>TARA_R110002012_G_scaffold16357_2_pt1 | contig 12059 bp, 10 predicted proteins | sample TARA_R110002012 | Tara Oceans TARA_R110002012 (sample SAMEA4396515) | marine metagenome | biome: Westerlies Biome; feature: [DCM] deep chlorophyll maximum layer (ENVO:01000326); material: water (ENVO:00002006), including particulate matter (ENVO:01000060) such as... | depth 40 m
AAGGGCGATATCGAGGCGCTGATCTCCGTCGGCGTGCTGATCGAGGGATGGGACAATCCCGAGTGCAACATCATTGTTCACATGCGGCCGACGCTGTCGAAAGTCCTGTGGGGCCAGTCGATCGGGCGCGGGCTGCGCTCTTCGCCGAGCAAAAGCGAATGTATCGTCATCGACGTCAGCTCGAACTGGACGACCTTCGGCCCGGTCGAGAATCTGAAATGGACCCTGTGGAGCCCGCCCCGTTCGTTCCTGCAGTTTCAGAACCGGTTCAACTGGATCGGCCAGCAACAGGACGACGAGGAGAATCCGGAAACCTATCTGCTCTGCAAAAATGAGCTGGGCGGCGGGAAATCATGTTCCCACATCTACCGGAAAGGCCTTTTCGAGGGCGACACATGCCCGGCCTGCAACAAGTATGCGGCCGTCGATATCTACAAAGCGCAAAAACTGGATCTGACGCTCAACGACAACAAGCTGCACCGGATTTTCTTCTCGAAAGTGCCGGAAATCTATCAGAGCCTGAACGTCTCGATCTGGGAAACGCTTGAGGGCAGCGCCTGGCGCACGGCAAGCGAGAAGGAGATTGCGTATCTCGTCTTTTGCCTGGCATTCGTGAAGTCATCCCCCGAGGTTGCCAGCACCGAAGGGCTCTATTGGGAAGACACCCTCAGGACGGAAGCGGAAATACGCCGCGAGTTGATCGACAATAAGCGCTTTGTCGTCAAGAAGATGGAGTTCGAGCTGGGCTGGCTGGCCGACGGTCTGGATACACGCCGCCAGATACGCACCCTGCAAGCCGACTACGGCGTTTCGATCATGGGGCCACTCCTGACCACCCTGTCCCGGGCCGAATGCGAGGCCAAATACCAGCGCGCGGTGAAAATAACGGAACGGATCGTCACCCTGGGATGTTCGGCCAGGGACGACCTGCCCTACTTTGTGGCCTAGCCGGTCGCCGTCCGGGTGCCGCCGGAGCCGCCATGCGGATGCTCTCCGGTGGCGCTGGTGACGTACGGGAGAGGGTTTTCACCAACCTGCGCTTGAGCACATTTCCCCCTGAATTCTCGGAGCATCCACGGTCAGCTTGGGTCTTCCAGTTTCACGTTATACTTCTCGAGAATCCTCTTTTCCGCTTCCCCCTTTATCGCCCGGCGGCCCTCATCCCAGATCCGGATGAGTTCCTGTCTTTTCGCGGCAGGGATCCTTGTTGAGAAGATTGGCCTCTCGACAAGTTTTCGCTCCAGGCCGGGATGCACGATCTGGAGGTCGTCATGCAGGTTCAACCGGTTCAGAATGTGCTGCAGCACGAGCTCGTTGTCGGCATACAGGTCCACCCTGTCTTCGACGATCATGCGGAAAATACGGTCGACCACATCATCGTATCCGGCGATCACCTCGACGAGGTCCGCATTTTTCGGATCTTCGATATAGTCCTGGTAGGAGACGCTCATTGAGCTGTAGTCCCAGCCGGGACCGGTTGCGACGCGTTTGCCCCTGATAGACTGGATGCCGTGATAGCGCCACGGGTCGTCCCGCCGGATGACAAAGGCCGTCGTGTAGGCGAATGTCGGCTCGTTGCCGTACACAAACTCGTTCGCTGTGTTCGTCGAGCCGACATATTCGGGCAGAACATCACAGAGACCGTCGGACACCATCGTGAGTCCGCGGGCCAGCGGAACTTCGAAGAACTCCAGCTCATAGCCCTGCGCAGTATAGATCTGCTCAAACATATCGATGACAACGCCCCGGGCGGAAGACCCATTCGACGGGAAGATGGTCAGCGGCGACCACTGGTCGTAGCAGACCTTCACTGTCTCCGCATGACCGGCGCGGCCCATGCCGGATCCTGCAACGAGGAGCAGCAGAAAAAACAGGCGATGCAGCGTTTTAAATCTGGACACGATCACGACCTTTGTTTTTTGCCTGATAAAGCTTCAGATCAGCACGCTTCAACAGCGCGTCCACGGAAATGTCTCGTGGCTCGGATGATGCGACACCGAGGCTGACGGTGCAGGTGACTGCTTTGCCATCGACATCCAGAAAGGAGGCCCCTATGGCCTTCCGGATTTTTTCTGCGAGCCGGGAGGCTCCATCACGGTCCGTATCAGGCAGGAATATGGCAAATTCTTCCCCCCCTATTCTTCCAAAAAGGTCATGCTTTCTCAGCAATTCCCGGGTGACATGTGTAAAATGAACCAGCACCTTGTCGCCGACGAAATGCCCGTGCGTATCGTTTATTGTCTTGAAATGGTCCAGATCCATCAGAATGAATGATGACGGCATGTTTCTGCGCTGGGAAAGAGAGAGCAGAGGATCCGCATAATCATAAAAACTTCCGCGATTCAATATACCGGTCAATGAATCTTTTGCGGCCAGGTCTTTCAGCTTCTCATTCGCGACAAGCAATTCTTCTGTTCTCTTTGCGACGGCATCTTCCAGCCAGTTTCTCTTGGCTTTCTCGTCTTCCAACAGACGTTCCTGATGCGTCTCTATGTCGGAAAGCATCACGTTCATATGGTCCTGCAGCTGCCGGAGTTCGTTATTCTCGACGACCGGGAGGTTTATCCGTCTGCCTGTTTTCCGGTTCAGCCTGAGATCGTCGATTTGCGATATCAGTTCGCTTAATGGGGCGGCCAGAAACCGGTCAAACGCCCACGTGAAAGAGAAAAACAGAATCGAAATATTTATGATGGTGGAAATAAATATCAGAAAGAAATTAAACAATATCCTGTCAAAAACGACTTTGGAAGATGAGTGAATTTTCAAAGATCCAAGATATGTTCGTTTATTATTTGACGACCACATCAAGCTGGCACTTATACTGAACATGGACAATGGCGCGGATGCCATTGTGTAAGATTTTTTGGACACGATCGTATCCGCCCGCTGATCTATAATGTCGATGCCTTCAACAATCGGCATGTCGAGCAACCCGCTGGCAAGAGATTCAACCTGTTTTTCATTGTATTGCCAAAGACTGGTTGAAAGAGATGCGCTGACAGTCTGTGCCAGCTGTTCCATTTCTTTCAGAATCGACTCTTTTGTCTTCACATATTCGGTCAGAAACTGGACGCCCGTGATCAACAGGGTAACAGCCAAGTAAATAGAAAAAATAACACGCAATAATTGTTGAGACAGATTATTAGGGCGAAAAAAACTAAACCGCATCACTCATTCCGGGCAGGCCTTGGGGTTACCGTAGTTCAACCTAGTGTTAATGGCATAATTTTCAGTTAATGCGCACCCGCAATGTGCGTTTGAATAGGCCGTCAAAATTGTCGGCGTACTTCATATGCGGGGCGCCTTTCCTGTATTCCGCTACCGGGTTGGCTCGCGCATGGGTATCTGGCGATACAGCTGTGTTCCGACGACAGCCCGGAGCACGGTGATCAGACCTGTGACTGCGCCGCCAAACCCGCCGAACGGGTTCAGCAGAGCTGAGAGGCTCTTTAAGTCGTTTTTATAATGGAAGAAATGGTAGCGGAGGAGGGAACTCCAGACACTTCTCCGAACAGCCTTTGAAAGCCTGAAACGCCCCGATTTCAATAGGTTCACGTCGTCAACTGTTACGTCGGACTGTTACGAGTCCGCGGAGACCGAACGTGACCATTCAGACCAATGTCGTCCGGCGCGGCGCTATCTACTACCACCGCATTTCCATTCCCACCGATCTGAGGGCGCGCTTCGGTCGTCGTGAGATTTGGCGATCTTTACGGACCCCATTCGCTGCGTGCGCCCGACTTCTCACTATAAGCCATCACAGAGCAGCACTCAGGCTGTTCAAAGATGTTCGGAAATTTCCGATGCTCACCGAAGCGCATATCTCCCAGATGGCCCGTGATTACTATGCGCAAGAGCTGGAAATCGACATCGCGGTTAGGCGCTCATCCGGCGATCCAGACATTGTTTCCTCCAAATTTTTATCTCCGCTGCGTGAAACGCTCCGCACCTGCTTAAGCGGACGCACTCCAAAAGGCGTGGCAGCAGATGATTTGAGCGAAGGCGACGCCAGCAGACAGCCGGATGCGAAATTTTGTCTTGTTGCTGATGTCGCTCGCGAGCTGGTCTCTTCTGGCAGAAGCTCGAACTTTGGCGGGCCGGTGGTCACAGATCCTGCCAACGAAAGTCCATTGCAAAACGTAGACGTCAATAGCGAAGAATTTCGCTCATTATGCCAAGCTCTACTGCGCGCCCGATTGGAGGCTACCGAACGCCAGTTGGAGCGAGATTCCGGGGATTTCACCGGCCACCCAAAAGACACTCTGCTTACCGTTTCCGCACCGGAGAAACCCTCCCACACTCCGGTGCGAGCCGTGCCATCCTTTGAAACCTTGCTAGATCAATTCTTCATCGAGAATCATGACCTTGCACCGAAATACGTGAGAGAATTCAGAGATTCTATCGATTGGCTCCGAGAATATTTCGGATCTGAAAAGCTCATCACAGAATACACCGATGGCGATATTGTCGATTATAAGAATGCACTCATGAGAGTGCCTTCGAACTATCGGAAGTTCTTCCTGGGAAGCTCGATACGTGAAGCGATCAAGCTAAACGAAACCCATAAGCGCCCGACACTCAGCACAACGAGCATCAACAACAAGCGCCTCGGAAACGTAGATAGGTTATTCGAATGGTGCCGGAAAAATAAGGTAATTTCTGAAAACCCTGCACGGGGCATCCGGGTTGATATTCCACGGCGGAGCAAACACAAGAAAAAGCGCGATCCGTTCACAGCGAAAGAACTGAATGCAGTTTTTTCGGCCCCCCTGTTCGTAGGATGCCGGACAGAACACTATTGGAAAGAGCCCGGCTCGACGCTTATTCGCGACCACCGCTTCTGGCTTCCCCTTCTGGCCCTGTGGACTGGCGGAAGGCAGGGCGAGCTTGCTCAGTTGCTTGTGGAAGATGTCACAGAAATTGACGGGATATCATGCATCGTCATTGCTGATGACGACGACGGTCAAGCTGACGTTGGAGAAGCGCACAGGCCACGCAAGCGCCTCAAGAATCAGGAGAGTAAGCGGATCGTTCCGGTCCATAGCGAATTAAAGGCGCTAGGCTTTCTGTCTTATGTCGACGCACAAAAAGAACTTGGAACAACGGAACTATTCCCTGATTGCGAGCTAGGAGCGGATGGCAGTTACTCTCCTTACTCCAAGCATTTCCGGCGCTTGCTCGACAGTCTGGGGATTGGGAAACGGGTTCGAACTGTATTTCATTCCTTTCGTCACAGCTTCCAAGACGCGCTTCGCGAGGCAGGACTGACTGACAGCGTTCAGGATGCACTAGCCGGAAGAACGAGCGGGCACAGCCGTGAGGGCTACGGGCGCGGCTATAGCGCTATTCGTCTCAGCGCTGAGATTGAGAAGATAGCCTATCCCAGCTTGGACTTAACTCACCTGCACAAGAAATGATGCGGTCGTTGTTGGACTTTCCGCTTCTGCCGATACCGCCTCCGGAGAGAAGCCCTAGAACCATTTCATCCAATTGACCCCCATCAAGAATGCGCTCAAGAGGTTGGTTTTTAGTTACAATTTATTACATTATATTGTAATATAATTACCAACCTTAAAACCTGATTGGACCAATAATGACCACACTTATTCCCCGGCGCACGATCTCTGTTCGCGCCGAAACCCATGCAATCGCTTCACGCCTCGCGGCCAGTGAGAACCGCGCCATCTCGACTGTGGTGGACCTTGCTATCCGCGATCGCCAGAAGGCGGCAGCCCCTTCTATCACTAAGCTGGAGGCTCATTCCCATGATTGAACCGAGCATTTATCTCGAGACTGATCCGGGATCGATCGCTGATGCCTTATCCCGGTTTAAAGCCCACCCCGGAACGGAAGTTTCCATTGGTAGCACCGGCACCATCACTGCGGTTGGCACATTCGATGATATCCCGGCCCAGTATGTTCTGAACGATGGCCAGATGCACTTGACCATCTGGGACAAAGAACATGGAAACTTCATTGCCCACGATACAAACGGCAAAGCCCTCAATTTGAATGAAGAGACTGTCTGAACAATGCGTATTTGATTACAAACAGCCCTCATCAATTTTTTTTCAGAATCGTCCGAACAGGCGTCTCCAAACCGCTATATCGCAATTGCGGATGACCTTCTGGCAGAGATCTAGGCGCCGACCGCCCATCAACTCCATGGGTGGTCGGCGATCTGTAGAAGTCTGCAGGGAAACCCAGTCCATCCGCGCTTGAATGCACCATGTTTGGACGGTTGAAAAGTGACTACATCCTCAAAAATCGACGCCAAGTCTCCGCCTATCGCCGCAAATTCAAACGGCGAGCCTTTTAGTGTGCAAAGCCCCCCTCAACCAACGAACTGAAATCAAACAAAAAAACTCCGATTAAAAACCCCAGAAAGGCAAATGCAGGGAAGAAGGTGACGAGGCAGATCGTCGCTTATGCCGTATCAACAGGAAAGGCTTGGTTTGTCTCACTGAACCTCTCTCCAGATCGCCAAGAGGAAGCAAAAGCAAAAGGCATCGAGCCTTTTCGGAAGCGTCTAGCAGCCAACATGAGCCCCCGGTTCGGCTGTGTCCCTCCATACTTCGCTGCGTTGGACGTCGACAGGAAGAAGCGCATCCACATACATGCGGTGATCGTGGCTAATGACAACGAAATCGCAGCCGTCAGAAAAGCGCTCCGAGCTGCAGGAGGAAAGTGGGCCAAGCAGCACGGCAAGCAGAGACAGCTCAAAATCATACCCCTTGGCACTTCAGCTACTGATATAAACCGCCTGTCTAGCTACTTGGTCCGCAATCACGGAAGGCGTGAAATGAAGCGCATAGGAGGCCGCCTGACCGCCTGTAGCAACTCCCTGACCCCGAGACACCACCCGGTCTATGGCCCCCAACAGGACGGCAGGAAACGGCCTCGAAAACTGGTTATAATCTCCCGTCAAGATACAAGCTCAAAGTGCCCACCGGCGCTTGTATTCTAGCCGCACACTTTCATCCTTGTGCTTTGGCGCCCTCGGTCAAAAGGCAAGCTATCTGCGGCTTTAGTCCAGCCAGCCTCATCGCGGACAGCAAGATAGGTTAAGCCTTGGCAAAGGAAATTAAGCCGCTCCGCAAAAACTGGTTGCAGCTCAGCAACCGGCTTTGACAGAGGAGCGAGTATAGTCCCGGCTAAATAATCTCGTGACGGGGTGATAATGACGGTCGTTCATGAAGCCTCGAGCTTCGTCACGCGTGACCGTCACCACCATTTACCTGAAAATAAATCTGTCTCAGCATCAGGCACAGAACTTCCCTTGCCAGTGTATGACGGTCGAACTCCGGGCGGCCGGACAGACAATTCCGGCCAGATCTTCAACTCTGGATAATTTGACAGTTCGGTTGTGAGGCGAAGCTTATCTATTCCCTCGCTACACCAACCGTAATTGGCCGCACGCTTATCGCGCGCGCACCGAGACAGAACTTCATGCCGGATCTCGAAAAGTCGCTCATTGGTTTCGAGAGAAATCGGTGGGTCAATCACATAAGCCGCGACCTCCCTGTAGCCATTTCTGGAATACCGGCGCCGCAGCGCAATCGGGCTCGTGAACTCTGAACATGCATTCAGCTTTACGCGCCCGGTCAGGCACTCTTCCAATATCCACAACACCAAACGACCTTGACGGGCCGGGCTAGACAGCACCTTGTCCGCGCGAAGGCCTCTGACAGAGATGCCGTCCAACGCTGCCCCAAGAACTTCACTGGTTGTTCGAAGCGCCTCCACTCGGTCGCAGTCAAACCACTCTGTTCCAGACCGCAAAGGTTCTTCAGACGCTACCTCAAACTTTATGATGCCACCCCTCCTGAATGCATCATGAACACGAGCCTCAGCAGCTCGCGCAGTATCATTCAGTGGGATAGGCCAATAAGCCTCACAGATGATGCCCTCTGGCGCATATCCTTGAGCATCGTGGAGACAGTCGCCGAGACGACCGTAGCCGACCTTAACCCCCGCATCATAACGAGGATCGCGGAAGGCATAGACGACCTTTTCGTTCATCGCTCATCCTCCCGTTCAACGACGGCTTCTCTTTTCTCTAGTGCCGAGCGGTATTGGTCCGTCGATATCGAACCGGGCCAAACCCTCTTCCGACAATCGGTCTTCGATCTCCACCAACGTGGTCTCTATCCATCCGCATCTCGCGACGGGAGAAATAAAGTCAGGAGCCAGTTCATCTGAGATGCGGTTTTTCAATACTCTTAGACGAGTATTCAGTTCTCCCCACAGGCTCGGGGTCTTTTCTCCGGATTGCCATTCAAAACCGGCAATCGTCGACATACCCTTCGGCGCGAAGGTTAGTGACTTCATAGAGCCACTGTTTAAATCCCGAGCCTGACCCCACCACGCGCTATCAGCGAGTCGTAAAAAACCATTCTCCTGACGCTCCTTGTAGAGCCAAAGACGCGAGTATGATTTCCCTGAGCGGTCAGGCGAACTGCCAAAAATATCGTATGGACCGGCCTTGCGGGTAAGAACCTCAGCAGGAAGCGCTGCGAGCCTTGGCTTTCCCCACAACTCCTCTAAACGCTCTGCGGCAGATCCCGGGTCGGTGCGAAACCATTCTTTTGCCCCAGATTCGAAAAGCAGACGTGAAAATGGTTGCGCTGCGAACTCACCGGCATCCCCATTACCTGGAGGTAGGTTACTTTCCCATGCACCGATAAATTCAATCGTCGGATTCGCAGACAGCGCGCTCCATATGCGCTGGGGATAAAATCGCTCCCAATTGTTCGTCTTCCCAATCTTAACGGCCTCCAATCGAGGATCGTGCCACAGGTAAACGGTTTGGAACTGCATCTTCGGGAAACCTTAAACACGGATTGAACTCAGCCGGAGAAGCCGACACTGCCCCCAAAAACCACATCTCTTTTGCGCCTTCAATCACTTAGCGGATTGGAAGTGGTTGTCTTGTTTGCGTATACCCAACCGACTCATTCGGATGAGACGCCACACATGTCTTTTTTGGGTTGATTTTCGAATTACGAGACAATACAAAGATAGGGTCTAGAATCAAACAAGACACCGAAAGGCCCGCGCCATGACCAAGATCGGATACGCCCGCGTCAGCACGACCGACCAAGACACGTCGTTGCAGGTTGAAGCGCTCCGGGCCGCTGGTTGCGAAGTCGTCCGGGAAGAGAAAGCCTCTGGAACGACCACTCAGGGGCGCTCAGAGCTCGCCACAGTGCTTGATTTTCTTCGGGAGGGGGACACCCTCGTCGTGACGCGCATCGACCGCCTAGCGCGCTCTATAGCGGATCTACAAAGCATCGTCTCGACGATCCGGGGAAAGGGTTCGGCTCTCGCTTGCACCGAGCAACCGGTGGACACCACCACCGCCGCAGGGAAAGCTTTCCTAGACATGCTTGGCGTGTTCGCGGAGTTCGAGACCAATCTTCGCAAAGAGCGTCAGGCAGAGGGAATTGCTAAGGCTAAGGCAAAGGGCATCTACAAGGGCAGAAAAGCGCAAATTGATGCGACCGAAGTTTGCCGACTTAGAAAAGAGGGAATTGGCGCCTCAGCAATCGCTAGACAGCTCAACATTAGCCGGGCGTCTGTCTATCGCGTCCTCCATTCGAGCTAATGTGCACAACCCGCCCCCAAAACCACATTCAATTTTTACCATATTAATCAACGGATTAGAGAAACATAAGGACCACAAAGAGGCTAATGTTGCATGCTAATGTTGCATGCTAATGTTGCATGCTCAGACACACATCCAACACGCATCAGCCGCAACCAAGAAACAGAGCGGGAAGAGGATTAATCCTCTTCCCGCACCGAAATATATGCCTGCTCCGGATGCCTCGGATTTCCCGGGAATTGCAGCCGAAGAGCACCCTCCCGGATCAACTCAGGAATGTAATGATTTCGTAGCGTTTCCGCTTTCCTATTAGTAAATTTCGCAATCTCTTTAATCGATAACGGTCTAACCCGACAAATATCAACAATTGTCTGACTAACAACTTCTCGCGCTGCCTTTCTGCTCGCAAAAACCTCGGCTGCCAACTCACTGATTTTCTGATCTTCAACAGATGATGCTGCGCTCTCTGCCATTGCCGGCAAACCTTGACTTAGCTTCACCTTGAACATATCGCGCGGCTCCAGCGACGGATAAGAGCTAAAATCAAGATTCAAACGAGCACTACCAAGGTCTCCATCTCCGGCATCAGGCAGGTAATACGTCGTGCCTCTCGTTGCCCCACTTGAATTCAGGAAGCCTACCCGGACCAAATAAGCCAATGAACTTGTGATGTCATGCGGGTGATCCGTGGACATCACGCGCAACCGGCCATGGGAGACCTGTCCCTCAATGTAAGCGGTAGCGAGTGCCAATCTCTGCAACGAAGACAAGGCATCAAAATCCTTACCAAACTTTTCTCGCAGAGCCTCAAGCACCTCATCTGGAATGAGAGAAACCATTGGCAATGACATCAAAGTTTGATCCGGATTCTGCCGCTCCCATAACTCCGGCGCCCGCCAATGTTGATGCGACCAATTGCGATAAATCGCAGGAACACCTGAACCAGCCTGCTCCCCGAGATTGAGGAGCGTAAACATACGCTGAAGCACCCTGTTTCTGCAGTCGCTGGTGCCGCCATGAATGGCGTCCTCTTTAGAGACTCGCATCAAACCCGGGTTTCTAAACCCGAAAAGATCCGGCCTTTTAACAACAAGAATTGAAGCACGCTCGCTATAATCGGCATGAATTAGCGTGTTGACTAACGCCTCACGCAAAGCATGATGTATTGGCGTATTATCCTCTCTATGACCATCTTCTATTGTAAAAGGAACTGAAATTCCTGAATATAATTTTGCGATTACCTTTGTATAAAAGTCGAATATATTTCCAGACCAAGTTCCATCTAGTGTAATTCTATCAACCCACCTTCGCACCGCCGCAGCTTCATCTCTTTCCTGATAATCTAGCATATAATTTGGATAGACTTCCGAAATAGCCGAAAATTCACCAAACATAAGCAATCCAGCGCCCGTTAAACCGGATCTTTCAGTTTCTCTATCTGTCTTAATGACACCAATTCTATTGAGAAAACTATCATTCCCCAATGAATTCCAAACATGATCCGGCTTTAGTGAGCTAAATCTATTTCTATATGCCTTAACTGAATCCGAAATCAGATCATTTAAATTAAACCCATGTAAAATTTGCCCGTCTCTGGTATTCTCAACTTGCTCCGCAAGCATTCTTTTAACAGATTCTTCATTTAATTTGTAATCACCTTCGTGATTTCTTTTATATGTTCCCGTAAATGGATTCCTACCAAGATAAATAGGCCTCTCTTGTCGGCTCGCCCTTGGGATTTTTATTCTAATAAAATCTTTTCCATCATATGTTTTTATAGTCGCATCTTCATCAACTAGAATACATCGGCTAACTTTCTCAGCATTGTTCAATGTGTCCCAAAACTGCTTAAGAACCTTCCGGCTATCCTCGATCCCAACAACAGAAAGAGATTTATCAGTTAACTCTTCAACACCAAGATAAATGACTCCTCCGTATGTATTGGCCATTGAACTATATGTTTCATACACAGATTTAGGCACCTCTCCTTTACCATCGCGACCTGATGCCTTTTTTACCTCTAAATCTATTCCTTCATAGAGTTCATCAAAAACTGGACCGGTTTCAGCCATATTACTTTCCATTACCATATTGAGCTCAATAAGGATTGCGCCCTCCCATTGGGCGCAGCTCTATGAGAAGATTCCTACAACCGCAGCGGCAATGAAGACAATATTTTACGCCGAGACGCATCAAAAGGCGCCTCATTCATGAAACGTCAAACCGATTAAATGCGTGAATTGGGCCCCTTGGCTTCGATATCCGCAGGAAGAGGAGCTGCGAAAGCATCGGGCGAACTCATTCACGCACATTGCTGCAGTGACGTTACGAAGGAGTGTTACGGATGCCCCTGAGGCGCTATGCTACCGTCTTCAAGAACCTGAGGATTTCCGGGACATTCGGGAAAATGGTAGCGGAGGAGGGACTTGAACCCCCGACACGCGGATTATGA
>TARA_R110002012_G_scaffold200659_2_pt1 | contig 12057 bp, 10 predicted proteins | sample TARA_R110002012 | Tara Oceans TARA_R110002012 (sample SAMEA4396515) | marine metagenome | biome: Westerlies Biome; feature: [DCM] deep chlorophyll maximum layer (ENVO:01000326); material: water (ENVO:00002006), including particulate matter (ENVO:01000060) such as... | depth 40 m
AGTGTACAACCAATTAAGGATAGAGATAAACTTAAAAGAATGTTAGAGTTCTTAGATATGAAGGGAAATAAAAGAGATGTTCTACTGTTTAAATTTGGACTAAATACGGGACTTCGTATTAATGACATACTAAGACTTAAGGTTAAACATCTTTTCGATACTGAAGGTAATTTAAACGAGTATTTAGACCTATTTGAATCTAAGACTATCAAAAGACGTAACCGAAAGTTGAAACAAATAAAACTTAATAGTGTTATTAGACCAGAGTTAATTTCGTATGTGCGATATTATGAACTTGAATCTGATGATTGGATATTCTTTTCGTTAAGAAATCCATCTAAACCTTTGGACAGAGTTAGGTCTTGGACAGTTTTAAAAGAGGCGGCAACCCAGGCCGGAATAGCGAAGTTTGGTACGCATTCAATGAGGAAAACACTCGCTTACAATGTTTATAAACAAACAAAAGACCTCGCATTGGTAATGAGATTATTAAATCACAATGACCCCGACCACACTTTACGATATATTGGTGTGGTACAACATGATTTAGATACTGCATACGAACAATACGGAATAGGAGCATAACTTGAAACCCAATAAATCGGAAGAAATTAAAAAGAAGATAGCGATTGCGAAGGACGAAAAAGAAATTGAGGCAATCAAAGAACAAGGTAAAACCTTTGGTTTGGCACTTGATAAAATGAAACCAACATCGCTTGATGAACCCGTTTTTGAAGGAGCACCTTTACTCGAAAGAAAAAATGGCAAGTACAGAATAGACGAACAACACCTTGCATTAATGTTTCTTGAGGCATTTCAAAACGAAGATAAGTCAACAGGCGAATTAAAACCTTTATTTACAAGGGTTGAAGAAATGATAGGCATACCAAAATCAACTTTAATAGGTTGGTGGAAGAAGAAAGATGTAATTATGGCACAACGGACTACCACAATTACACAAGGTCTTAATTATATAAGTACGGCGATGATGGTTGAAATGATGAGGATGACCCAAGCAATGGCTGCAATTGATTATCGCGAATTAACCAATGGTAAACCGCAAGATATGCACAACTTTATAAGTTTGTTCAATACACTCATCAATAAATTTCGTTTAATGAATAACCAATCTACCAGTAATGTCGCCCACCAACACGAAGTAGAATTAGTATTGCCGAATGAGTAAGACCGTACTTACCGTACTCTGAGTACGGAAAAACCATTAGTCAAGGAATTATATGTTTAAAATTTTATTACTATAATTCCGTTCTATGTTCTCTGCACCTATTGTTAACTCTTCACCAGCTTGATACCCTATTGCCACATTGTAAACGCCTGGGAAAACTTCCAGGAACAGGCTAGTTACGCGATGATTTTGACTAATTAAGGGTCTAATTAGCTAGGGTGTTAAAAATGTTTACGCGATGATTTGGATAAAATACTAACAAATTCTTCCGAAAAAACGGAATAATCCGTAATTATTTATCAAAAACGATAAAAAAGTAACTCTTGCTACGTCACGCTACGTCACGCTACGTCACGCTATTTACCTTGAACATTATAGTAAATAATTGTAACTTTGGTAAACGGAGAAACAAATGAAATATAGAAATGCACCAACTAATTACAATGAATGGTTAAAAGATAGAAAAGAAAACCCATCTATAGGGGCAAGTCAATCTGCGGCAATACTTGGATTAAGTCAATGGGCGACTCCATATGATGTATGGCACGAACTTGTTAATGGTTTTGAGCCAAAGGAAGAAAACCTTACATTTAGATTAGGTAGAGAATTAGAACCTATTATTAGAATGTTATTTATGGAAGAAACTGGGTTAAAGGTTGTAAATGATAATAAAATAAGGATTGACAGTACCTATCCCTACATTACCACTAACTTAGATGGAATGGTGGTTGGCGAGAAAGTGCCAGTAGAGTATAAAACAACTGCATTGGGTTGGGATGGTGAAATTCCAGACCAATATTTTGTGCAATTACAACATCAAATGTATGTGACTAAAACAACGCATAGTTATTTTGCGATTTTATGTTTAGGTTTTAAAAAAGAATTAGTTATACAAAAGTATGAAAGAGACAATGATTTTATTGATAACATGGTCACAGAGTTAGTGAGGTTTTGGGAAGAATATGTAGAAACAAAAACGCCTCCACCGTTGGTTTCTTTAAGTGACGCTAGGAAATTATATTTTAACGAAGAGCCAGACACCGTAATACAAGCAGATGACGAGATTTATAATATAACAAAATCTTTGCAAAATTATGAAAACGAAAAAAAGAAATTAGACGAGTTAATGAGCTCTGCAAAACTGCAATTGATGACCGTGTTAGAAAACAAACAAGAACTTCAATACAATGGGACAACATTGGTAACTTGGAAACAAACAAAACCACGCGAATATTTTAATAAAACAAAGTTTAAAAAAGACAATCCCGACCTATATTCAAAATATGCATCTAAAAGAGAAGGTGCTCGTAGGTTCACATTAAAAAAGATGGAGTTATAATGAACAACATAAAAGAAGCAAAGAAAAAATCTGTGTCATTAACCAGTAAACAATCAGATTTAAAGAACACTATAAAAGGTGTCGATTTTTACGAACAGATAAACAATGCATTGCCAGAAGGTAATTTAACTACAAAAAGATATATATCATCTTGTTTGACGGCTCTAGCCGTTCAACCAAAGTTACTACAATGCAAACCAGCATCGGTACTTAAAGCGATGATGGAGAGTGCAAGGTACGGTTTAGAACCAAATTCACCATTGAGTGAGGCTGCCTTAATACCTTTTGGTCAAGACGTTAATTTTTTGATTGAATATCGTGGCATGATGAAATTGGCTTGGAATACTGGTTTGTTAAAATCTCTTGATTTTGATAAAGTTTGTGACAGTGATGACTTTGAATACAAAAAAAGTCACGATGGTATAAAGTTTTCACACACCCCTAATTTGCGAGGGAGTAGGTCTGATGCATACGCTTATTATGCAATTGCAGAATTAAAGAGTGGTGGAATTGCATTTCAAGTAATGTCTAAAGAGGACATTATTAAACACGCACAACAATTTTCAAAAGGATTTTCACATAAGTCATCACCGTGGCAAACAGACTTTGATGCAATGGCTTACAAGACGGTTATACGACAATTATGTGATAAAAAATTACCTAAGTCCACTACCGAACAAAGTGTTCTAATGAGGGAGGCGGCACACATAGATGATTTTATAGAAGATGGTCGTCATGTTGTTATGCAAGAGGTTGAGTTAGACAGAGAAACAACTACTACTACTTTAACGCCAGAGTTCACAACAGATAATAGTGGCATTGTTGATGTAAATAGTGTAAACTCAACTGTTGTGGAAGAATAAAAACAAAACATTATATTGATTCCCTCTACCCACAACTACAACCCCAGAGGGATTCAGAAGGGGGAAGGGTTAGCTCCACTTTCCTTTCCCCCTCACGCCACACTAGAATACAAGGAGATAAAATGGCAGAAAAAGAAACAACCTTTATTAACAAGTGTTCGATAAAGGAACACAAGTTTGATAATGGAGACAGTGTATTAAATATGGCAGTTCACGTTGATGAATTAATTATGCATAAAAATGGTGAAGGGTGGATAAACTTAACCATTTGCAAACGTAGAGAAAAAAGCGATAAAGGTCATACTCATTACGCTAAAATAAACGAATATGAACCAGACGTTTCTAAAGCAACAGACAACAAAGGTTCTTCAGAAACAGGCGAAGACGATTTACCGTTTTAATTTGTTGATTTGGGGTGTAAAAATATTTATCAAAAGAGCATGACAAATGTTCTTTGGGTCAGGCTTGGCAGATATGCCTTCACCCCATAAAACTTCATTGATTATTCCTAAACCAAGTCATATGGACACTAAGGAATATCAAAAAAAAATAAAACAAATTGTTAAATTATTAGAGGCACTTGACGTAAAAGTCATTGCAAGAGATTATGAGTGGAATAAATAAAATTGAATTAGACATAATAGGTAAACCGAAAGCACAACAACGTCATCGTCATACTAAGCGAGGATTTGTGTATGACCCATCTAAATCAGATAAGGAAGACATCTTAAAACAGATATATTTAAAAGCTCCTAAAAAACCATTTGAAGGTGCGATTAGTTTATATGTGATGTTCTCTATGCCTTATGTTAAAAAACACTACAGAACGGGTAAATATTCAAAGGAATTGAAGCCTAACCCACCTATGTCATATTTAATCAAACCAGATATAGATAATATGTTAAAATTAATCATGGATGCTGGAAATAATGTTCTGTGGAAAGATGATTCTCAAATATGTAGAGTCCATATGGAAAAAGTTTATGCGGTCAACGGTGGGACAAGGATAACTGTAGTGGAGGACAATTGGCAAGAGTAGAAGTTTTTGAAAATACAGAATTACAATTAGGAGATAATTATGAAATAGTTAATCCTAATATAATACAACTTGTAAAAAAGGATTTATCTGAGGGGAATCCTTTTCATTATTTATTCACAGGAATGGTTGGGTCTGGTAAAACATATTTAGGGCAACAAATAGTTAGGTCTACAAAAGAGTATAGTTCTTGGTCGTTGGTATCTGCTATGAAGCATTATAAAGACCATATCCGAATTATAGGAGGCGACTATGTTGATAAGATGGAAGCCGACAGAAAGAATGATAATAAATTTAACGAGCAATGTTTAATGCTTGATGATTTAGGCGATGAAAAACCATCAACTGCAGCCTCACATGATTATTTTGGAGGTTTAATGGAGAGTAGGTATCTAATGATAAAACGCAATCCATTGTCAAGAACCTTAATAACAACTAATTTGAATGCAGAGATGATAAGAGAAACATACGGCTCAAGAGTTTTAGATAGATTGATTGAACATTTTGTTATTTGTAAGTTTAAGAGAGTTAGTTTCCGCGAAAAAAAGGAAAGAATAATTGAAGAATAACATAATAAATCAATGCCACACTCCACTGCTAGATTAGGCAAGATAGGAGAAACGGCGATAATACACGACATAATTAAAAATTATGAATATCCAGTTTATGAACCAGTTGTTGATGATTCTGGGGTTGATTTAATAGTTGATAGGGGTGATAAAATATTTAAAATACAAGTTAAGACGGTTATGAGTCTTAACAAAGATACATCAATAGAGATAAGACTTACAAAACACAAAGAAGGAGAATTTGACATACTTGGTGTTTATTTTCCACCAAAAGACATAATTGCATACATACCATTCAATGGTGAGAAATATTTCAATTTAGCTTTAAAGACAGCAAAAAATGGACAAATAAAAAATAGATTATGGTTTTATGAATTTATGGAGTTTCCACAAAAATGAAAAAAAATAAAATTGATTGGGTTGTAAATGTGTTTTTAAAAAACAAAAAAAACAAACCAAGAAAATATAAACGTGAAGCTAAAAAATTAAAATATTGTTTACATTGTAAAAAAACTTGGGAAATTGGTTTTGGTAACGTAATACATTCATATGCACATCTACCCACATATGGTCTTATAAGAAAAAAGTGCAGAGTTTGTGAAAATAAAAAAGGGGATTAAATCAATAACCCCCTTCTTTGCCCGAAGACGTAAGAACGAGCCTTACGAATCATTTGGATAATTTTTTTTGTTATATTTGTCTATTTCAGATTGCATATTTTTTCTTAATTGTGCCAAGTATCCTTTTTTATTTTTTCTTATAATTTTATCAAATACAATAGCTAAATTTTCTGGAGGTTGATTTTTAGATTTTTCAGCTATAGGTGTTAGTTGTTTTTTCAATCTATTGCCATAATATATTCTAGCTTCATCATATATCTTATCTGGTATATCTAATTTTACATATTTTTTTATTTCAGGGTCGTAATAATTATATTTTTTTTCTGGTATGGACGGATAAACTCCAATTCTTTCTAATTCTTTTTCTAATGCATCTGGCTTTTCTGTTCTATATTTGAAAGGTAACCATTGCCTTAATACACCACCTTCTAATACTATTTCTTCTCCCCAAACATTTAATTTTGGTTTTAATTCTTCAAAAGGAGAAAGTCCATAAGGAAGGTTTTGTGTAAAACCATCCGCGACATTCTTAACTATACGAGCATTTGCGTCTCCTTCCATTGTAACCTCAAGACTTCTATTCATTGAACGCCAAAATGAAGAATAGGGAATGAATGTTCCTGGTAATCTTTGAAAAAAATTCTTATCTCTTTTATCGTCAAAAAGGTCACTGATACCTTTTAACATAGTTGAATCTATAAAGTTTTGTTTTAAACCCATTACAAGTTCAAAGAAAGCTTCGTCCATTTTATCAATTTCATTTTCAGAATATTTCTTCATTGTTTCTGCGGCAATAGTAACAGAGGCAAGCACGGTGTTAAATGGTTCTATTCTTCTGTAACTTATCCATTTATCACCAAATTTTATAGACCACGGTAATTTACCTTGTCTGTAAAACGCCTCCCTTTTAGCTTTGTTTTTTGGAACTGCACCAGTAACCTCTTCATCTTCATATTTATTAAGTAGTGTAAGAGCAAGTATAGTACCAACAGTTTGTTTAGCAATAATGTCACTTGCAGAATCTTGGTACTGACCCTTTCCTTGTAAACTTTTCTTTTTCATAAGCCCCAAACCAGGAACAAATTCATAACCTCTTTTTGTTATATTAGCAAGTGTATTTACAAATGGAACAAAAAATCTACCACCAGGAAAATCACTTCTAAACTTAGCAAGTCCCTGGGCTATTTTCCCAGGATTATCCATGAATGTAGTGTATTTAGCAAAACTTTTTGCATTTTCTACCATATCGTTACTTGGTCGTCTTCTTAATTCTGTTTCTCTATTTTGTGCAACCTCACCCTTTAATCCTTCTTGATTTGCTATTCTTTTTGCCTGTGCATTTATATCAGCATCGAAAGCAATGCTATTTGCCCATACATCCATAGCCCTTAATGCGCGACCTACTATGGAAACAGCGGGAGCTAATTTTCTCATGTACTCATTAGGAGACCTTGCCCAAGCCCCTTGAGTTGCACCTAATTCCAAATCCCATTTTGTATCAAGTTCAATAGGAATTTCCCCAGTTTTCATTACCGATTTAGCTCGTTTTTTACCTTTTTTAAATCCTTCTTTCATTCCGGCCATCATTGGAATTATTTCATTAATATATCTTGACCTTTCTTTTCCCGTGAATTTGGTAATTAAAGCATCCACACCACCAGATAATGCTCTTTGTGGTATTTGATACGACATCCACAATGTATTACTTCCTATATTGACAAGGTGTGTTGGTATTCCTGATAAAATTGAATTGTACCAAAATTCATACACATAATCCATAAGTAATGGTTTTTCAAGACTTTTTGCAAATCTTATTAATTCTAAGGGGTTTTCTTTATTTATTTTTGCAAATTCTGATTTTTGATATTCACTCATACCATTTTCTAAATTAGCAACAGCTTCCCCGACCCTACGATAAGCAACATCTCTTTTTAAAATATTTAAACCTCTTCCATATTCTGAAGAAACATTACTTAATATTGTAAAAACATCGTTAAAATAATTTTCTACTGCTCTATATGCTGCTTGGTCTGCTCCTGCCTGTGCAAGTTCTTGAAGTCCTGCGATGCCATTAACATGGATATGTCTTAATACGTCTAATTCTACAGAATTTAACATACCACGCCGACCTTTTAACATGACCTTAGCGCTTTTTTCAATGTCTGCTAATATCTCATCTCTTAAACGACCTGTTTCATCCCAAGTCACTTTTTTCTTTGGTTGCAATTGACTTAACCCAATTTCAAATGATTTCATTGCATCGTCAATCATTTGTTTATCAACATTAATAGAACCAGCGTATATAGGAGATTTTTTACCAGTCCTTTCTTCTCTTTCTATTTGTTCTGCGACTTGTTCATCGTATAATGTTGTATTCCCAGCTTTTAAATCTTCATAATTTTGTTTTAATGTTCGTCTTTGTGTTTCTTCATCTCTTCTTGCTCTTTCTCTTGAATTTTTATTTTGTCTACGCATTTCGTAACCTGGGGCTTTTTGTTTTGTTGGCAAAACTTTAATACCTTCAGTCACACTTCTTTGTAACATATCTTGCAACTCTGGAGACACCTTATTCTTTTTTACATAGTCACCAAATTTTTTAGCTCTTTTAGTTAACTCTCTAGCGTATTTTTTAAATTTATCTAAAATTCTAACCAAAGAACTTGGTAAATTTTTTCTTGTTTTTTTAGAAAACACATAATCTTTAACTCTATCACTAAACCATTCTTTATTACTTTGTGTTGTATCATTCGTTTCTTTAGTATCTTTAAAATATTGTTCTCTTAATTCTCCTATTTTATCATCAAATCCCTCTACAACATCTTCTTGACTACTATACCAAGATTCACTTCTCTCCTCTACGACAGTCCCTACATCAGCCCCTTTATTTATCTTTATAACATCAACCAAACTACCATCACGAGCCTCACGATAATTTTCACCAGTCAGTTCTACTTCACTTAACGGAACACCCTCCAGCTCTTTACCAGCATTTTCGACTGCTAACAATGCACTTTCTAATGTTTCTGGATTTTTAGGGTCTTCTACGGCATCATAAATTGTCCTTGTTTCATCTAATGCAACTTGATAATCTACATCTGGGTCTATTTCTTCAAAAAATGAAACTACTTCATTAATAGCCTCTGTTTCAGTTCTCTGTTTTTCTATTTCTATTTTTTTTGTTTTACCTTCTAACTCTAAATCTTCTACTAATTTTGTCGCTTTATCAAAACTTTGCTGCGCCTGGACTCTTTGTTGCCCAGCTAAATCGTCGCGTAATAATACAGCTTGTGCTGCATCTTGAGCTTCTAATGCGTTTTGATATTGTTCATTTAATACCTTTGTTTGTTCAACTTTTTTTCCTATTGTTGTTGGTTTTTCTGTCTCTACTGGGGCTTCAACTTCTTGTTGTTCCGTAATTTCTTGTTCTTGTTGACGTTGCCTTAAAGCTGTACGTTGTTGACGGCGCATACTCTTTACTTCTTCCCACTCTTGTCTTGCCCAACTTGGTATTTCTGAAGTAGAAGTAACTTCCTTGTTTAATGCACCTTCATCAATTAATACAAAATCACCATTCTCTCTTTGACCCCAATTTCTATGAGCTGTAAAATCATTCCATAATACGTTATAATCCATAAAACTTTCTAAACCAAGTTCCCTAAGAACTTCTTGCAATTCCGCTGTTTTGTTATCCCAATCTTGTGCGGTAAATTTTTGCAATGGTTTTAAAAACTTTCTTGTTTCAGTATCATTTCTTGGAACATTTTCAGTTACTATATAATCTTTCCCTACTTCAAATAATTCTGGAACTTTTCCATCTAAAATATCATAATCACCAAACCCCATAGATATATTCTGTTCTAATCCTCTTGGGCTTTTAGCAACTTTAATTACTTTACCATCAATGTTATAAACATTTCTTACTGACCCACCAGGAAGTCTTTTATCAGAAAGTGCTTCCTCATCCACTTTTTCAGTAAATATTTTTTGTTCTACATTACCCCCGTTAAATCTATCAGAAATACTTTCTTCTGTTTCTTCGGCAATTATTTCTTTAGTTATTTCTGGAGTTACTTCGGGTGTTGGGGCATCCCTATCAAGGTCTACTTCACTTTCTACTTGAGGTTCAATTTCGGGTGATACTTGGTCTGGCTCAACTTGAGTTTTGGCTTCTACGGGTGCTTCTACAGGCTCGGTTTTTGGCGAAACCTCTGTTTCTGGTTGTTTTTCAACATCTTGTTCTATTTCTTGTTCAATTGATTGGTCTTCAATTTCTTGTTGGCTGTCTACTAATCCACTTACTACATCTTGAGTATTTAATAAGTCAACACTCATTCTAACTCCCGATAAAGGAACTAAACTCATAGTTGTTTGTTTTGTAGTTTCTACTAATTCTTTAAAAAATTTATCAGAAGTTGTTTGTTCTATTTCGCCATCGTTTACTTTATTATCAAAGTAAACACCAAGCTCTTCTGCTATTGTTGTTGTTACTAATTGTAAATCTTCTTGAGCCACATTTGTTGCTAAATCTTTTCCATATTTAATACCTAAATTTGATAATTGTTTTGCTAAGGTTTTAGTGACAACATTACCAGCTTCTTTTTGTAAGGATTTTGGAATTAATTTAGTGAATTGCAATTGTTCTAATAAAGCGTAAGGAACTCCTGCTGCCGCACCTAAATATAACGCAGTGCTATCATCCACCCCCCTACTTCTTAAATTTCTAATAACACTACCAGCACCTTGTTGTGCAAAGAAAATAGATGAACCAGCTTTAAAACCTAAAGCACCTGCCGCTGGAATAGTCACTACTTCTTCTGGCAATACAGCCAATGGACTTAAATTTCCCGCTAATGCAGCACCACTCATCCCCGCGGCTGCACCTTGAACCCCACCTTCTTTTCCCGCTATACTGAAAGAACCTAATAATCCAGCCGTACCAATAAGCATAGTCTCTAACCAATTATCACCTTTTATTGGGTCTTGTTGCACTCTTTCAACATATTCTTGATACATTCTATCTACTTCTTCTACTGAAGGTGCGCCAGGATAATTTGTTGCGGCTAAAAAAGTTAATTGGTCAAGTTTAGAACTTTGTTCAGTTCGTTTAAATGACTCTCCCGCTTTTGAAAAAAACCCTCTTTGTTTTTTTATAGGGGTTGTTTTTGAAATTTGAGGCTGTGATTGCTCTAACTCTTTCTTTTGATTTTCAACATTTAAGGTTAATTGTTCTTTTGTAGCTTGTAAACCTTCGTCTTCATAGACTGTTTGTTGATTAATTAAAGAATCTTTTTCAGTTTCTTGTGTTCCCACAAGTGAGTCTAATGATTTTGTACTGACCTTTGACTCAAACTGAGTAAATTCACCTATATCTAAATTTTGTGATACCTGGTCATAAAATCTTTTTCTTGAATCAGGATTTTGCATCTTACCAGTAAAGGTATCATAATCACCAATGTCTAAATGAGCAGATACCCCATCATACAATCGTTGAAGTGAATCTTGTGACATTAATATTCTATTTTAGGTTTTGATTCTGGTTTTTGAATTTCAAATTCTTCTATTGGTCTATTATCAATATTAGCTAAATGGTTTCTTGCTTTTCCTATTTCAGTAATAAGACCTTCTGCATAAGCTACTCTTAATGCCTCATCGGTTTCACCTTCAGTTGGCATATCGTACATTTCTTCTCCAATAAGTAAAACTTTTCTGTTTCTTAAATAGTCTATTGGAATTGATTTAGCAACTTCTATTGCTTTTGAATTTAAATCACCTCTTGATACATCACTTGTTATAACGTCTTGAGACATAAGTACGTTTAAATTATTTACATTTTCAGTGTATTTATTTTCTATTTTATTTGGAAACATTTGTTTTACGACTTCAAACTGACCTTGTAAATTATTAAAATCTGATTGTGCCTTTCTTCTATACTGATTGTTTGTATTTTCTTTTATTTCAAATGCGTTTAATTTTGTTTGTGCATTTTCATCTTTAGTTAATTTTGCATTTTTACGACTTAACCACAAATTTCGTTCTGGCACTGTCCAAGTTCCCTCCATTCTTGTTCTCATTATACTATAATCTTCAATAGGGGCGTCGCTAAAGTATAAATTATCTATTTTTTTCATATTAGGGGTTAATTCTTTTTTTGAACGGTCTAAAGCTTGCTTTAAAGACATTTCTCCACTATTAACTAATTCTATAAGTTGAGCTCCTCTATCTGAACCAACATTTCTTACAATTTCTCGCTTACCTTGTCGTTTTGCAGCAAACCCTTTCATTTCCATTATTTGTTGTGGAGTAGAATTAGAAATAGCTTGATATATATTTTTATATTGTGGTTGCTGTTGAACAGGTTGTTGTGTTTGTTGTTGTGTTTGTTGCTGTGATAATTGCAATTGAGACTGTTCAGCTATTGCTCTTTTTTCTGCCAACAATTGGTCA
>TARA_R110002012_G_scaffold321331_1_pt1 | contig 12049 bp, 8 predicted proteins | sample TARA_R110002012 | Tara Oceans TARA_R110002012 (sample SAMEA4396515) | marine metagenome | biome: Westerlies Biome; feature: [DCM] deep chlorophyll maximum layer (ENVO:01000326); material: water (ENVO:00002006), including particulate matter (ENVO:01000060) such as... | depth 40 m
CGTGAAGCGGAAGTTGGCTAAATGCAAAATTGTTGGCGGCTATGAGCGAAAACCAGACAATCGAGAAATTGTCTGATAACCTGAATTTAGGTCGGTTATCGACCCAAAGCAGACATTTTAAAAATCAACAACTCTGACCCAGTTGATTCGTTCAATCGAGCAAAACATTATGTCGCATCTCGAATTCTAATAAAGTTGCATATAGAAAAGACATTTCATGCAGTTGAATAGCTGTCTTTGCTTTTTGGAAAGAAATCTTAGCCATATCAAGTTGTTGATTGCCTATATACAATGCCGCGAGTTTAAGCTGTAAGCTCGCAGTCTTGACCGGTGATTTAATCTGATCATAAAAAGATTGGGCTTTAAGGTATCCCCTTAAGGCTTCAACCATATGATTCTGTTGATAATATATATCTGCCCGTAGTTCCTCTAACTTAGCACGGGTTAGCCAATTGGCTGGTTGTTCAGTTAAGGAAATCCCTTGTTCTATATTTTCCAGTGCATGTTCAGGATGTTGATATTGATAGACCAAAGCAAGATTGAAAAGTAATTCGGATTTGTCGTCAATGTTAAGCCTCGGATTTAAGAGTGTCGTGTTGATACTTTCTAACGCTCTGTCTAAGTCACCCTGCCAGATATACAAACGGCTCAAATATTGGATTGCTTTAAAGGACTCCGGATAGTTAAGGCGATAGTTTTCCAATTCGCGTATGGCCGTTTCCCAGTCTGTTTCATAGGCCACAATTGCGCTAGCAAATGCCGTATTTTGTATTACATTTGCTCCCAAAGTAGTGACATCGGGACTCGCTTGATTAATATCCATCAACCCCACATCAACCAGTAATTGCATCGCTTGATCAATTGAATGAGCGAAAATGACTCCTGCGTACTGTTGCTGTTTGCTAATTAATGAATACACCACTTTATAATCGTAAACATCACCATATACCGAGGTTGAAAGTTGCCAGTTCCCTGTGGTGTTCAGAACATTATTCTCATTTGTCTGGTGGGCAAGCTCAGACGAGGCAATAACAGATGTATTGGGTGAGACATTTGAAAAAATGTCAGCTATTTTTATTGCTCCATGTGTTGCCAGCCAGCCCAAGTCGTTATGATCAACATAATTTTGTATCGGTAGAATAACCACCTCAGGACGACTGTTTTTTGAAGTTATACCGAGCCAAAGCAGCGCACACAGGAGAATTAAGGCAAGTAACCATCTGTTACGTTGTCTACGCTTGCGTGAATTAGCAACGGCGTGGGTGTTTGGTATTTTTACAGACTCTGTTTTTTGTAGTCCTAATTTGTCCGCTATTGGTACAACCTCTGCTACCCATTGATAGCCCTTGCGCGGATGATTCTGGATCACTATAAGCTCAGCAAACATTTGTCTGATTTCGCGGATGGATTGGAAAATCACACCTTCATTGACCGTGACATCATCCCAAATGTGACTTAGAAGTTGCTCTTTGCTGACAATTTGGCCTTGGCGCTCTATCATAAAAAGCAACAAGGCCAGTGTTTTTGGTCGAATGGCGTGGCTCTCAGATGCAGATGACAAAGTTCGGGAATTGACGTCTAAGCGAAATCGGTCAATCTGTAAGTTCATCTAAAATCACGTTTTTGGTTGGTAATAATTAAAATACACTATCCACTATGGTATGCGCTGACAAGCAAATTTTCAGTGTTTAACAAGTTTTCAATTTGCTGTTTAAGTGCGGCATTAATAGTGTAATGTTGCGCCGTAAACGCCAGCAGTGTCGCTGCTACTTCGGGCAGTTTGTCACTGCCAAGCAAACACTTTTCTAATAATGCTGTATAACTAGGATGGCGCTGCTCAGCGCGTCTGTCGATGCAAAACTTATCACGACAAGCTAACTGAGTCGCAGACAATTGTAAGTCTAACAGGTTTACCAGTCGGTCAAGGGCATAAACTTGAATAAACCGCATAGCTGATAGTCTTTCTCCGCGTCGATAACGACTCATTCCAACATATAAATTAGTCAGTAATTCACCAAGCAAATATTCGATGTTGTCTGAAAAATCTGGTGCAGTTCTATTTGGAACGGCCAATTGCTCGGTAATATTAGGATCTCTCCAAATGAATAATCCTTCCTCGAATGGTATACGCACTAATTCCGCTGGCTCAAATATCGCAAACTCGCAAAAAACACCATCGTCAAATAGCAATTTGTAGCCGTCATACGTGTTACGAAAGCAAAAGGCTATGGGTTGAATTGCCCCAAGCCAGCTTAGGTCTTCAATAAATGCTTGTTTGCTCCCCTCAGCGACCAGTGCAAAAAAATCTAAATCCGAATAAATATCCATTCTGTCCGATTGTTTACCACTAGAGCCCAAGCCTAGTAAACCCAAACCCAGTGGATGCTTGCGTAATACTTGTGCTATGTCATTCAGCCGTTGTTGCAAAAGCTGTGGTTTGTCTTGATGCATAATAATTAATGCTTATCAGGTGCAAGTAACAAATAAGCGTATGGAGTGTTGATTTCAACACGGTTATTTTTGACCGGCGCGCTTAGCCCTGAATAATAATCTTTTAAGACCACACCCTCTGCAAAAACACTGTTTAACTTAATGGACTTAATACCCGGAGCTAAACCTTGAGCAATTACGACAGTCTGCGCTTCAGACAACTCGCGTTTAAACACATAAGGACTGGCATTTAACATCTGATGCACCCCGGCCCCTACTGCGGGGAATTGTTGACGAAACTTGCCTAGTTTTTGCCAATGAGCGAGTAGCGCTTGGGTTTCTAGCTGTGACAGATCATTCCAGTTCATATTTGCGCGCATACCCACATCACCGTAGCTTCCTTCAACAAGCATAGGTCTAGCCAATTCGTCACCGTAATAGATTTGCACGCCACCGGGCGCCATCATCAATTTAAAGGCAGTGGTATAATTATGTTTTCTGGCGCGATCAAATGAATCCTGATCATCATGAGAGCCAATATAGTTGAGCATACCTTTGCCTTGCATGGGGCCTTCATTGAGGTAGGCAGAATAGCGACTGTATAATTTTTCAATATCTTGTTGGACATGTTCAACAAATCCAATGTTGATGAGTCCATCAAAACCATAATCAAAAAAGTTAACTCGTTTATCACCATAATCGTAGGCCAGTGTTGACTCAACCGCATTCTTAAATCCGAGTATTCCCCAATTCATTACTTCACCGACCATATAAAACGGCTGAGAGTCAGCGAGTTGTTGTGGGTGTTTAGCTTGGTACTGAGCAAAAGCGATTTCACTTTCTTTTTTAAGTATGGTCCAAATTTCGGCTTCTACATGTTTAGCTGTGTCCACTCGAAATCCATCGACACCATATTCTCTAACCCAGTCTGTTAACCATTTCACAATATAATATTTGGGAGCACGAGGATAACCAGTTCGAGCGAAAAATTGCTCCAATTCGGCTAACTCTTGCTCTAAACGGCCTTCTGTTTGCCACTTGTCGAGTAAGAAATCAGGTAACTCAACAGGCACTTCACTCTCGGTCTTTATATCTGGCAATGATGTGGCTATGGCACACTGAGTATTTTGTATATAACTACTCCAATTACAGATTGGGCGAGTACGCACCCATTCGTCAGGCCAAGAGACATCCATTTGCGTTGCTGGACCGGTATGATTGATTATCACATCAATTAATACTCGGATATTGTGTGCGTGTGCTGTTTTTATCATTTGCGCGAGCTGAGCCTCGGTTCCAAAATTGGCATCGACTGCGGTCCAGTCCTTTGGCCAATACCCATGATAAGAATAAGTAATACCTGAGGAGTCGTCATAGCCGTGGATTTGTTCAATGACGGGTGTCATCCAAATAGCATCAACACCAAGATCAGTGAAGTAGCCATCTTCTATTTTATCAATGATGCCTTGTATGTCTCCCCCCTCAAAACCGCGCAATAAAGCGGGTTCGGTAGTGCGGTTGTAACTTAAATCATTCTCCGGCTCACCATTTTTGAAGCGATCAGTGAGCATAAAATAAACAGTGGCATTTCGCCAAAATGCGGACGTTGGTGTTTGTGCTATGGCGTTGTTGCTGGATACAGAAGTAAACAGGCAAACGAATATTAGTGCTGCGTTTATCAAGCTATCGCGTGGTAAGGAAATCATATTTGGCCTTGTGTTTATGTAAAAATTCAAGGCCTATCATCATAAGTTTGTTAATTAAATGGCATTTAAATCTTCTTAAAAATTCTTAAACTGTCATTTTGGCTGATAATTAAACATAATTATTTACCCGTTTAGGAAGATAATTAAATTACGCATCAATCAATTGGTTGTCAGATTCCTCAGTATCTATGCCTTTCGACCACATAAGTTGTTTAGTCCGCTTTTGGGTGTGAAGCCGGTGTGCATTTAGGTCTGCTGATGGCCGAAGCCAGGCTTAATCTGCAAAACTAATATTTAAGTACCATACTCATATCTCCGTTAAATAGGAGAACCATCATGTATGCCTTAACCATTTATGTTCCCAAAGAACCCTGGAACAAGAATAAACTTATTGGACAAAAGCTTCCGCTCAAACTTCAACAAATTTGGTCTATTCGAATACGGTTAGAACTATCCAACAAGACAAGAGACCTAGCACTTTTTAACCTGGCAATAGACAGTAAATTACGTGGTTGCGATCTCGTCGCGTTGCGGGTCAGAGATGTTTGTCACGGCAATATTATCCAATCTCGGGCAATTGTTGTTCAGAAGAAAACACAGCAACCCGTTCAGTTTGAGATAACTGAAAATACCAGAAAATCTATTTCAGAATTGATTGCGACACAAAACCTAAGTCCAAACGATTATTTATTCAAATCGAGAGCCAAGCCTTCAGACCATATTTCTACCAGGCAATATGGCAGAATTGTTGATAATTGGGTTGATTCAATTGGATTGGACAAAACACAATATGGTACGCATACGATGCGGCGAACAAAGCCATCACTAATTTATAAAAAGACGAAGAACTTAAGAGCTTGTCAGTTATTGCTTGGGCATCGAAAACTTGAGAGCACAGTCAGATATTTAGGTATAGAAGTTGATGATGCGCTTGAGGTATCTGAAAGTATTGATGCGTAGCTAGATTGCCAAATGATTGTGTATCCTTTGGCAAGTTCTCTCATAAACAGGGTGTCGAGTTGAAATCACTTGGGCTTGGTTGTGCCAAAATCCGTCATTGAGCACCTTTAATTGTAATTTCAGCTATATGCCCAAACTGATCATTCAGGCAGTCATTAATTACGACTATTTTTGCCACACTTGCCAGCATAGAATTCAAGGACGAACGATTTCGTTGGCATTGCAACAAAGTAAAAAATATAAACGACATCGGCCAGAAACTTCCTTGTTCTATCTGCTCGTAGAGCCGTTTTACATTTATTGAATAGATCAGGGATGTCGTTTAGTCTAAGTGCACTCACTTCTTATTGTAAGAATTTATATTTTGGATTGGAAAACAGAATGACGACAGCTTTGGATTCAGACCGAGCTCTGGAAAATGAAGCTGAGGATCAATTCGGTTTTGTTGGCATGGCAAAGCGACTTGCTCCATCAATCGTTGAAGCATCTAAGGGCGATGGCATGGTCATCGGCTTGGAAGGCCGTTGGGGTTCGGGAAAAACTTCACTTTTGAACTTTCTACGTACTGAACTTGTTGCAGCACAAGACAAAGATATCTATACCATTACAATCGCGCCTTGGTTGAATGGAGATACCTCATCGATGGTCACGTCACTGCTGGAACCGATGACTGCAATACTGAAGACCAAAGAAGAACAATTAGCTGAGGCTGATGGCGAGCAAGGGAGTGCAGCGCAAAAAAATGTGGCTGAAGTCGGCCAACTTTTAAGAGACTACGGTCCCAAAACAGCCCGTAGGATAGCATCAGTTGCAAATGTTGCCGGACTCTTTATCCCTGGGTTTCAGTTAGCTGGAAAAGGACTAGAAGGCGCTGCAATTGCGACTGAGAAGTTTATTCCGAGTGGACCAACACCATCAGAACTAAAGCAAAAAATAGTAAACAAAATCAAAGCGTTGAATGTTGGGTTTGTTGTCATTCTGGATGATCTGGATCGCCTTGAACCTGAGCAAGCAGTTGAAGTCGTTCGGTTAGTTCGTTCCGTTGCAGACTTTCCAAGAGTTGCTTACCTGATGTGTTACGATCGTGAAGTATTGGCTCAGGCGCTAAAGACCGGTCTCAAAGTTGCAGATGGAGACCTTTTTCTCCAGAAAATCGTGCAACTCACCTTCAATATTCCGCTTCCAGAGCCATTTGATCTTCGCACCCAATTTCGGAATGAAGCAAAAGCCATCTATGCCGAAGTCATGGAGGCTGATGCTGAAGGTGAGCTACTAAACGATTTGAGCACAGCTGTTGACAGAGAAGGGATGGGGCTATCTACACCACGTGAAGTCAAACTTGCTTTGAACAGTATTCGCTTTGTCTTCCCACAGGTCAAAGACGATGTATATTTCCCAGACTTTTGTCGCCTACATTTGATCAAAACTACCAATTACAAACTATATCAATGGCTTGAGGTGTATCTGTCAGTGCGCTCTGTATTAGTAACTGGAGATGCAACGGTCTCAAGTGATGAAAAAAAACAAATGGGTGAGCAATTAATTACGCTCTTGCCCTCGAAGGATCCTGTATCTGTCCGTTCGATCTGGAGTTTACGACGTTTCATTCCGGGTGTGGCTGATGTGGAAGAACCAGAAAAACGAGTTTTTAACGAGATGAATTCGGCCGCCGTTTCCGAAGCTATCACGCTCAAAAGGCTCGGTAGCCCATTGCATTATCGTTTTTATTTTGCGCTCACTGGTCCAAAGACAGTTATGCCAGACGAAGATTTTACTGACCTATTGGAGTTGGCACGGACAAATGTCGCCCAGTTGACTATACGCCTTACCGAAGAAGTGATGAAGCGTCGTAGCTCAGGGAAAACGTGGTTCGAACATGTGCTGAACCGACTAGACGACGAATGCATATCAGTGTTGGATGAAGATCAGCTTGTTGGGATTGTTAAAGCACTTTCCGGAATGATGGATAGCGCAATGGCAGAAGATGGTGAACATCGTGCATTTTCCCTTTCGCTTGATGGAATTGCGAACAAGGTTGTCAAGAGTTGCCTTAATCGATTGAACGACCTGAATTTAGATAAACAAGCTGAGACTATCCGACTGATAGCAAGTGAGGGGGCGGCCATAAATTGGTTGGTTGGTAAGTTCTTTAGAAGCCAACTTTTTCTCCACGGGAAAGTCGGTAGTGATGCAGTTAGCCCGGACCAATGGGAAATTTCAGAAGAGATTTTAGATGAAGCCATCGATATCTTGAAAGAGCGCGTTAGCAATCAAGCGACAAAAGAACTGATACCAAGTCTGCCTGACATTTCGAATTACCTATATGGTTGGCTAAACATAACTGAAGATGATCAAGCCATCGACTGGGCTCAAGAATACACTAAAACTGATGAGGGGTTTATTCGTATACTGAACAGTTTAAGGGGATGGGCAATGAGTGACAAAGTCTATTACCCTTTGTCAAAAGACGCCGTCGAAAAATTTCTCAATTGGGATTACACAAAAGAACGCTTGGATGGCTTGAAGGACGGTGAGTTTGCTGATCAAGTTGCGGAGCTTCAGTTAGCAATTAACCAATCAATGGATTGAGTTGAGCGCTGCCTAAGTGCGTCTCACTGCAAATCGTACTTGACCGTAAGTGTTTGAAGCAATACTCTCAGTGCCAAGCTACAAACTCGGTTCTTGGCCAGTTTACTCAAAGTTCAGGTGCTAGAAACTAACCTTGCATACGTCACAGACACGGTCAACGACAGTTTCAACTAACCTTTCTTCGAAAATTTTCATTTGTACAACATGCATGCATTCACATTGATACCGCAATAATAGCAAAATAAGTGTATAGACGTCTAAGTTCTGCTCTGCGGAATAGCTGGTGATCGCTCGAAGCCGTCCGTCGTGTCAGTCAGTATTTTTGCCGTTCGATTCATTAATTTGTTTAGTCCGCTTTGGGCGTATAGCCGAAGTAACAATCAAAGGTGCCCAATGACTGCAATTGGCACAAAGCAGCAGTTAGATTTAAGAAACCTGATCGTCTGCTCCTTGTCTGGAGTCGACCATGTCGCCCATATTGATCCCTACTTGATCTATACTAAAAACATAAAAAAAGTTGCTTCAAACATCTTAATCTAAATATCCATTTTCTCTTAAGTAAGCCATTGCGTTGCTCTGATCTGCATTACTAAAATCGGGCTCATGTACCATTAACATTAAGTTACTAACTAATCTCATGCTAGTCTGATCCAGCTTAACTGATGCATCGAGCAGACTGACTTTATAATGATCGTGGCATGCTGATGCCAACGCATGTGCTAAAAACACACCTGAACTAGAGCGATCTAGTTCCTCAATCCTTGAAATTACATCATCAATTATTTTCACTTGCGTTGTCTCCTACGTTTTTTGAAATTATTACTAGCTCGTATAACGAACTTATATCTTACGTACACTATAACTGAGGGTGTACTTTTTTAAAAAAAAATCTTTAGAACATAAAGTATTCAAGCGCTTAGACCACAGTTTACTAAATCAACTCAGTTAGAATAGTAATGGAGGTGAGTAGCAACTACTCTAGATTTTTAAAGAAAGTTTGTTTAGAAAATTCCATAATTTTGAATATGTTCAATTTTCGCTGAATGAGATTTAGTTGTAGTATTCTACGTCAATTAATATGGCTTTCGTGTACCAAGATTCATGTATATCAATCTATATACAGATTAAACCTTAAACCCTATACTGGTCATAAATACAGCTTCAATGGTGGATGGTTTATGAATGAAAGTATGAAAACGTTAATAGCAGAAAACGTTTTTTACTCACATAGAGCATTGTCGTTTTACCGTTTTTTTCCCTCAGTGCAGGGCAATGCTGATATCAGAGAGTTACCAACAGCGGTTAATAGTTATCTGCATAGCACACTTGATTTAAGTAACCTGAATAGTAAAACCTTGCGAGAGTTCGCTTGTATTGGCAGATATTATGATGAGGGGGAGCAAGATGAATGCGAACTTGAATATGATAAATACTCTACTACGGCTATCAATGTTGATAACGAAATCGCAAGTATTGTAGAGAATATTTCGGCGAGGAAGATTATATCACCTCGGTTAATCAAGGCACATCAAATTGCTGCGATTGCACATAGTTCCCAGCGAAGAAAAAGCGATAATAGTCCTTACGTTAACCATTTAATTGATGTGCAATATCTACTGCTAAATCTAGCTAATGTTTATGATGAAGATATCCTAATTGTCGGTATTCTTCATGATGTGATTGAAGATACAGACGTTAATAAGAATGTCCTCTTACAAGAATTTGGTAGCCGAATTACCCGACTTGTTGCTGCGCTAACGGATGATAAATCATTAACGCTTGAACAGCGTCGAATACATATACTTAAAAAATTGAAAAACGCTCCCAGGTCAATCAAATTAGTTAAACTTGCTGACATTTGCTCTAACGCAGCAGCCATTCCGCAGCATTGGGATGATAATAGAATTCGCGAATATTTTATATGGTTAGATGCAGTCGTTGCGCTTTGTAAAGATGCGAGCCCTGAATTAGCTACGTATTATAATTCGCTGCAAAGCGAAACGCGATGATTCAGCCTTATACCATTGGTAAAATTACGTTATCTTTATCTAACAACAATGCACGTAAGTAAGAAAGATTGATAAACAAAAGCTCAGAGTTTGAGTTGTACACAATTGTTGTTTCCCTTCCCGCATTACAGTCAAGGCCCACTGCGGTTCAATAGAAGTATCATTGTAATGATTAAAGTCGGCAAACTTAAGTTATAATCCGCGGATTCTACATTCAGCCCATTTAAACTTATGACTAGATATTTCTGATAAAACAGAATGGTATGTAATCAAGTTAGACGGACTATTTTACATTTAAACTGACGTAGAGCTGCAATAGTGCAAAAGTTGTGTTAAACCGCAAGTTTAATAATAATTTTATATCTGTTTATTGCGTTCACATTAAATCATCAAGTGGCTGACGAATTCATTTTTGACAGAGCTCGGCCTGTTCTTTTACCGTAAACCTCAATGTCAGCTATTAACTAAAATTAAGCACCAAATTAACCACATCTAAAATAGATCTTACTTTAGTAATCTTGACGCCGTCACTTTCCATTTTGGGATGGTAATTAGCTTGAGGTATTACGATATGTTTAAAACCATGTTTAATTGCCTCTTGCGCCCTTTGAACTCCCCCATTGACGGGCCTTACTTCACCACTTAAACTCATTTCTCCTAGCCACAACATATCTTTTGGCAGAGGCTTGTCGTTAAGTGAACTGACTAAGGATGCCGCTAAAGCGACATCTGCCGAGGTGTCTGTCTCGGCTAGTTTCAATCCACCAACTAAACTAATATAAATATCGTGCCGGAGCCCTTGTTTTCCGTGTTTTTTTAAAATGGCAGTAATCATTTTCAAACGATTACTGTTAACACCAACGCATACTCGTTGAGTGAACTCGTTTTCACTGTCTGTTACCAAAGACTGAAGCTCTAATAGCAAGTTTCTATTTCCATCCCGCACACAGCATACGGCAGACCCAGCCGCGTTTTCTATTAAACTGGATAGAAATATTTTTGATGGGTTATCCATTGATTGCATACCCGTCTCTGTCATGTTGAACAGTGCGATTGTATCCACATCTCCGAAGCGGTTTTTGGAAGGGCGAATGGTACGCACACTGCCATCGTTAGTTTCTATGTGCAAAACGGAATCAACAATGTGCTTAAGTTGGGCTGGCCCTGCCGTCTCGCTATTCTTGGTAACATGACTGACGACAATCATTGTAATGTCATGCGATTTAGCAAAGCGATTTAAATCCTGGGCGCATCCCTTTACTTGAGAAACGTTCCCTGCGGTGCCTGTATAGGAGTCACATTGTAAAGCTTGAATTGAATCAATTACTAAAAATTTTACTTTCAATCGTTGTGCTTCAGCGATGATTTCATCCACATCAAATTCAGACATCAATGAAAAGTTATCATTATTATACTCTACTTTAAGGCGACTTTTTAAGCGCTCTTTAAAGGCTGCGCTCGCTTCCTCTGCAGTGACGTATAAACAAGGCATTTGTTTGGATATCTCTCCTGTTACCTTGGTTAACAACGTAGTTTTTCCTGCACCAGGGTCGCCAGATAGTAAATTTACTGAGCCAATCGTAACTCCGCCACCTGTTACTCTATCGAACTCACCGATTCCGGTTATTATCCGTTTGTATTTTTGTGATTGCACATCATCAATTTTCGCGCTTGCAGAGGTCGAGCCTGCATAACCACCAGATCGTTTACTTACATTGGCTGTTTTTTTAATTTTACTCTCTTTAAACTCTACAAGTGTGTTCCATTCCTTGCAAGATGGGCATTGGCCAGACCACCTTGCGAAAGTATCTCCGCACTCACTGCACATAAACGAAGTTTTAGTTGGCATCAAAAGGCTCTCAGTTTGTTATATTTTTTCGCTAGGCTAATTTCTAATTGAAGCTTAGGGAGCACGGCGGGAGAAGCGATAAATAAAGCACGCAAACTGCGCTTCAATTTGATCTTTATCTCTTGACCAAGCCGCTAAATAAATTGCCGAATAAGAATAAGCATGATCTCAAGAAAATCGTTAATTCACAACACCTGCTACTTAAACTGAACTATTAATAATAAGTAACATCTACGTGCAATCTATATTTAGTTGTCACAAATAGACAATGAGAATACTTAATCGATTGCAAAAATTTGTATGTGCAGTACTAATTTCTCTGTCCCATTTTTAAACCTCTAATTTTGTATGTTAGAATTTGTATGTGAATTTCTCCATCTTTATTATGCTGAGAACCCATTAGAATTGAGGTCTGTCACTTAATCACTCACTCATACATACATTTTTTACTCTTTATAGTAGTTCACTGTATTGACAGTTCAATGATGCTGGAAGGGGAGAGTGAT
>TARA_R110002012_G_scaffold78294_2_pt1 | contig 12032 bp, 28 predicted proteins | sample TARA_R110002012 | Tara Oceans TARA_R110002012 (sample SAMEA4396515) | marine metagenome | biome: Westerlies Biome; feature: [DCM] deep chlorophyll maximum layer (ENVO:01000326); material: water (ENVO:00002006), including particulate matter (ENVO:01000060) such as... | depth 40 m
ATTTGCTGTTGGCATTAGCCGTTGTGTAAGAATAATGCCAAGTATGGCGTCAGAGGAAATAAATCTTGAGACATCTTTGGATACCAGACACGCAAATTAGGCAGGGGGTAAACACGGATCATATAGAAGCATTAGGCAATTATATAGAAGAAAAAAGATTTGAAAAAATAATAGTTGCGGGAGATTGGTGGGACATGCCAGCCACAAGCGACCATAACTCCCCGAAAGAGCAGGAAGGGTTAAGGGTAATAGATGACGTTGCCGCTGGTAAAAAGGCAATGGTGAAGCTCTGGAAAGCTGTTAATAAAAGAAATAAAAAGGTTGCCGGATGGAAGAAAAAACAATATAACCCAGAAAAACACTTTTTAATGGGCAACCACGAAGTCCATTTAGAAAGAATCTGGGAAAGGCACCCACATTTAGAAGGTGTCATAGATTACAGTTGGCTTCAGTTAGACAGCTACGGGTTTCAGGTATATGAGTTTTTAAGACCTGTAGAAATAGATAATATTTTATATTGTCATTTTTTTGCTAACCCCATGTCAGGCCGATCTTATGGCGGAATGATTGAAACCAGAATTAAAAATATTGGATCATCGTTCACACAGGGACACGCTCAAAGTTTCAAATATGGTGAACTGGAATTTGCTGACGGGAAACGAAGACATGGCTTGGTGGCTGGCGCGTTTTATTCGCATTACGAAAAATATAAAGGGCCATACGGTAACCAGCATTGGAGAGGGGTTGTCGTAAAAAACGAAGTAAAAGACGGGCAATACGACATAATGAAAGTCAGCCTTAAATACTTGATTAATAATTATTTATGACGCATGATGGCCCGTATTACGACTTTCCGCCTAATTGCAAAGGCGTTCAAGACGTTATAGTTCAGAAAAAAATGTGTTACACACGCGGCAATATTTTTAAAGCTGCTTACAGATGGGATGAAAAGGGAGTTTCTGAAAATCCAAATGAGAATATTCGGTACAACTTGGAAAAGATTAAATGGTTTGCCGAGGATGCTCTTAGGAGGATCGATGAAAGCGAAAGCGATCAGGGAAGCGGAAGAAATAATAAGTGACCAAGTAATCATAATAGATTTGCTTGAGGAAGAAAACAAAGAATTAAAAGAACGAATTCAATCGTTAGAAGTGCAATATAATATTGTTCTTCGTGATTATAAAACCGCTGAAATACTTCCGTTTAATTTAAAGCCATAGCCCTAGCAATTGCGTCTAATGATTGACGTCTGCGTCTATAGTATGCGTCTTTCTTTAGTCCTAATGCTTTGAATTTATTTTTGTGATTAATATTTATAATTCTAAAATCTAAAAAAATAATATTTTGATATTGCGGTTCTAGTTTTTTCCACGCCAAATGAAATTTTTTAACGTCAGGCGGAAATTCTATTATTGGAACCGTGTTAACGTGTCCGCGTATTGCCGCCCCATCCAATCCTTGTTCCTGAATTCTCCCCAAAGTTCCACTCAGGCCCATTCCTTTTCGGTCTGCTTTGCGCATCCAATGCCCCCAATCTTGGGCTAAATATTTTATCCAGTCAGCCATTTAATCCCATTCCGCAGAAGCATAATCTTTATTTTTTAGTCTCCTTTTACGCATATACTTTAATTGAGCTTGCCAATGCTTGCCAATTTCTTTTTTTTCTTTTTTAGTGCGTTTACAGATTGTGTTCTTTCTTTGGATTAATTTTTCGTATTCTTCCTCACCTAAATATTCTTCAATCCATTTTGCAAACTCGATGGGATTTCCGCCTAAGTTCTGATGGCAGGAAAAACAATGAGCCGCTGCGTTCTTGCTATAATAACGTGTTGATTGATGCCGTCTGCTAAAGAAATGGCTGCAATGTAGCCCCTGACGGTGACCTTCTTCGTAAAATGTGCCGCATTTTTGACAAGTCCAGTTGTCTCTTTCCCTGATAAAATTTGAAAATGCTGTATCGGCGGCGTCCCGTTTCATAAGAAATTATCGCCTCGCCTAGAACTCCGATAGAGTTCAAATTTCATTTCAGCAGCTTTTAATAATGTTTCTAACGTGGCTTTAGCTTGCCAGCTTGATTTGATTTCTTTGATTAATTCTTTATATTCGGCGCTGGTTTCCGCTTCTGCTTGACGTTCCGCTACTGTTGTTTTTTTGCTATCAAGCTCCCCTTGTTTTTTTATAACGCCTTTTTTATGGTCTAAATATTTACACCAGCCAACCAAACGACCATATTCTTTTGCGTTGTCACGAACAAAATCAACAGCTAGGTCTGCTTCGGTAAAAGTTGCCCTATCCCTGTTTTCATCCATGCACTATTATAACGTAAAAAAAGGGGGGTAATTAGCCCCCCCGTTCAATTTCTAATATTTTGTTATTTTAATTCTAATATTTATGATTATGGTAGGGGTCATTATTTTCATCCGTGTATTCAATGCGAATATTCTGTGGGCTTTCCACTTTTAGAATATTAGCAACGATTTGCTCATCCTCTCGGTTGAGGCCGAATGATCCGTCTGGGCCGTCCCCTTCCCAATCAACAAGGGCTTCCTGTAGATTGCAGTTGTATCTTTGAGCATAGACGCGGCAGTCTTCAGCTATTTCTTTATAATCTTCTTGGTCATACATTTTGAAATCTCCTTTCTCCGATAGAGATATTCATATTAGCTTGAACAATTGATACGTAAATATCTTGATTTTCATTTTCGTAATCTTCTCTAGTCAACCGGCAGTCGGTTGAATAACTATACATTTTCTGCGTGGGCACGAACCCATCCTCCGCACATATTTCAATTTGTTCACGCATCGCCTTTTTCGCGGCGTTGAAGTCGTCAAAAACTCCTAAACTGCTAACTAGCGGTCGGTAATCGTGTAACGAAATTTCCGCTCTTGCGCTGTGATTCGTGTAAATACTTATTAAGTTGTAGATTTGCATTTTAAAATCCCCTTTATTTAATTAACCTCACAACTGATGATACATTAATAGTTGCAAATTGCAACACTTATTGTAAGGAACTTTTAAGATTTTATTATTTGCGAGAAATGTTCCATTTTTTTACATAATGCGCCGCGTCAGTTGCCGTCTAACGCACGATCAACACCTAACCTATACCTTGACATGCCTCATTTTTTTCTTTTTAGCAGCAATTTCTTTAAGCAGTAAATCTATTCCGTCAGGTCTTTTCCATTTTAAAAATGCTCGGTTAATAAAGTCTAAATCCTTCTCTTTCCATTTATCCTTATTGCGATAATGATAAACGCTGCTATGACTAACATCTAGCAGTTCGCTTATTTTGGAAACGGAAACCCCTCCATGTATTAATGCAGATATTTTTTCTTGTTGGGAAAAGGTTAATTTTCCTCGAAATCTTCTTCCTAATTGTTTACCCCTTGTCCATTTGTGAATTGTGCTTTCAGAAACTTTGAGTTTTTTAGCCCATTTAGCAACAGCCTTAGAACCGCCGCCTTGTTCTCTGGGAATTGTTTCTCGAGCGTGTTGTACTTCTTTTGCTGCTTTTAGTTTTAAACTTTTTGCTATTAGAACAGGTCGTCCCATCATCCTCCCCTCATTTGTCTTAATTCATTTAACCGCCGCCACGCCTTTACATCCTCAGCCTGACGTTCTTCTTTGGACATTTCTAAGGGTTGCTGATAAAGATGTTCTTTATTCAGGGTGTTAATTTGATCGGCCTTCCGCATCCAGTTTCTAAACACGCGATTCCAATCTGTATAGCTACGTCGAAATTCATGGTCGCGCATCAACTCTATCTGTCTTTTAACTTCGTCGGCATTTATTCGAAACTCGTCACAAGCCCATTTAATATCCTTTGGGCGGGGTTTCCAGCTTTTCGGCACAAATTTAATATTTTTCTCCTGTTGAGTTGCCGTCTAACGCACGATCTAATGTTGCCCTATACCTAAGTATCCCTTTTCTTTAGGCACAAGTGCCGAATTTCCCCTGTGAAAGTGAACCCTATCGATGTCCATTTCCAACCCGTTAGGGTGGGTACTTTTTCTTCCCCTCTCCTCTCGGAGCATACTTATATAAGTACGGCAAAATTTTCACAGGTCGAGGTTGTGATCGGCAACACAGCGCCTCTAAATTGCTATCTTTTATGGGACGGGCGAACAGCAGCGCCCACATTCAAAGTCCAAAAAAAGGGATCCACCGCTAAAGGGGGTGCGGCAGATCCCTAGACCGACAAGGAGGTTAAGAAAGCCGGTCATACTGCTTAGAAAAACATGTCTAAAGTCAATTCTTGGTCAGCAGCTACTAATTTTTTAAGCGTAGCCCGACCAGCATTTCGATGTCCGTTCGCGATTAGCCGCAAATAATCGGCAGTCGTGCCCGCCTTTGAAGCTAAAGTTTCCTTTTCTTCCTTAGTCAAACTTTTCCAAAATTGATGAAATTTGATTTTATCCATCAGAACCTCCATGTGCAAATTTAACTTAAAAATTTCAATAAAGCAAATGCCCCTTTTTTAAGTATTGGCAAGGGGCAAACCAACGGGGGTTATTCTTTAACCCAATAAGTGTTAACTGGTCGGTAGCGGCAATCCCACGTGTCTCTCACTTCGTTGCGTACCACCGCCGTCAAGTGGCGGCTGTTAAGTACAACGGCTCTTTCAGGGGCATTAAACCAGTCCCGCAATTTAATTAATTTTCCATTTTCATCTCTTGGGCAGCGCATTTTTTCGAACCCCAAATTTTTCAAATACTTAAAATAAATTGGTTTAATGTTTGGCAGTCCACCCATTTTTATTCCTAATTGCATCATCTCATTAAATACTTCTTCGTATGGCTTTTCACTAACTATAGTAATAGACCGCACCACACAATCGGATCTATATGCTTTAGTCATTTTAAACCCAGCAGCCTTTCGTCCGCCGTCGCAATGCCTATATCCTATCGCGCTCCAATCATCTATCATTTTAACCTCCAAACCAATGATCAATCAAAAATTGTTTCGCTGTGATTTAAGCCCTGCAATAGCTGGTCAACAATCGCCTGAGCTTCTTCGCCATCAATACCAACCCAATCAATTTGGTCACTTCTCGATCTGGCGTAATTCACCATTTTCACTGCGTCAAAAATCTGTCTTTCTGTCAATGCCACGTTTGACTTGTCTTGTTTTTGCATTTTTATTTCCCTTTAGTTAATTACAAAACCATGATAACCTAAAACGTAGCAAATTGCAACCCCTAATATAAGTTATTGAATTTTAAACAATTAGTAAATTAGTTGCAATATGCTACGATATGTGTATAATCTATATTTGGTTAAGAATTTATAGGAGGTAAAATTGACAGATGATTATCCGAGGGGCTTGGATCTAAATTTAAGATCTCTCGAGCAAGCGAGGGAATATTTGCGAAATGCAAAAGAGCAAATTAACCCGAGCAATGTTCGAATAAAAAAGCCTGTTGTTACAATTCGAGTGCTACACGAATCGGATGCAGATTTATTAGAAAAAGCGATGATTGGGATGCACAACATGAAGTGCTTTGAAATAGCATGTGGAAAGAAAAGATATTTTTTTGATTAAAGGGGAAATAGGAGGATTTAATATGGAAACAATTTTTTACGCTTGCGTTATTTTTGCCGCAATCGCGACAGTGTTTACAATTTTCTCAGCTTTAGAGCATCTGTTGGACAAGATAACGTGTGAAGCTTGCAGCGGGATTAAAAGACCGAATTCGCAATATTGCCGGTATTGTACGATTGATATGAGGATATTCTTATGACAGACGATATTGGTGAGAAGTTTTGGACTAACCCTGAGGAAGTTCCTAGCGACGTTAAAACGTTCTTAGAAGGGCTGACAGCTAGTGAAGTTGCAAGACAAAAAGAAATCTTTAAAGGGCTTAAACAGCATTTAAAAGAAAACGATGACGAAAGTCTTGTTGAATATAAGGGAAGCGTGGTTGACCTCGTGCCGACGGTTGATGCAATTATAGGGGTTCTGGAAAAGGGGAAAAAATATGATGCCTGATGACTTTGAAGAAGAAACAGGACGCGACGACACGCTCGAGCGACAGCAATACGAGGAAGATAATTCTTTTGTGGAAGACTTTATATCTTTACAGCGAGCATTGGAAAACCCAATTTACGATAAGGTCAATCCGCATTTTAATCATCCATTCGCCAGCTTGGAAAGCGTCATCAAATCAACTATAAAAGTTGCCAATAAATTTAATTTCGCAATCGTTCAAGAATTGATAAATGATGATGAGAAAGGTATTGGCTGTAGTACCCACATCATGCACAGAAACGGAGTGAACCGTATATTCGGGCCGTTTTTTGTTCAGCCTGTAAATGCCAGCCCACACGGAGCGGGCAGTGCCGCGACTTACGCCAAAAGATATTCTCTAATGGCAATCTTTGGAGTGGGCGGCGAAACCGACGATGACGGCAATGCAGCATCGCCCGTCCCTAGCAATAATTTCGACCAGCTAGAAGAATTGCAATGACAGATTATCGAATTGTAGATCTTAAAGATAATAAAAGTGCCATCTATGCAACATCAGATAATGGGCTGGAGGTTCTGCAAGAAAAGATGGGAGATTGGGTTGACAGAATTCACGATGGACAAGGAAATCACGGTTGGAAATTTAATTCTAATTTGAAAGATAGACTTATATGGAATTTAGGAAAGGATAATGCTTATGGGACGACCCAGTCATAATAAACAAGTACGCCGAGACGCATTGCGGGAAGAATTACAAGCGAGAGAATATTTGCGTCAAATTCAGCAGGTGGACAATGCTCTTTCCGCTGAATGGCGGACAATGAAACGAACTCAAGTTGAAGCTCTACGTTTAAAAGTCGATTTAAATTTTCGGCGTTTAAAAAAAGTTCTCCCCGATCTTAAATTGGTGGGAGACGAAAAGTTAGAAGTAATGATAAATAATTTTAATAAACCATTGGAGGATAAAAGTGAGCGAATTCCAGATAAAAGACCAGACGGGTTATTTATTTAAAAATAAATACAAGACAGCGGACAATCATCCCACATACAAAGGGACGGCAAAAGTTAACGGAATGGACAAAGAAATTGCGGCATGGGTGGCAACCGGAGCCAGTGGTGATAAATATTTATCGATCAGGTTTTCAGACCCCCGTGACAACATCCCAAATGCAGACGGGACTTTTGGAAAGAAAAAAGACGAATTAGACGACGAAATACCTTTCTAGATGAAGACGTTGTTAATAATTGTAACTGCGGCTGGGCTAGCTTACTTTTTGACGTTGGCGGTGTTTTTACATTTATTTGTAGAGGCTATGTAATTATGATGTGTTTTTTCGCTGGATTGATGACGCCATTTATATTGATATATTTTTTGTCGGTGTGGGTTAGCTATGATAGATAAAAAAAGGGGGCAATTAAGCCCCCCTCCAATTTACATCCAGTCGCTAGCCATACAAGCGGCAGTGTAAATTTTCCAAGTATCATATTTTACATTGTAGATATTTATCGAATCTGTCTCGTAGTCGCTTTTAGCTTCCTGCCACCAATGCTCTGTCGCTGCATCCCATCGCTGCTTGTCATTTTCAAATTCGCCTTTATTATGCCGTGTAGCAAACTCTCCGCTTTCATGAATGGCTGTAATTTCAGCGGTTATTTGTAGTGATGCAATCATTTTAAAATCCCCTTTATTTGTTTAAGTTAGACATATTATACACCATCTGTTGCAAATTGCAACATATATTATTAACTAATAACTAAAAAAGGGGGGGGCGGTTAAGCCCCCCGAAGTGGTCAGAAAGTGTAGTGGCCCATTTCAGGGATAACCATAACGGAACCGCTATTTAGAGGCCTTCGGCTCATAAGTTCAGCAACATCAAAAACAGCCGCGTACTTGTTCTGGCTTTCGATAAAAACAATAACGTATCTAACGGGCCAGTCGGTGCCGAAGTAATCAGCCACTTCCCGCGACAATTTTTCAGCAACCTTTTCGGCTTGCGCTTCGCTCTTGTAGAGCTTGCAAGGTTTCTTCGTTTCCAGCAAACGGTTCTCAATTCGATTTTGAATACTTTTAATAATGTTCATTTTTAAATCCCCTTTATTTGTTTAACTTAAATAGATTATACATTAACTGTTGCAAATTGCAACATATATATTAACTAAAGGGGGGTTGCAAAATGCTACAGATGGTGTATACTTGTTTTAAGTAAAGGGGACATGAGATGAAAAATTTAAGAATTGCAACGGTTAACAAAGAATTGAGCAAGATTCAAGAAGGATGGAAGCTTGTAGAATCGTACTCTCCTTCTGAGGTAGATGGAAAATTATATCGCTACTGGTATTTCTGGCATCCGGTGCATATATTGAACGAATCTATTATCGGCGGACATGGTGGCCCACTTAATGACTTGACGCTCGAGCAGTATCTCGACCAATTTAAATATCAAGTTTTTGAAAACTATGAAAACCAGAGATAACGAAGTTTTAAAATGGCCTAGAAAGCCCATCAGAACTCTTGATAACAAATATTTAAGAATTGGTGATGATGTAAAAATTCGAATTCCACCGACAAAAGGAAACTATAAACCTTGCTGGGTTTACGGAGAAGTTCTTGGAGCAACTAACAAACGAATAAAGGTAGCCTATGATGTTGGCGGGGAAAAAAGAATAGCTTATATGAATTGGACCGCCATTAGATCAACGTCTTACAGGAGGAAAACATGCAGCTAAAACCAGCAACATGGCAGGAGGCCCAAGCCTTGAGCCATACTTTAAGCAGGGCAAACGGATTTTTAAAAGCTAAACACATAATCAGAATTGCCCCCATTAAGTTAACAGCGAGAAAAATTCGTAGCATTGTGGAGACTTATCCCCATATGTTCTTTTCTACTACAGCGGGATTTAAGAGAATTAGCGATGCGACCCCAGATGAATTATCTGCTGCAATTGGGCAGAACAGAAGTAGGGTTATTAAGTTAGCCCGAAAATGTAAGATTTGGGAACGGGAAATGACTAAAAAATTACACCCCAATCAAACCGTTTAGCGTTTTTAGCGGTTTTTGATGCTTATTTTGCTATAATGATAGTAAGATGTGCAAAGAATGTGTTTCGGATACGTCCGACGACACGCCTAAAGAGGTAATTTTTGAGGATGAATTGCTCGAAAGAATTTATGACAGCGTCACGGAGACGCTTAATGAGGGATGTTTTCGCGTAATTCCAACGAAAGATAATGGCTGAAAGACTTAACAAAAGACATAGTGACATGGTAAGGAAAAAAATCCAGACCAGTCAGCTTATAAATCGCCTGCAAAATCATGTACTTGGAGAAGAAAAAATGGACGCGGGACAGATAAGGTCGGCGGAAATTTTGTTAAGAAAAGCTATACCAGATCTACGGGCTACTGAGTTAACCGGAGCTGACGGCGATAACTTGGAAATTGTGCTGAAGACCTTTGCAGATAGTTCTCCCTCATAACGATTGGAAACCGCGATCTTATCAACTACCCGTTTGGCGATATTTAACGGCAGCGGGGAAGAAAACAGCTTATGTTGTAGCTCATCGGCGGTGGGGCAAAGATGACGTCGCTTTACATTGGACAGCTCAAGAAGCATTTAGGCGGCGCGGGGTGTACTGGCACATGCTCCCACAAGCATCACAGGCTCGGAAAGCCATCTGGGAAGCGGTTAATCCCCATACAGGCATAAGAAGAATAGACGAAGCATTTCCGAAAGGTCTTCGGGCAGCAACCCGTGAAAATGAAATGTTCATTCGTTTCAAGAACGAAAGTACATGGCAGGTTATAGGATCTGATAATTACGATTCACTTGTTGGCGCACCCCCGATAGGGGTTGTATTTTCGGAGTGGGCATTAGCTAAACCGCAAGCATGGGCATACATTAGACCGATCTTAGCTGAGAACGACGGGACAGCGTTTTTCATTACTACGCCGCGAGGCAATAATCACGCCGCTAGAATGTTTAATTCTATGCCTGATGGGGCGTTTGTAGAAAAAAGTACAGCATATGACACGGACGTTTTTACAGCAGACCAGTTAGAACAAGAACGGTTAAGCTACGAGAACGAATACGGAGCATCGATTGGTGCGGCATTATTCGAACAGGAATATCTATGTTCGTTTGACGCGGCAATAGTTGGTTCGATATTTGGCAAGGAAGTTAAAAATGCTGAAGATCAAGAGCGAATATGTAAAGTAGCGTACAACCCGAAAAAGCTGGTTTTTACATCGTGGGATTTAGGCGAGGGAGATGCGACTAGCTGTTGGTTCTTTCAACTGGACGATAATCAAGTTAATTATATCGATTATTACGAGGCCAACAGGGAGAAAACGTCGCATTATTTATCCATGTTAAGAGGCAAAGGATACGATTACGATACTTGCTATTTACCTCATGACGCAGATCATTCCCGCATGAACGCGGATCAAACGATAGCTGGTCAGTTCCGTTCTAACGGCTTTAGGGTCGATGTAATTCCACAGACACCAAAAAAGCTACAAATAGCAGCGGGGTCAAACCGAATAGCAGCGGCGTATTTCGATAAAGAAAAATGTGCTGCTGGCTTAGAAGGGTTAAAGAACTATCGCTGGAACTACAATAAAACACTCGAGCAGACCACATCAACACCTGTGCATGATTGGGCATCGCACCCTGCTGATGCTTTTATGTGTGGGGCGCTGGGCAAGGATACGGAAACTAAACCTATGGAACCACTCGAATACAGTAACGTCGGAATAGTTTAATGGGAATATTATCACCAGCGGAATTTCCCGTACCTATCGACCCCCGATTAATGGAGCCTTATGACCAATTTAGGGGATTGTTGGGTAGGAAAGCGAGTGAAGTGGGTGAAAACCCAACCAGTGCGTTAATAGGTGCAGCATTGCAAGACCCCTTAATGCTTGCTGATCTGGCAGGGGCGACTTCAGCCGGACGAGTAAAACGTGAAAGTGCTGGATATGGCCCGTTATTAGGCGAACCGCCAATTGAAGTACAAGGCTTGCCAGCAGGGGATATAGCTCGCCAGCAGTTGAACATCGATAACCCAGCAGGGATGACGGGTGAAATGTCACCGTTGTCCATCGGCTCGATGTTAAAATTGGGTGCTAAAGGTTTACTCGGAGCAGGTCAGGCTGCACTCGGCGCAATGGGCGATGGTGGTCTACTGGCACAGGCTTTGTTTCACGGCACACCACATAAGTTCAATATGTTTGACCTTCAAAAGATAGGTACTGGTGAGGGCGTACAAGCAAAAGGGTATGGTTTGTACTTTGCTGAGAATCCGAATGTGGCGAAATCTTATCAGAGTGATCTAACGCATAACAAAATTTCACTCGATGGGCAACAACTTGATCCTGCAACTGCACCACCAGAACTTAGAAACATTCTGTTAGATGCGTTCAACGATCCGGAGATGCAGGGAATAGAAGGAATCAGGGAAAAAGCGCAAAGCCAAATTGACGCTTATATAAATATTGATGGTGCAGATGAAATAGTTGCGGAGAGTCAGGAAATTATCGACACGCTAAACAAATTTGGCGATAGGCTTGAGGATTCTAAAGGCCACCTCTACGAAATTCAATACCCCGATGAGCTTGTAGACAAGATGTTGGATTACGATAAGCCGATAAGTGAGCAACCGGAAATAATAGCAGCGATGCCGGAATGGATACAGGAACGGGTGGCTCAGTGGACAAGTCCGTATAGTTTTGGGGATAAGGTGACTGGGGAAATTTTGTACGAAAGCATAATCCCTGATTATCTTTACGATGTTAAGGGTATTCGATTAAATCCGGTTAATTCAAGCATGGCACAAACCGAGATTCTGGAACAAGCTGGTATTCCGGGAATTAAGTTTTGGGATCAAAGCTCACGCAAAGCTGGTGAAGGCACTAGCAATATAGTCGTATTCAATCCTGATGACATCACGCAGGTTAAGCGCGATGGTGAGGTGGTGTTTTAATAAATTGGGTGGACAATGACACTAGAAGAACGAGTAAAGTATTTAGAAAAAGAATTTATACGGCTAACCCATCATTTAAATGCGGTG
>TARA_R110002012_G_scaffold12010_2_pt1 | contig 12031 bp, 26 predicted proteins | sample TARA_R110002012 | Tara Oceans TARA_R110002012 (sample SAMEA4396515) | marine metagenome | biome: Westerlies Biome; feature: [DCM] deep chlorophyll maximum layer (ENVO:01000326); material: water (ENVO:00002006), including particulate matter (ENVO:01000060) such as... | depth 40 m
GAGGAAAAATGACAGTACAATTAAACGAACTAAAACTAGATGATGAATTCAAGAATGCTCTTGGAGTTTTAGAACAAACAATCATAGCAGACTATGATAAATTTATGAATAACCCTAACATGAGACAAGAGTTTCGTGATGAACTTGGTTATGAACCAGGTGGTAGAAAATATTTGAAAATCGTAGCTGGTAATTCAGTATGGGGATTTATCAATTTAACAAATCCTAAATTCAAAGAAGGTGATATTCTTAAAGCTGCTGGTTGGAGAACACCAGCGTTAAATCAAGCAAGAGGTAATCTCTTTGAAGATTACTCAGTAGCTTGGACAGGTCCACATTACATCTCTGGATACTCAGCAGGTGGTACAAGAAAATGTGGTGAGTGTGGAGCACCGATCAAATCACTATTAAAATAAACTTGAAACCGCAGGTACACTTATAGTATAATATACACATGATGAAAAATTTAAATGAAATACTCTTTAAACCCTGTACAGAGTCTAATCAATATCAGGGTTCACATAAAGTCGGAGAGATAACAGCTTCGTACGCTAACTTATGTGAAATGTTTGGAAAACCTTTCTTTGAAGGAAAGGGTGATAATGTAACAACTGAATTCGCGATTGATTACGAATGGTATGATAATGATGAAGACAGTATATATGGAGGATTCGTTTTATACGATTGGTATTATGGTAGAGACTTCAATGATGATTACAAAGAAATTACTTGGAATATTGGTGGACAAGGTTTTAATGACAGCTATGCGGCGTCTTTGGCACTCAAGCTTTTTGAGAAAACTGACATTCGTTATGCTAGTGATGATTTTAATTCTGCCTGCTTAGCTCAAGCTTATTGGCATGACTTAGACGAGGTGGCTTAATGGATTTTACAATAGAAGCTTTTATATGGTTAATAGTTCTTGGTGTAACTTGTGGTATCTTTGCTGGTACTATTACATCATTTGTTAGGTTCGGATTCAGTCAATGGAAATTCATTGTCGTGTTCGGATTCTTAGTATGGATAATCAAGTCATGGTTCTAGACAGAATAGTTTACTCAGAAGAAAGACCACATCCTAAGTGGCAAGAAGGTTGGTACAGTAAATCAAATAAGTATCCGCCGATAACAGATTTTAATGACTTCGAATGTATCGAAGAAATTACCGATTGGGGAGACATTGAATGTAATGTACCTAGTCACACTTATGTTTTGAATAGAGCTGGTCATTGTTGTGGTTACTTTATTCGAAATGATTTATCAAATTGGGTTGAGTTCGGAAGACCTTCTACACAATTTAGTAAGTCAAGAAGAAAGTTTAAAAAAGTAAAGATCGGATATATTCCGATTTCATTGGAGAGTCTATGAACAAGTTCGTAGAATATCTTAACTGGTGTCGAAGAATGTATGATGAAAATTGTATCGAGAGAAGTAGACACGGACAAAATCCGTATCCCTCTTTTGATGATTATTATGATACAAACAAAGATTGGTTAAGACGCGAATACGATAACGAAAATCGTATTAAAGTTTAAAGTTTTGAGAAGGAGTCCCGTGTGGTATTTCGTAAATTGGGTTTCGTAATGATATATGCTGTAACTGGTGAAATGTCCCTAAGTGTACCGACTCCTTCTCTCCCTACTAATATATAGTCAGAAAGAATATGGATAATATAAATAATGGATAAGATGCGAGAATACGCTCAGAAAGAATTAGAGAATTCAAAACGAATTTTCAAATCGGCTACTCCTAAATATACAATAGATTGGTATATTAAATGGGTCGCTAGTGCTTTTGTATTATCTGCTATGGCTATTCGTGGAATTCCAGAATTCACTTTTGTAGATTTAAGTTTATCTACAGTAGGTGTTTTTCTATGGTTGATCGTTTCTATCATTTGGAATGATCGAGCTTTAATAATTTTAAATGGTGTAGGATTAGTTTTTCTAATAAAAAATCTAATCGATAAAATAGTATGAAAAGATATCAAGCAATTTTCCTAGCTACAGTAGCAGGAACACTAGTCTATTATAATATATTTAATAGCATGTTAATAGTGAATATTCAAGAAACATTAGAAACAGAAGTTGTGAAAACAGTAGAAGACACAAACGATACTGTTAAGAGAATAGAACAAATCACTTTACTCAATACACCTTACAGTCTAGAGAATGATTATCATTGTCTAGCCTCTAACATATATTGGGAGTCACGCAATCAATCTCTAGGTGGACAACTAGCTGTAGCTCAAGTTGTTATGAACAGGGTTGACAACGGACGATTCCCTGATACAATATGTAAGGTAGTTAAACAAACAAAATACTATCCGAGTGGTGGTATTGATTTACATGACTGTCAATTTTCGTGGTACTGTGACGGCCAAAGTGATCAGCCTTTTAAGAATGAAGAACATATATATGAAGAAGCGTTCTATCTAGCTGTGAAGTTAATTGAGAATGGAGTTCTTGATATTACAGAAGGTGCTACACATTATCATTCAGATAAAGTGAATCCTTATTGGGCAGACTCTTTAAAGAGAATGACAAAGATTGACAATCATATATTTTATAAGAGGAAGTAAATGGGATTTATTAATTTAGGATCATCAATGAAATATGGTCCGAGTGGAAAGAAAAGAAAAACAACAGCATGGTCTACTAAAAAGAGGAAAGTGAATTTTACGAAAACTCACAGACCTGCTGAATCAGAAAGAATGAAAGCGATTCGTGAATACAATGAAAAGTATCCTTCGCTTCCAATGTCAAAGGGATACAGTCCTTTACCAGACAATTCATATAAAAAAGAAGTGTCTAAGAACTATACTGTAGCGATCGGTTATAATAAAGGTGGGTATCAAGTTATTCCAAATAAAGAAATTAAAGACATTGGAAAATAAAATATTACTAAATAAAATTATATGGCGACAAAAAGAGCAAAACGAAAACCAGTAAGAAAGACTAAATCACAAAGATTGTCTTTTGATGAAATGCATATGGGTCCAGAACCTGATGTAGATTATTTCAAAGATAATAATGAAGGTGCTTTCTATAACTGGTATAATTATATGTTTGACCGAAAACAAGTTAATCAGGTTATAATAGCTTACGCCAAAAAGTTTCAATATAAAAACGCTCCGAGATTCTCGCGAATGTTTTTGCCTCAGACATTAGCTGCTATCATTCGAGGACTAGAGAATGGAGTTGTCTTTCCAGATCATAAAGATTTTCCTGGAGAAGGTTCAGCTGGGTATCAGAAGTTTCTTCATCAAGAATTGAGATACTGGAATAAAAAAGCTGGTGATCTTAAACAAGAAGATTTAGATAAGAGTAAGCTGATTAAAAAGAAAAGACCTTCAGTTCAAGAGAACATCAATAACAAAGGTCAATCATTATTAGCTGAGGTTGATTACGCGATTGATACATGGGATGTAAAAGATTTTGATATGTATAAGTATCTAGTTAATGAGGGTGTATCAGGAGCAGTAGCTAACTCAATCGTTAATGCGAATGATCACATGATAGAAGAAATTAAAGAAGCTATCAGTGGTAAAGATGAACAACTTAAAGAAGGTTATAGTCACATGACGAAAGGTGAGAAGAATAATTTCTTAGGATTCTTAAACAAAATTAAATTAGATACAGAAAGATATGTAGAGAATCATAAACCTGTTAGAAAGAAAAGAAAAGCTAAACAGTATTCGGCCGAAGAACAGGTTAAGAAATTAAGTTATCTGAAAGAAGATCCAGAGAATAGAGTAGTGTCTATATCACCTACGAACATTGTAGGTACAAATCAACTCTGGATATACAATAGTAAAACAAATGAAATTATAAACTACACGGCTATAGATCGAGGTGGTTTAAAAGTCAAAGGTACAACAATAAAAAACTTTGACGAAACGATATCAGCTTCTAAGAAGTTGGGTGTCAAAACGAGTCATTTCATAGATCGTATTTTAGAGGGTGGTTCAATTACCCTAAATAAAGTTATGAGTGAAATAAACTCTAAGGCTGGTAAGGTTACTGGCCGAATAAATAATAATATGATATTACTAAAGGTGGATTAAATTATGGCTATTGATTACAGTAGATTACCAAGTGATGCGTCAGCAGTTGAGATACTTTCAATGGCAGCATCGTTAAAATCAAAAAAAGAAAAATTAGAACTATTACGGAAGTATGGCGAACGAGCTGACTTCATGTATATTCTTAGAGGAGCATACGCGGCTAACATAACATGGTTAGTACCAGACGGTGACTTACCTCCAGGGACTTCATTCAACGCAGCACCGTCTATTGACACAGCTGATGATAGATTGATAAGAGGATACAGACAATTTATGTATCTTGTAAAAGGTGGACCTGATATGAAACAGTCTAAGAGAGAAGATATATATCTTAATCTTATTAGATCACTTCACATTGATGAAGCCAAATTGCTTATGTCTATTGTAGGTAAAAAATTACCATACAAAGGTATAACTAAAGCTTTAGTTAGTGAGGCTTTTCCAGAAGTATTCACTAAAGAAACTAAAGAAACTAAAGATAAGTAATAAATACTTATATGACTCAAAATAAATTAGGATTATCAGTAGAAGAAAGAACAGTCTTTTATTCAAAGGCAGGTAATAAACTAGCTGGTGAAATAAGACATTATGATCCAACTACAGGATTTCTTTCTTTACATGATCCGTTTAAAAACAGAGTCGTAGAATTTTTATGGGATCAGTCAACTTCTTCTTGGAAGGGTACTGGTGTCATTTCTGGTTATGTTGCCGAAGTAGCAATAACTGATGAAGCTCCAATCAATAAGAGTAACGCATCAGATGAACCAGATAAAGCAGTAAGTGTGTCACGATTTCCATCGTAATGAATGTGGGTGAGTTTACCCGACAAGGTTTATATAATGGAAATAACTAAGGAGGTGGTCAGTCTGTTATCATGAGGGATTTTAGATCAACAACCATAGGAGGCACGATACTGATTTACAAAAAGTTGACATAATAGCGAAAGCTGTTATAATAGATAGAGTAGAGTAGATTCTTAATTGAGTCTACTCAACTTTTAACCGAGACATTAGTCTCATAATTGTAATGATATACGGGAGTATAAAATGGAAGCGAAAGTAATAACTGTCCAAGACTTGGCCGGAATAGTTTCAATCATAGATGTTTGCTCACAGCGAGGAGCATTCCGTGGTGAAGAACTATCTGGAGTAGGACGAGTGAGAGAAAGTCTTCTTGCTGAAGTACAAGCCCAACAAGTGGAAGCACCAACTGCACCAGCAGCTGTAGATGTACCTCAAGTTGAAGCAGACACTTCGGAAGAATCCTCTGACTAATTAGCTAATAAGTGAGAGGGATTCATTTCCCTCTTTCTTTAATTTATAAATATAAGAAGTGCCAATAAAATTTAAACAATCACAAACAGTAAGAGACAGACAAACAGGAAAGTCTAAGATAGAACATTACTATGTAAAGTCAATGTCTAAAGAATCCTTGTTTGAAGAATTAAACAAAGATAACACAAAGCCGAAAGTAAAAAGTAAATTAAGAAACGAAATAGCTAGGCGTGGTATCTCAATCGTAAAAGTACCAGTAACAAATGAGTGAAATAAACGATTTCGGATTTACAGCTGTAGATCAAGAAGAACTAAAAACAAAGACAGGTGAAGACGCAACTGTAGGAAAAGAAGTTGCTGAACAATTAAAGGCCGTTGCTAAGTCGTCAGCAGGACAAGCCAACTCAGCTCAGATAGACGAGCTCGATTCAAAAATGGATTTACTCCAAAAACTAATTTCAAAAACACTAGCTGAACTAGATGATCATAAAGATAACTTACAGTCAATAGACACTAAGAAAGAGCTAGACTTTAAAGATAGATTGATCGAATGTGAAAAACTCATTCTACCATTACTACAAAACTTAATGAAGAATGAAGATAAAGAATACATCTATTGGCCTAATCGTAAAGCCATCATACAACAACAAATTGACAGACTACAAAAAATAACAAGATAAAACTTGTAACCACAGGTACACTTTTGTTATACTATATTAAATTATGAGTATCTTAACTTTTCAAAACATAACATACATTCTTGTATTAATTATAGGAATTACAATGTCATGGAAACGAGGTGAGAAAGAAGGTTCAACATATATGTTGAAGTATCTTAGAGATCACAAGTTTCTAGATGATACTGGATATAATAAATTCATGGCCCATATTAGAGCTGAGAAAAGAGCTACTAATATGTTCAATAAAAAAGATAATGATAAAGATGAAAAAGACATTTAAGTATGAAGTTGAAAGTGGTGATGCCATAATACGAATTAGAGAATCAGGTGACATTGAGTTGTGTCTTTGTGAAGACGAAGAAACAATTAACAGAACAATGACATGGCCTGATCAAGAGAATTATAAAATAGCTGTTCAATTTGCTTTAATGATTGACAGTTTTATAAGAAACGGTGACGCGTTAGATGATATTATTCTAGCGAGTCCCACAGGAAACATAGCGTCCGATCTTCTTACTCAAGAAACAAATATCGGATCTATTAATTTGACAGGGATTGGTGCTATAATGGAAACACTACCTGACGAAGATACAGCAGAACAAGAAGGGAAAGATATCTATAGTGGTAAGAATCCTGATAATGTTCTGGATTTAACAAGTCGATTAAACAAGGATAATAATGAAAACGATTGAAATAAGTAATGATAAACTCTATAAAGGAAAACCAAGAGGTTATTATGACCCTTCACCAACAGAAGTATTTTTTACACAACTAGGTCAAGAGATATTTAAGTATACTGATGATAACCAACATAAGACATTAATGACAGACGAAGATTGGAACAATCATTGTACTGCCGCTGATAAGTGTGTACGATTTGGAACTCTATGGGGTCCGAAAAGTCTAGATGCCTTTACAAAAGAAGAACAAGAAATACTAAAAAGATTTTTGGATAAAAGAAATGAAGGGTGAAAAACACTTAAAGTTAGAATCTGAAATAAAAATTCTACAAGCTAATGTAAAAGAATTACAGAGTCAGTTGGGATCAGCTCATAAGAGAATCGCTGAATTGAATAAAGATCAGAATGAAGAACTTCTGCAGACAAAACAACTTCTACAAGAATTGAAGTTTGAGTTGAATACAGTAAAAAATAAAGAACAATCTTTAGTACAAGAATTACAAGACAACATTCCTGATGTTGTAGATTCAAAAACATTTTTAAAGGAATAGTATGGGAAGAGCGTGGAGAAAAAAAGGATTAATGTCTAGAAGACTTAATGCACTTAAAACATTAGAGACTGTTAAAGAACCTAATAAGATACAACTTCAAGAAATTGAAATCTTAAAAGAAAGGACTAGACATGCCAACTTATGATTTTCTAAATACAGAAACGAATGAAGTAGAAGAACACTTCATGACAATCTCAGCTAAAGAGAATTATCTAAAAGATAATCCACACATGAAACAACATTACACTAAAGTTCCTGGTATTGTATCAGGTACAATCTCAGCTGGTAATGTAGACAATCATGGATTCAAAGAAGTCTTACAGAAAGTCGGAGAAGCTCACCCTGGTAGTGAAGTTCAAAAAGAACATACTAGACGAACAGCTAAAGAGATTAAGACTAGAGAGATAATAAAGAAACACGCCAAGATACAATTAGATCAAAAGAAAAAATAATTATGAAATTTAATCACTTAAAAGGTTATGAGTCCGTTACTTTACCTACAGAAACAATAGACGGAAAAAGATATTATAAAACACCAGAAGGAAAACATTATCCTTCTGTAACAAGTGTTTCAGGGTTAATGAACAGAGCTGGTATAGAAGCTTGGAGAAGATTTGTCGGAGAAGAACAAGCTAACAAGATCGCTTCACAGGCTGCTGGTCGTGGTACAAGATATCATTATATGATGGAAGACTTCATCAACAACATTGACATAGAAGAAAAGTTAGCTAAGGCTACTCCTCTAGATCAAATGATGTTCAATCAGACAAGAGCTATTACAGAAAAACTCGGAGACATTTATATGTTAGAGGGTTCATTGTATTCAGATGAATTGATGATGGCTGGTAGAGTTGACTGTATAGCTGAGTTCGCTGGTAAAGTATCAGTAATAGATTTTAAAACATCAACAAAAAGAAAAGTACCAAGTAAGATTAAAAATTACTTTGTACAAGAAACAGCTTACGCTAAGATGTTTGAAGAAAGGTATCAGATACCGATAGAAAGAATAGTGACAATAGTCGCAGTAGAGGAGACAGGACAGTCTCAACTGTTTGTTGAAGAACCAAGTAAATGGATGGACCATCTACTTGATCTTCGGACTCAGTACAGAACTGAGTTTGGTTTATAGGAGTAGTGCCTAAGTTATATTATGAATCCACTTACTTACATTGTGAACATGATTATTATCACAGGTGAAAAACACCCTAGTGTAACAAACGCGATCTCAACGAAAGAGGCTGTGGAAGCCTTTACTTCTTCGCCGTGTCTACTCCATGATTGTTTAATATTCATTGGAGTATCCTTTGTTATAAATAGTTATAAAGAAAATCATATGATTTTCAGAGTATATTTATAACAATGATATACTCACATTCACGAAATCAATAAAGAAATAATGGCATATAGTAAAGAAGTAGTAGATAGATTTGAAAGTGTACTCAAAAATCCAGAAAAACATAGTGTGGGACGATTTGACCCTAATGACCCTAATGTGGTGTCAGGGATGGTAGGAGCACCAGCCTGTGGTGATGTAATGAAGTTGGATTTAAAATTAGACATAGAAGGTCTAATAGAAGATGTCAAGTTTAAAACATATGGTTGTGGTTCAGCGATAGCGTCTTCTACATTATTTGTTGAAATGTTAAAAGGTAGAACTATTGATCAAGCTAAAGACATTAAAGATAAAGACATAGCAGAAGCTCTACAATTACCACCTATCAAATTACATTGTAGTGTATTAGCAGAAGAAGCTATTACTAAAGCAATACAAAATTGGGAAGAAAAAATCTCCCATAGAAAGCACAATCAGAAAACTTGACAACCCAGCGAAAGCTGTTATAATAGATATATGATCTTAACTAAAAAGAAGTTTACTACCTCTGTAGAAGAATTAGTAATACAGAAAAAACTAACTTACATAGATGCGATAGTACATTTTTGTCAAGAGAATCATTTAGAACCTGATTCAGTTAAAGGATTGATAACTCCTCCCCTAAAAGAAAAGATCAAAGCCGAAGCGGTCGGCTTAAGATTCTTGAAAGAAGAATCAAACGCTAAATTACCAATATAATAAAATACAATAAAATACAATAATATAATATGAGACCTCAGAAACAAAAGCCCTATCATCAAAGAAAACACTTCAATAAGAAAAAGAAAAAACAACCTTTATCTTTTGATCAGATGTTACGACAGTTCAAAAAGAAATGTGAACGAGCTGGTATAATTCAAGAAGTTCGTAAAAGAGAATACTACGAAAAACCTGCTCAGAAAAAACAAAGAAAAAAGAAAGAAGCTATTCGTAGAGAACAGCTTAATCAAGAAAGAAATAATACACTAGGTAGACCTAGGTTATATTAATGACAAGTCGTGAAGGATTTGATGCTTACTGTCTGTACTTAGCTATTAATAATCATTTTAATACAGAGTCTTATGACTTTTTCAAGTACAACGGTAAAGTACCAGTAAAGTTACCAGCATTTCTAAAAAGAAATGACAAGTATCACTTTGCTAAGTTAGCTAGAGAACATAGAGATGAACTTAGAGATTTTCTTGTAGCCAACTTATCTAAACAAAAGTATTATGTTAAGAATCTTCTAGATAGAGAATGTGAAGATAACTATAAAGAGTTTAAGAAAAGAAAACAACAATTAACATATACTATCTCAGAAGAAATGAGATACCTGTATGACAAGTATGACACATTAGAGAATGTTTTAGAAGTAGAGAATGGTCAACATCCTGTGATACTTAAAGAATACTTAGGTAAGAATATAACAGCTGAAACATTTATATCATTCGAATTGATGTTTGGAATATTTGAAGACTATGATGAAACGATACAAGAAAAATTCATCTGGCCTCAACAGAAGATTAGATTAATAAAATTAAAACCTTTCATAGAATATGAAAGAACAAAACTAAGATTAACAATGAGAGAGATATGGATACCGCCTACATCATAGGTAATGGACCTTCTAGAAAAGGTCTAGACTTAGATACATTAGATGGAACAACATTTGGTTGTAACGCGTTGTATAGAGATTACTCTCCAGACTATTTGGTTTCAGGAGATTCTACTATCATCAAAGAGATTTGTGAATCAGAATATCCTAAAAATAATAAGTGTATCTTTCCAGACTTTGAAGCAATACCCAAAGATATGAAAGATATAATACTAACAACATTCGATCCTTCTTTTACTGTTAAAGAATCAGATTTAGAACGATGGCCGGAGTGTTGGATATTTGGACTTGAAGATGATATATCAAAGATCATGGAAGTTCATGTTGTGGGTGTTGACTCACAATGGAAAATACAGAATATGAAAGGTACAGAAGATGATCTATTTTTTAGTGTCAACTTCTTTGCCGGAAGTCAAGCTATGGCTCAGGCTTCTATAATGGGTTTTGATGAAGTGTGTCTTGTTGGTTTCGATTCAATATGGAACTTTCAAGATGATACTTATCAGAATATCTATGCTGGTACTAATGCCTACGAAAGAGAGAAAGAAACTTCTCGCTTAAGGGTTGGTACTGAGAATCCTAACTCACTATTAGGAACTCAAGAAGCACAGATAAAAAAAGTGATTGACAGATTTAAAGATGTCGATTATACTATATATAATGAAGGAATTAAAAAACCTTTAACATATAATAGTTTTACATAATGAATAAAGTGGATAAAATAATAAAATAATAAAATTGATAAACAAGGAGATAAAATGTCATTCAATGAATTAAAACGCAGTCGAGGCGGATTCGACAAACTACAAACAGCTCTTGAGAAAGAGTCCTCAGAAAAGAAATCTTATGGTGACGATAGATTCTGGAAACCTGAACTAGACAAGTCTGGTAATGGTTATGCAGTACTTCGTTTCTTACCAGCAGCCAATGGAGAAGAACTTCCATGGATCCAATATTGGGATCATGGTTTTCAAGGTCCTGGTGGTTGGTTCATAGAGAAATCTTTAACAACTTTGGGCAACAAGTGTCCTGTTAGTGAGTACAACACTAGTCTATGGAATAGTGGTGATGAAGCTCAAAAAGATCAAGCAAGAAAACAAAAAAGGAGACTTCACTATGTCGCCAATGTTTTAGTTGTTAGTGATCCAACTCATCCTGAGAACGAAGGTAAAGTAATGCTTTATCGTTTCGGTAAAAAAATCTTTGAGAAAGTCAGAGATGTAATGCAACCTCAGTTCGAAGATGAAACACCAATCAATCCTTTTGATATGTGGGAAGGTGCTGACTTTAAACTTAAAGTTAGAAAAGTAGATGGTTACTGGAACTATGATAAATCAGAGTTCGCTACAGTAGCTCCTATTTCAGAAGATGATTCTCAATTAGAATCACTCTACAACAAACAGCACTCTCTAGCAGAGTTGATCGCACCTGATCAATTTATGTCTTATGAAGATATGAAGGTTAAATTGGATAGAGCTTTAGGTCTTAGTGGTGATGTCTCTACAGCAACAGCTGAGAGTATCGCTGATGATAATTCATCTGGTAAAGTAGCTACAGCTACAGACGCACCATGGGCAGATACACCGGAACCTGTACAGGCTTCTGGATCTGCTGAAGGTACAGATGAATCAATGTCATACTTTGAAAAACTTGCTAACGATCAGTAAGTAAGTAACTAAGTATTATAAATACTAATTACCTATCAAATTCGGGTTAGAGTTTTCGTGTCAAACTCTTAAAGATTCTACTTAGACTTAGTAGAAGGGTTGGTTAAGAATGGGGATTCTTAACATTCAATGAGGAAAGATATCTATG
>TARA_R110002012_G_scaffold320878_1_pt1 | contig 12028 bp, 16 predicted proteins | sample TARA_R110002012 | Tara Oceans TARA_R110002012 (sample SAMEA4396515) | marine metagenome | biome: Westerlies Biome; feature: [DCM] deep chlorophyll maximum layer (ENVO:01000326); material: water (ENVO:00002006), including particulate matter (ENVO:01000060) such as... | depth 40 m
GTTTTGTCATTTTCTATCTCAAATAAGTTTCTAAATTTATTAACACTATCGACCACTTCTTTAGAATGGCGGATCAACTGTGCTAAAGTCTCATCTCCATAAAACATTTCCATCTCATAAACATTGTCTAAGTGCTTTGAGAATTCAACCATCCTGTCTTCCATCTCTTGGACATCCATGGTCATTTGATACATTAGCCCAAGCAAGTTACGAACATACCACACAGCCAATCCTAAAGCGATTGAGAGGGTGATTGTAGCTGTTATCAGTGTAATGTTCATTTAGTTGCCTCGTTTTTCATTTGCTTAAGGATTTCTCTATTCTCTTCAATGTGATCAACAACATTTTCTTTAGCAGTTTTTTTGTCAGGATCTTTTTTGCTTATTATAGCAAAGTTTGTAATAACTTTGAAGGGGATACCCTCTTCACAATGAGGACATTCCTCCGGTTGAGGATCTTTTATAGACATCCATTCCCACCATTCTTTATGACAATGGTCACATTTGTATCTATACTTGGGCATGTTATTCTTGAATAAACTCTGATTGCGGCTCTTTAAGTTTAAAAGTTGGTGGGTTTGTAACGACTAATTCATCTTGGGAGTCGCCCTGAATTGTAAAATTAAATTCTTTTAAAACTGGCACAATGTCTGATTGTTCCAATAGTGATTTTTGAAGAGCCATCATTACGGCTCCTAGTGCTTGATCTGATAGTTTCATTTATTTCTCCTTTTGTTTCATTAGTTTGTTTTCCGATAAAAAGCTATCCACGTATTCTTTTAGTTCTTGGTGTGGCTTATAATTTAGTTTTTCCTTGGAAAATTGTATATCTGCTAAAGTCTCTCTCGCTTCACCGGGTCGGGCAGCAATATAAGTTATCTCTGAGCCGTAAAACATGGCAGCTACCTCATTAATTGAATAATTTTTTGATGTTCCAAGATTATATATTTCTGATTCTCCCTTTATTAGCGACATAGATATGAGTCCACTACAAATATCAAAAACATGAGTAAAATCTCGTCGTTGTTCTCCGTCACCTGTCACCGTTAGAGGTTTTTTACTAACCCATTGTTCCTCAAAGATTCCAAGGACTGTTGCGTATGGACCGGTCTTCAAATGATTGGGTCCATATACATTAAAAAATCTAGCTATGTTAACGTCAAGATTGTAAACTTTATTGTAAAGGCAGCATATTTCCTCTCCTATCCACTTTGTGAATGAGTAAGGATTTAGATGCGGTCCAGCATAGAACGAGCTTGAACCAGCGTATACAACCTTTATATTATTTTTTCTAGCGTATTCACAAACAGCAATGGTGCCATTCGCATTGTTTACAAAAGTGTCTTGTGGGTCGTCAAAACTTGGTTGTATTCTTGCCAACGCTGCTAAATGAAAAATTGTTGAAGCGTCTTTTAATATTTTTTCATGCTTTTTATTAGTTAGGGCAAAATTTATGTCCTCATAAATGTATTCTGCCAAATCGTTAAAATTTTCTTTTTTACCTGTTGATAAATTATCAATCACAATAACTTTGTTGTTTTCGTCTTTACACAGTTTATTTACTAAATTGCTGCCGATAAAACCACAACCACCAGTTACGATAATTTTATTTTTGTTCATATTCTTGTCCATGTTTTAGGTACCAAATCTTTTGTTGAGCGCGTTGGATCTTTGAACCAAAGCTTGGGAGCAACAACTTCTTTCTGTGGGTTTTCATTTAAATACGCGCCCCACCATGAAAAAGTTGAATTGGCAATAATATTGTGTTTCATTTTGCTCATTAAAAAAAGCTCCACTACATCACAGCCATCTTCAATAAAAAATACCTTTTTATCGGTTTTAATAAAATTGTTTTTAACCCATTCGATATCATCACTGAATACTACTATTTTATCATACTTTACTTTTTTGTTAATGTGTTCTAACGCAGTTATGTAATAATCCCAGTTCATCTGTTCATAATGGTGTTTTAATTGTAAATAATCCGTGCGTCGAATATGGACAGAAACAGTTTTCATGTCATATAAAAAACCATATTTAATATCGACCTCTTGAATCATAGAGTTGGGTAATGTGAATAAATCCTTAATATATTTTTCATCTTTCTCAAAGTATTTATAAGACTGGAAGTAGCCGTGGGCGCATAAATTATCAGTATGCTGTATTGGTTCATATACAGTACTAGTATAAGGCGCCTCTCTGTAAATTGATTTAATAAAATTCTTGTTTGATACCGATTTATCTAGCTTGTGAAAGATCGTTTTAGCGTAAAATCTATAAGGATCGTAATTTAAATCTGGAAATACTGCTTTATAATTATTTTGTTTCGCTAGTGATAACGTAGCGGCAACGCAAAAAAGTTGATTTCCTAATCCGTTGTTACTGTTTGGATCTGGACCTAAAATATTACAAGTTATCATTATTGCTCAACAGCCTCTCACATTAGGATAGTTTCTCTCAAACCAATTACAGACAGCATACAACGCTTGCTTGAAATCGGTAAAGTTATCTTCTGACCAGCCTAGATTAAAAAGTTTTGACATATTTGAAGGTTTGCGGAATTGACCTCGGTAAGAATTTATTTGCCACTCTATTTGCCCCTGATAATTGAATACTTCACATACCATCTCCGCGACTTGCTTGATGGAATATTCTTTAGTAGAGCCAATATTTATCGGGCGATCGCCGTCATAGTTTTTCATTAGAAAAATTATAATTTCAGCGACATCTTCAGAATATGTAAACTCTCTAAGAGGGGAGCCATCGCCCCAAAGGAAAACTTTTGTGTTATTTAATTTTGCCTCATATACTTTTCTTATGATCGCAGGTAAGACGTGACTGTTGTCAAGATCAAAATTATCATTTTTCCCAAAGAGGTTGTTTGGAGATGCCGTAATAAAATTACAACCATGTTGTTTCCGATATGCTCTGGATTGAACATCTAACATTCTCTTGACATGGGCATAGGCAAAGTTTGAAACATGTGGTTCACCGTCATGTATGTTTTCTTCACTTAAGGGATATGTTGACGCATCAGGATAAATACATGTGCTTAAGAACGATAGTGCTTTTTTTACACCAAATTCTTTAGCGTAGTGAAGGACGTTAGTGTTTATCATGATATTTTCATAATAAAAATCAGCCAAACCATCCTTGTTGGCTTTTATGCCTCCAACCTTCGCAGCAAGGTGTATAACTTGATCTGGTTTATGATCTTCATACATTTTTCGGCACTGTTCTGGCTTTCTAAGATCGTAATCTTTAGATGAAACATAAACAGCATCTAGTCTTTCCTGTAAAGCCGTGCCGATCATGCCCGAGCCTCCGGTAACTAAAATTTTACTCATAGTTTTTTCATCCAATAATCTATCATATCATCCATTAGACTTTCAAAATCATATTCAGGTTCCCAACCTAATACCTCTCTTGCCTTTGAGGAATCGCCTCTAAGGTATTTTAATTCTTCAGGTCTCATGTAGATTGGGTTCTGTACCACAAAGTCTTTGTAGTCCATCCCAAGCTTGTTAAAAACATATTCACAGAGGTCTCTAACAGTGTGAGTTTGTCCAGTGGCGACAATAAATTCATCCGGCTGATCGTGATTTATAATCATATGCATTGCGCGAACGTAATCTTTTGAGTGACCCCAATCGCGACTTGAATCCATATTGCCTAGCTCAAGCTTATTTTTTAAACCCTTTTTAATTTCAACCGCAGTTTTTACCACCTTATTAGTAACAAAATTAGACCCTCGTCGTGGCGATTCATGATTAAACAGAATTCCATTACAAGCATGAAGATTGTAAGCATTGCGATAATGTCTCACTAAATTGTAAGCTAATAATTTTGCGCAACCATATGGACTAACAGGATTCATTGGAGTAGTCATTCTTTGTGTACCATCTGAATCAACAGAATTTCCAAACATTTCTGAAGAACTAGCTTGATAAAATTTTGCGTTAGGAGCAAACATTCGGTACACTTCTAATAAATTCAGCACCCCAATTCCATTCGTCTGAATTGTGAAAGCTGGGACATCAAAACTTACTCTAACATGACTCATAGCTGCCAAGTTGTATATTTCGTCTGGCTGGACATCTGTGATTATCCTTGTTAAAGAGGGCAAGTCCATCATGTCCCCATAGTGGGTGTGAATCTTACCAGAAAGGTGTTTAAGACGACTATCTTGATTTTCTGATACTGAGCTTCGGCGTACAATTCCATGTACTTCATATCCCAATTCTAGTAGATATTCTGACAAGTAGCTGCCATCCTGTCCAGAAATGCCAGTTATTAATGCTTTTTTCATTTTAACTCCAAATGTTTTCAAAACAATTTATTTATATAATTCCATTTTTTTTCAGGATTTCAGGATAAACAAAAACTTCATCCTCTTTTAAGCCTTTAACTTTGTTATGGTAGTCTTCATCCCGCACTCTACAAGCCGATCTGCCATAATAGACACCGGTAAAAACATGTAGATCTTTAACCTTAACTCTACCTTTTAAGACTTGTGTATCAATCTGTCCGAACCATAGACAGTCCTCTGATCCCTCTGAGTGTCTGTCTTTGACTAAAATTTGTGAGCCGGCTTTTTCAAATAATCTTCTTGTGTGCCCAAAATTTCCAATGTCTCTAGGGCATTTATCGATTTCAATATCATCTAAAACATATTTTTCAGGATTTATGTCATGATCAAAATTTCTAGATAATATTGAAAGAACACCACCGTCACCTTTTTTTATTGGAAGTGTATATGTTTTAGTGAAAATACCATCGTGGCTACCATCTGTCAAAGCATTATACATTACCTCTAAAAAGTTTGGTAGTATTATATTGTCATCACCCAAATAACAAAATAAATCAGTTTTTGCTTTTTTCTCAATAGCAAAATTGTGGGCGCGAGCGCCTTGATTTGGTGTGTGAGGTGGTTCTTGCTCAAAAAATTTAATTCTTTTATCCTCTTTAAAAATATCATATACTTGTTGTGCTTTGGGGCAGTGATCGCTCACAATGATGTGTTCATATTCTTTAAATGTTGAACGCTGTACAGATTTAATAGCCCTGGCTAAAAGATCGGGTCTATAATACGTCGCAGTGATTATTGTTATTTTTGGCTTAATCACTTGTTTTCCTTTTTCCAATCTTGTTGGACTGAATCTTTACAAGTTTTACAAACTCCTTCTTTTGGTCCATCATATTTGTGGTGATCTCGCCATGGCTTATAATTTTTGTCCGCGTATATGTCCCACAATCTTTTATTTTTGATTTGCCCCATTATGCCACTGGCATGATCCGGCACGTCGGATCGCAAGGCACAACAAACCATTACAGAACCATTGTAATCTATATACATATTGTTGGTTACTTGAAGGCATTTTTGAGTTCGGACATAATCGTTAGCGAGGTCAATTGTATCTCCTCGACTGGATCCATCTAAATCAAAATTGCGTGATCGTATGTGAATTGTCATATCGCGATGTGAAATATCATACTCCAATTTATAGTCTGAGATATCAGTTAATACTATAGCAGAAAGTCCCAATTTTTTAATCTTTTTTTCGCAGCGGGCTCTCATTTTTTCGTGATTATATTTTTCGTTATTGGACAGATACTGTTGAATAAACAAGCGATCAAACCCTACATCGCACAACTCCTCTATATATTCTCTGGTCACATAATCTCCATTAGTGTTCGTTCTTAAAATGGCGTTTGGGAGAGCGGCACGAGCTTGGCGCACTCTCTTTAAAAACAAATCTTTTTGTGAAAGCGGTTCGTTGTATCTATTGTAAGCCAACTCTCCTGAATATTTAATCTCTGCTAGTTGATTAATTAAATCCAAGTAGACTTCTTCGGGCATGATTTTATTTTCAGAATGTCTATCAATAAAAGAGTTAGGACAAAACCAGCATTTTCTATTACAAAAAGAAAATATTTCAATTTCAATTAATTTTAAATTTTTTTTAAAAATCTCTTTGTTTGCGATAGACATGTTTATTAATTAGCGTTAAACACTTTCATTTTTGATAGATCTGGCCAATCTGTAATCTTCCATCTTTTAGGTTCAGAACTAATCGCATCGGGGAGTTTAGACAAACCGAGTTCGGCTGTCTCAGGAGTCATATAATAGTGAAAACCATGAGTGTCTATATCTTGTTCTCTCCATGGCACATCGGGGAGTCTGCCGTCATAAGACATCTTTTTTAGTAAAGTAGCAGCATGAGCATTATCTGTCAGAATAATGCCACCCCTACCTAAAGATAAATGCTTCCTGAATTGAAAACTAATACACATATATGTGTTTGGTATATAAGAGTCCTTTTCCCAAAGAACGGCAGCGTCTATAATATTTGTGCCTCCAAGATAGTAATAATCCTGCCAGTCCTCCTCTTTCCAATCAAATTTTATGTCCAACTTATTTGCTAGAAAAGGAACTGATATATAAGTTCTTTTAGGCACCGTGTAATGTTTTATATTTTTCAATCTTAAGCAGAGTTCAATAGCGTGGGTACAACAGTCAACTGCTACAGCGTGAGGAGATCCAAAAAAATCTGCCACTTGCTTTTCAAAATTTCTAACCGAATCAAAGCTCATTTGTAATCCTCTTCAGATCATTGCTAAAAAAAGTATTAGTATTAATAGCTTTATCACAAATAAACAGATCATAGGGAGGTTTTTTTAACTTTAATGAGTGATACTTGGCTCCCCAATCACTTAATTGTTTGGTTGTTAGTTCAGTCCAATCTATTCCGGTTGTACTCCCCCTGGCAGTCCAATATACGATTGTATTCCCTTGGTCAAAAAGAGTATTTATTTTTTGTATCCGTTCATCAACAGGCGAGGCTAAAACATATTCTCTTTCTCCGTCGTAACTACAAATAGTTTCATCGATATCAACGTATATTATCATTATTCTTCCTTGTAAACCCATTGTGATGCGTTATTTTGACCAACTTTGCGTTCAGGATTTGTTTTATATAATAAAACTGACTCGTCTTTCACTGTCTGATCACAAATTTTACAAATTAAATCTTGAAAATCATTGTTTTTATGTTTTTGCTGGATCTCTTTCATTCTATCAGAATTCATAATTTCTGTTATAGTCTTATTTTTTATCGATCCAACTGTAAGGTGCTTATTATAATCGAAACAACAAACATGTGCGTCACCGTTAACAGCAATATTTAATGGTCCTTGAAGGGGGCGACCACAAGTTTTTTGTGGTTGTCCAGAAATATCTCTGTATTTTCTACCATCGACATAGTTGTGCGGTGTCCAAGCATAGACCTCTGATAGTTTTGGTTCCCAAAAATTAACCCATTCATCAAATTCGTGTTTATTTTCTTCCATTACAATATAATTTCCGATAGTGTAAACCTTGTTATCGTGCTGTTTGTTTAATTCTAAAAATCCTAAAATATTGTCGTATGCCCTATCATATCTTACATTCGCCATCACTTTTTCATAAACTTCTTTTGACATTCCGTAGATACTAAATTTTAATATATCTACCCATTTTTGAATTTTATCCCACTTCCTTTTATTCATAGCAATACCAGTGGTGCTGATATATACTTTAAAATTAGGATTAACACTTTTAGCGTACTCTATTTTTTCAAATAGCCCTCTATCTAAAAATACATCACCATATCCACATAAATCAAGCATCTCAATGCCAAGCGTAGAACAATCATCAATTAATTTTTTCCAAACATCAAAACTCATCGCCTCTAAACTTTGTATCATTTTTTCTCGTGGACACATGATACAAGCCGCAGAGCATTTGTTTGTGACTTCAATTGTTATAGCCTTATTGTCGTAATATTCGACCAAGATTAATCTCCTCTTATAACTCGGTAGCTGTCTTCATCAAAATGTTGAGTTGAAAATTCAAATAATTCTGTGTCTTCTAACGCGATCATTTGATGTCTCAGCCCAGTGTATATATGAAAATTATCTCCTCTCTCCAATACCACCTCTTTTGCTGAAGTGATATCATCGCTGTCAGAGTATTTCAATAATACTTTTCCGGTTTGGATATAAAAAACTTCATCTTTAATTTTGTGATAGTGCCAAGAACATCTCTTACCTTTTACAAAATATAAAAGCTTGCCACAATATTGCTCACAGTTTACTATCCATTTTTCAAATCCCCAACCTTTAGGGACAAAGTTCATCTCACTCATTTGATGCTTTCTTGCCCCCTTCGAAGTAACGAAGTTTTGTTGCCACTGGAACTTCATGATTCAAAAACATTTTAACTCCAGTCCCCATAGTATTGACAACTTTTCTTGATTCAGAAATTAATCTTGATAGATCATCCTTTTCGATAGATGCTGACTGATCTGAACCATACATGTTTTTGTCTAATGTGATATGCCTCTCAATCGCAACGGCGCCGACAGATACGGCTAAAATTGATGGCAAAATTCCTTCCTCATGTCCGCTATATCCAACTCGGCATATATTCCCTCTATTTCCATAGCGTTCTTTTAAAGTGGGGATCAATCTAATATTACAGTCTTCATCTTTACAAGGATAAGTTGATACACAATGTAATAAGGTAAATGGACAATTGTGTCGCTCAAATATTTCAACAGCTAAGTCAATATCTTTGTATGTTGACATCCCCGTTGATATGAAAGTGTGGCGTTGCTCCTCGGCAATCAATTCTAACAAATCAGTATGTGTTAACATCGCTGAAGCAATTTTATTAAAAGGCAGATCATAACCTCTCAGAAAGTGTTGGCTTTTAATGTCCCAAGCAGAGGCTGACCATAAAATGTTTTTTTCTTTACAATATTGATCTATTTCATCATATTGTTCTTTGCCGAATTCAAGTCCCTCTTTCTGTTCTCTCTGGGTAGTGCCCCAAGGGCTCTGACGTTGGGATGCTAAATAATCCTCTGTGTATACAGTGTCAATATCTCTTTTTTGAAATTTAACCGCGTTACAGCCACACTCTACTGCTAAATCTATTAATTTTTTACATATTTCCATATCACCGTTGTGATTGATACCTATTTCTGCGATAAAAAAAGGCAAGTTTAGTGTATCCTTGTAGGGCTGAAAGTTCATTTTTTCTCCTTTATAATGTTTTTGTTAAGTTGTTTTATTCTGTCACTGACGTTTGAATTGCCTCTATTGTATAATTTTTCACTTCTATTAACTTTTTCAATATTCGTGATTGGGCTTATTTCCCCTTCCTTACCATACAGGCAATTGTGGCATAAAGTACCTTCTAATTTTTGTTCTACATGCCTCTTTCTCATCTCTGATATTATGCCATTATTCCACGCATGTTTTAAACTAACTTTATTTAAATCCGCATATACTAAGTCATTTTCATAATCTACACAACATAAAGTTAAATATCCCTCTTGTGTAAGATGTACACGGTTCCACAACATACTACAAGGTTTGGCTTCCCCAAGAGGCGGATATTCAGGGGTTAGTTCACAATTTAATTCTTTCAATTGTTGTAACGACTGACCAGACTGTCCTTTTACACCCAATATTAAATAATCATCAACTAATGGTCCAATAATTCTTTTATAGTCTTCTATTTCATGTAAGCTTTGTTTTGTCACAACAAACGATGATAATATTTTCACATTTTTATTCTCTTTGTCAATGTAATTTTTTAAATTTATTAAATTATTTACTACTTTATCAAAATCATCACGACCATGTATCAGTTTGTATGTCTCTCTGCTGGCAGCGTTGATTGAAAATTTTACGCTGTTGAGTCCTGCGTCGATGAGTTCTTTCATTCTTTCTATCTTTGCTAGGGCGCCGTTTGTAGTGATATATATGTAACTTATTGAGTTCGATTTTGCTATTTTTATGAAATCAATTAAGTTTCTACTCATAAGAGGTTCGCCCGTAGTATAAAATCCAACTTCCTGTAGTCCTAGTGCTGCTGCGTCTTTAATGTATTTTTCGAAAAACTCTATATCAAGCTTGCCAGATTTTCTTTTCATTCTAGGGTTTGTACAAAAAACACATGCGTGATTACAATTAGATGTAAGCTCTATTAGAGTGTTTTTTGGGAATGGAATATTATTGACACCGAAACTCTCCAACTCCTCAAAAGTTAGAGATCTCTCAGACGTTTTTTTAGTTCTTTCAGATAAAAAATTTCCTTTTTTAATACTTGTCATTTATTAAGCTTCCATTTTTCAAAGTGTTCCGGTTCATCAATATCAATTTTTCTCTGTATAGGATAATATAGTGTATCGTCATTGTATAAGTTTTTGTTTAGGTTCTCAAGTTCAGATGCCAGACAAATAAAAACATAGTGTAAAACAAAGAAACACTTTGGGTAGTCTTGTCTTCGATAAAGATCGTGAGTTACAACCTGTGTTCCTTTATTGTCCGGTTGCTCATACAAACATAAATATGGGTGTTTATCCATTTTACTTTTACAGAGCGCGCTTTTTGCTCTAGTTGTTTTATAAAAATCATAAACTTTTAACACATCGTCAAATTGTCTTTCTGGGAATGTCAAGTAAAGCATTATAATGGTTTCGTCATCTTTTATTTTCAGCGCAGTTTTGACATGGCTCAAAACATCTCTGGTGTTCGCCTCGGATGTGGCAAGTTCAGCAGGGCGATCGACGACGATAAACCCCAATTCTTTAGCAGAATTTTTTAAAACATTATCGTCTGTAGTGACAACAGTTTTCTCTTTTAGGTAATTGGGAATTTGTAGTGCTGTATACTCAAAAAGTAATCTATTTTTATTAGGAAACCCCACCGAGCCTTGTCGAGCGGGAATCACAATCCATGGATTATCCTTATTAGATTTTAAAATGCTAGTTCTCATAAAATATCTTCCAATTTAATTGTTTCTGCGCCTGCATAAAGACATATACCCTCGGTGGCTGTTGTTTTTACTTTAATACCCATCGTTTTAAATTGCTCAACATAATTTTTAAAAATTGGATAATTATGGTGTTTTTCCCCTTCCTCTTTAAAGCTCAAGTTTTTACAAACCTCTACAGGTTTAAAGTGGCACCACCTTTGTTCATCTGGCTCATTAGTATTTAAGACCTCACTTATACAGTCAACAATAGCAGAGTTGGTGTTATATTTCTCCGATAAATCTTTTAATAAATTTTTGAACCATTTTTGTTTCTCTTCAGACCATAGATTATAAAAATGAAGACGATTAACTTGCTCAAATCCAATGTAAATTATCTCAGACGCTCCCATTATATATGCTAAGTGAGATGCTGATAATAAAATATTGTGACCACCGATGATTCGATTCACTTCTCTCTCAATTGGAAGCGGCATTTGTTCATGCCCAACTGTCTGGTCTTCTGTAAATATAATTTTTTCTGTTTTTGGATAAAGGTGTCTTGCGCCGGGATCATGATGAAAAAAGCCTTGTGTAGTTTCTCTTAAGTGTTCAATGGCAAAAGCAACTAGTGTGGCATGCCCCCCGCCGAGCCAATAAGTTGGAGTAAAATTAATTGGCGTATAATTTATACCTATAGATATTTCGTTCTTTTCAATATAATCTAGTTGTTCACGAGCAACATCATTCATAGTAGGTCCGGTGCCAAAAACAAATATTCTCCTTCCAGAGTGAATATTACAAAAGTCTTTTAATTTTTTATTCATTTAGAGGGAGTCTCCTTTATATATTTATTGTATGAAAAACCAACAGTGTCATAATGTTTTTTTGCTAATTTAAAATTTTGTTTTATTGCTGAAAGCATGTCATTGTATCTATCAAAAGACAACTTATCAACTTCATCAAAAATTTGTTCTTTTGTATTAACGATAATAATACCATCAGTATTAAAATATTTACCAATGTCTCTAGCTCCAAAATAAATCGGAACAGTCCCAACCATGAAACAATCCATAATTTTTTCAGAAAAATAATTATCTTGAATCCAGTTCTCCATGGTTATAGAAAAAGCATAGTCTTTCAGAATTTTGTATTTTCCATCATAATCTTTATCATGATCTTCGGGAAAAGGATTGTGTCCTCGTCCATACAAGCCTAAATCTGG
>TARA_R110002012_G_scaffold4649_7_pt1 | contig 12027 bp, 32 predicted proteins | sample TARA_R110002012 | Tara Oceans TARA_R110002012 (sample SAMEA4396515) | marine metagenome | biome: Westerlies Biome; feature: [DCM] deep chlorophyll maximum layer (ENVO:01000326); material: water (ENVO:00002006), including particulate matter (ENVO:01000060) such as... | depth 40 m
GCTCCGTGGTCTGGAGCCTCTCCTAGTGCAGCAACGCTGCCGTTGTTGTCCACGAGCCGCTTGACTGCTGCCCACTGTTGCTTAGTCATGTTCCCTCCGTTCATGTCTACTACTTAACTGGTTGAGTCTGACTGTCAAGCAAAATGTTTCGATTTAGCCCTAGGTTAGATAGATTCACGATAATGGAGTTTCGTCCGTTCGTGGACCCCTGTTTGGGGGGTATTATCTTACCTCCCCTATGGCTAAACCTTAACCCTTACCCGAAGAGCAGCCGGTAAAAGACTGCTGCCAGAAGCCCAATCAACACAATTTCGCACATGTTGTCTCCCTATTCCTAGTAACTCGTTAGGGTTTATCAGTCAACTTATTTCTTTTTTGCGTCTGAACCCCCCTACTTTCTATAGCTGTTCTATCACCTTATACTGAGCTAGTCAAGTAAGATGATAGAACTTTCCTTAGGGGTAAGGCTCTAGCCACCCCATTAAGGATTACTATAGCCTATGACAACGCATAGCAGAGTACTGCACCATAGCGTGTTGCAATTTTTCCATAGCATACCGTAGCTTCACTTGCTCCTCGGTGATGTTTGCGTGGCTACCAGGGGTGAACAGGTTTTTATTCTTTACCTCTTCCACAAGCTGTCCCAGTTGGATGAGAGCTTCCGCCACGCCCTCGGCATACAAGTCAGTGTAGTTCATGCTCTTCTCCGGTGTTCTATCCATATCGCTCTTTGCTGTCTTTGTCAAGTCTGGCATATCGGTAGCAAAACAATTTATAGCCACAATCATCCTCCGTTCTGTATTGTATGTATCAAGCTAGTTGCTGCGTGTCAAGCAACTTTGTTATTCAGGGGCGCGTTCCAGCCTCTTAACAACAAACTTAATTGCACAGTTATCCCCCTTTACCGCGTAGATATCAAGTCCTGTAACCACGCCGTTATCGTCGGCGTAGGTGTCTGTTTCCAAAGAGTAAACGTCTCTCTCTCTAATCACGTCCCATGCTTCCTTGTGGGCGCGGTCACGCGCCCTACTAAAGCCAGAGTAAAGGCTCTCGGGCAGTGGGGTTTCCCATTGGTCCTGGGCCATTTCGTCCCAGTCTACTCTAACTACTAACCATGCGTACTTAGTTCCCACGTTGCCTCCGTTCTGCATTGCATGTATCGGGTTACTGATTAGTCGTCAAGGGATTTTTTATGTTTTACCTTTCGGCTGTATCCCTTATGGCTATGGTAGCCTGCTGAACCTCCGCTCTTATGACGTAGACGCATGGCAAGTGCAACCATGTTTCGCTTCTTAGGGGTTTTCTTTTTCATTGTCTCCCTCCGTCATGTTTACCACTTAACGGATAAGGGTTTACCCGGCAAGCATCTTTTTGACCATAATTAGAGCTTGCTTGTTAAACCCACCGATATTCCACTCGGAAATATGCCAAGGGACAACCCCATCATATCCGTATGCAGGTCCGTTTTTCCAGTTGTAGATAGTAGCCACCGTACCATCTTCGCACTGAATGTTCCACTCCCAGTCTACCTTGGAGCATCCTCCCAGCATTGGAAGGCCAAATACCTCCCTAAGCTTATCATAGTTGGTCCTAACGTAGCCTTGCAAGTAAGTACCGTTTGTATCAATGTCAGCGGTGTGATGCGTCTTCATTGTTTCCTCCGTTCTGCAACACTCTTAACTGTTTGGCTTAGTCTGTCAAACAAAAAATTTCCGAGTAAGTTTCTTCTATGCCCTTCTGAAGATTATCACCCTCGTCGTCTCCGTCCCCATAGCTGAATCTCGTCAGTCTGACAAGGTTTGGGCTCTCTTTCTCATGTCACACCAGCACTCGCCGTGGATACGCTGGGGCATGTACTGTACGTCTTCGATGACGCAGGCTGGCATACAATCTTTTACACTAAAAACTTGCTCAGGAGGGTACACGCGCTGCGCGAGTGTGCCATTGACGACCAGCAGGCTAAAGACCCCACCGACGACGAGAACTACGAACATGGCCTTGACCATTGCCCACTGGGTGGTTGTCGCGGGTCGCGTGGTAACTTGTGTACCCATGATATTTTCCTTTGTTTGTTGTATAGGTAACTTAATGGATTAGAGTTTAGCTGTCAAACAAAAAGGTTTTCGTTATGCCTTACTAGCCATGTCCCCTTTACCCTCTTACTGCCCTTCATAGCCCAGAAGATAGTCTGACCCTTAATCTCTACCTTACGGGTAGTCCTAGTCTTTTCAATAGGTAGCCCTGCTACCTTCATAGCCTTAACCATAGCCCTAACATCTTCGCTAGTAGTAATAAAAGTTTTCATGTTCTCGCCTCTTTGTTGTGTTCACTACTTAACGGGTTCTGTTTGTCTGTCAAGCCATTCATCAAAAGTCTTTGGTGCCAAGCCCATAGAGGCTACTGCCACTACATAGATATGATATCTCTCTTCGAGTGTTCCCATGTTCTCTCTCCCTTGTTGTGACTGTAGCTTAACGGGTTTCGTTTTGTCTGTCAACTAAACCCCAATAGCGCCGGCCATCTTCCACATAGCCTCATGGGCAAAGTGACAGGTTGTATCGGAGAAACTTATTTCATGTTCCTCCTCTTCACCATCCATGAAGTGGAGAGTAACCCACTCATAGTAAGGGTCGTCACCCCACTCGTCAGAAGAGCTGCCGGTATCGCCGCTTCCCCAGCAGTCAACGCTGCTCAACTGCCCTTCGCTGTCTGCACGTCGGACAAAGTTAATGAACGCAGTCGCTTCTTCGATTGTAAGACGCATCGTTGTCTCCGCTGTTGTGTTCGCTACTTAACGGGTTGTTGGTTGGTTGTCAACTAGGGTTTCTGAACACTTATAACTAAAATCAGATACTTTAGAATGGTAGACCCCGTAAGGAGCACACTGCTCGGCAGAGTGAGCAGCCCAATGCATGTCGAAACGCACGGACATCATATACTGTACGACAATTGACACCACGAAGAACAACAGCAGCACCGCTATATCATATGCATCAATTTTCATCTTTACTCCTCAATTGTGTTTAATACTTATCAGGTTACTGGTTTGTTGTCAAGTGCCATTCTAAGATGGTGAATCTCTCGCAAGCAATCGTAAAGGTATCGGTGAGGTTTGTTTCGCCAGCCCTCCGTAGATGGCAAGCTCCAATATTCATCCAAGTCAATATGAATGCTTGGCTTTTCACGAAACATGTTTTTGAACTTTTGTGATGGCACTATATCTCCGTTGTTGTGTTCGCTACTTAACGGGTTTCTGGTTGGCTGTCAAGTGCCATTCTAAGAGGGAGGTCTTCACTTACCATCAGTCGTCTGGTGTGTGTAGGTTCGCCCCTCGTCGTTCGCGTCCAACGTTGTGACCTCAATTCGGGTGTGGCAATTTCTGTCGCAGGGTCCGCTGACACGGATTTCGGTGATACGCGCTCGCGGGCTGTACTGGAGCAGGATCGTGCGCAAGTCCTCGCCAGTGACGTGACGGGGGAACGCTTGGGTCGTGTAGTAGTCGTCTTTCATCGTCTTGTCTCCTGTGTTGTGTATACTATTTATCGTGTTTAGCTCAAGCTGTCAAGCAACAAACTCCAAGTCGTCAGACTGCATATTCATATTCGGGGTTCGACCAAGGGTATTCAGTTCTCGGCCATGAGTAGATCTCATCGAGAGACTTCGCAATGGTCGCCTCCACGCGAAAGCACGTCTCTAGCTGAGTCTCCAGGAGCACCTCGTTAAGCCGGCCCATGTCGTGTTGTGACAGACTAGCCTTCGCGGCGTCCGAAAGAGAGTCCTTCCAACGGTCAAAGGCTTGTCGGCTTCGCCGGGTATCGTTCCCGAATACTCTTTTCAGTCTGTTCACGTCGTCTCGGTAGTCTTCAGAATAGCTCATCTCTTCTCTCCTGTCATGTTAACTATTTAACTGGTCTGGTTTAGTCTGTCAAGCTTTTCCTGCCACTCGTTGTAATCGAGCAATTGAGGGTCGTCGTCCTCACCCCATCGTTGGTTAAGTCCCTCTTCGACCCATGCGCCGACCCACTCCCGCGCCCACTTTACGGCGGCGGCTGGTGTGTGAATGTTGTAATCGTCAAGCTGTTTAACAAGCTCGCTATCATCATAACACTCGTCAATGGAACTGAGAGTACCACGCCCAACCAGAGCATCGTTGCGAATAGCCTTAATTCGTTCGTCCATGTCGTTCTCCCTTGATGTGTCTATAGCTTAGTATCATGCCCAGCCGAACCCCTAACAAATACACAACTATGCTGTGAATTAAGAAAAAACCGACCATACTCTCTCCGCTGTTACACTCGCTATTTAACCAGGAATTGCTCACGGCTTATCAGAATGGGATCTCGCTGTCAACGTATTTGTTTTTCCTCTCTCGGACAATTCTATCGTTCTCGGTAATAATAGCTTGCTTTCCCTCAGGAGTCAAGGCTTCCCATTCAGCTTTCACTTCTATCATGGCCATATCATGCTCGCACTGTCCGCATGGAGCGTCGAACATGCCGCATGGACTACTGGTCTTAATGTGGGGATGAGCAGGACAGCGACGTGCATCACCCTCCCAATACCAATGATCTTTATGATTTTCCATGTTGCCTCCTTGTGTTGATGGTATAGCCTACACTGGATTGACTGTCAAATGAAAAATTGGCGGCGACTAGCGAATGGCATCGAACTGCTCTGCCGTAGGGTTCTTAGCACCGTGGTAGACAAGCCCAATGTTTCGCTCCCCTAGGATAGCTGGCATGTCGCTTTCGTTACCATCTACGTAACCCGCTGCAATCCTCTCGTCAAGGGTAGCAAAGATACGGGAGTTAGGTCCGTCAATCTGACTATCAAACTTACCACCGAAAGAGTAAGTGACCCGGAAGTTGCTAGGAATATCTAGTCCCCTGAACATAGGGAAGCTCTTAGTGTAAGCGTAGAACAGAATATCTGGGTGACGCTTAATAACTTCCATCCAAGCCTTAACATACCACTTCTTAAAGAAGTCGCCAGAGTCATGCAAGCGAACCACTGCAACCCGCTTGCTCATACTCTTAACAGCATGGTCCAGAATGTCAACCACACCGTCTAGTCCGCCAGTAGCGTAGGTAGTAAGTAGAAGCTGGTGATTATTAATACGCACTCGCTTGCTACCCTTAAAGAGAAAGGTTCCCTGTCGAGCGTAGCAGAGTGCTAGACAAGCATCTGCGCCGGGACAGGTAATAAAGGAACGTCCTTCTCTTTCGTACCCGCCGGCAGGGATATTAAAGCTAACGACCCTGTACGCCTTAGGACGTGGGGTGAAGCCTGCTAGAGAGCCATGCTCTGCTAGGTGGGCCTTGACCTTTCCACTAGTCTTACGAAGCTTGCTGTTACCATCACTAATCTTAATCTTAATAGGCATGTTCTCTCCGCTTGTTGTGTTCTCTACTTAACGGGCTGTGGCTCGTTGTCAAGCAGGAAGTTTAACGCCTTGGTGCATTAAGTAATCATTAAGCCAGATACGCAGTTGAGGTCCTATGTCCGGTGCATCAAGCCCGTCCTCCCAGTCAGGCGTGTCAACGCCCACAACCACAGCACCGTCTACTTCTGAGACAGAGACCGTAATCTCTAGACGGCCCTGGCTGGTATCTACAGCCAATGTGCCCAATGTATTTGCTTCCATTTTGTTCTCTCGGTTGAAGTGTGACCCTAGCATAAGGCGCTAGGGTCACGGTGTCAAGGAGGGCCGCCACGCTTAGACCCCTCACAAGGGCACCCAGGATCGGAACACCCACAGAGGTCTGCCTCTTCTTCCCTAAGCATATCCTCTAAATCATCGTCGTCAAGGTCGGGGTGCTCTTCCCGGAGTCTATCCATTTGTTGATGCCACTTGTAATCGTTTGCGGCGTCTGCCATCGCGTCACGGTATTCGTCCCTATGGTAATAGTAAAGCACGTACTCCCCTCCATCCGTCTTTATATTTGCTATCTATCTCACTACCAATAGCTTGTCAAACCCAAGCTCCTCAGCCCTAGTGAACCGGCCCCACTCCTCGCGCCACCCAAGCTCTACGATAACTCCCCTAGTGTATAGGAAGGTAGCGATAGCTTGAGCATCGTACTCATTAGTAATCCCCATCCTACTCATAAGGTAACCAAGGCCAACAAAGTCCCCGCGCCACTTAAAGCACGGACCGCCCGCGCGTGAGTTACGGAGCCAGCCGACAAACCACGTCCTATTCCCACGCTCGTCTGTAGTATCCGTGAACACAAGCGGGTAACATGAGCCGTTACCGGGCTGCCAATCAATCTTTTCCATGTTTCACCTCTGTTGTGGTCGTAATGTAACCGGCTCTCGGAGCCTGTCAACCAAACACCTGAACGATTTCTGAAGGGTTAGCCTCGGTACAGGCCTGCCATAGCTCACGCAGTACGTCTAGCCCTTGGTCGATGGTATTAGTGCCTCGAACATTAATGAGAAGTTCCATACGGGCCACGTCGAAGCTTCCATCATGCGTCCAGGCACGGAACCCATGCCAGATGATAGTAGCGGCCTCCTCAGCCGTGCAGCCATGTAGCTGGGTTAGCCCTAGGGGCATCATCATCGTGAAGAGAGGATTAAAGTTAAATGTAATGTTCTTATTGAACTCACCGATGTTTACTTCCCAACTCATTGTTGTCTCCGTTGTGTATAGGTAATGTAACTGGTAGGTGGTTAGCTGTCAAGTATTAATCTTCATCATCCTCGTCGTCGTCTTCATCATCCCATAGCTGGATCTCGTTAGCATGGCACATATCCTCGATATCCTCGCGGGTGTTCCACTTGCAGAACGCAAGCACAACGTAGTGCGGGCTAATCATACCCTCTTCGACAAGCTCTAGAAGGCGGTCACGGGAGTCACGGTCGTTCATTGTTTCCTCTCTGTTGTGTATACAACTTAATGGATTAGAGTTTAGCTGTCAAGTAAAAAGGTATAAGGGTTCCCAACTTCCCTTACTAGGTACGGCCTGACCTGAGAGTCACTCTCACGCTTCCGCAGCCGACTGTAACAGCATCGGTCATTAACCCTCACCTACTGCTAAGCACGACCCGTACCCCCCACGGTCATCTGTTATGCTTACTTCTTATCAGGGTTTCGATGCCCTGTCAAGGGAACTCCCCAAGTCATATCGCATCCACATCCCCGGTTAACGGGGCAGGTCGGGCGGTATTGTACGTTATTAATAACGCATCGCTCTTTGCTCCACTCCACACGAGGCGGACCCTTTATCCCATTATCGGTCTTTTGCCCATACTGCTCGACAAAAGACCACACAAGTGCCGCCACAAGTGCTAGCACAAAAAAGATGCTCGCCAATTCCATAATGTCGTTCATCGTTCCCTCCGATTATATGAGCAATGTAGTTGGTTAGCGGTCCTCTGTCAAGCGCCGCTTGATAGATTCCTGAATTGTCGCGTCTGCCAAAGCATCGCTAAGGATTAATCGCAAGTCTACCAGGGAGTAATCGTCGTAGTCCTTCATAAAGTCTTTAACTGCATTAATGAACTTGAACCTAATATGTCGGGCATCCTCTGTGTGAGAGTAAGCCCCGCTCGAACGCTGCTCTAAAAGTCGCCGCATCGTTTCTCCTTCCTGTTCTGCCACCAGTCTATTAAGGGAGCAAGGCCCTGTCAACTACTCCCCGTACTTAAAGTTCATTTGTCGTCCTCGAACTCGGGCCAGAGCACGATCGAAAGCCTTGCACTTCTCTGAAAACCTCTTGAAATCTCCCCCACTATCGTGGTCAATGCAGAGAGCACCAGCAGGGGTTACTCCAATAAACCGCGAACGCTGGTTCACCCAGGCAAGCTTAATCCACTGGCCTCGTCGGGGGTTACGAACAGGCGTAGTCCCATCTGCAAAGATTAGAAGGTTCGTATTATCAACGAACGAGGTAATCTGAAACTTAGTATGATGCTTACCACTGCGAGCCATATCGGCCTCCTTAGATTAACTATATATGTGAGATATAACAGGATGCTGGGTAGGTGTCAAGGGACCATAGCAACCTGCTTGACTTCAGGCCACAACACAACAGAGAACAACTGCTATGGTCCAGGGTGCTACCCACACCCTATGTAAAGTAACAATGTAACTTGGTAGCTCGCAACCACCTTGTCTTCTTCTTAGATTCTTATTGCGAGTAAGATTAAGACTAAGAGTGAGTGCTCCAATGCTCGGTCATACCGTCAGTAGACTTGAACTACTGCCTCTCTCTCCATTGTTGTCTACACCTTAACCGACTCATAGGAGACTGTCAAGGGTTTTTCACAAGGCCCGTGCCCTTACGACGCTACAGAGGCTGCACCCAACCGGCGACTCGAACAACCGTAGTATAGTATAACTATACCAGTGCCATTACGTCAGGGTCATGAAGCAATCCCGGAGACCCGAACTCCGGTGACCTTGTGAAACTATTATAACCTATCCTCAAAGAACGTCAAGTAGAATATACGATGAAGGGACCGGACTATATTCACAAGGACATAGTACACACTCGAACAACCGTAGTTGTGTCCCTTCATCGTATAGACATCTTAACTTGTTCAGCTATCACTGTCAAGTACTAACGAACAGAAACCCTTATCTAACTCTATCCCCTCGCGAGCAGGGTCCGCTGTGGCGGGTACGGATATTCAAGTTAGACCACCATCTGACAATTTTAAAGGAATTGTACGCCTGTTTCTAGGGAGCCCTTCCTGTGCTTTGCAGCACGTTCGCTTTCCTTGTGTGAACAACTTAACAGGCTCAACTCAACCTGTCAAGTGTTTTTTCTACTAGGGCTACGCTTAATCATGCGTCCTCTCTTTTAGCTTTTGCCTAATAACCGCTCGCAACTCTTCACGCAACTCTTCACGCAACTCTCGGTTACTCATGATTTGCTTAATGTCATTTGTAAATTCAGTAGACAAAGCCACGATAATCTTATCTGCTAACTTTTCTTCCAGTTTATTGATAGCAATCTCCAATACTGTTTCCATATTAATTCGCTGGTATAGTTTTTGCAACAGAGAACCAGGAATTTTCGGTCGGTTATGGTAATCAATCTCAAATAGTGAACCGTTGGATAGATGCTTAAGCATCGTTTTCTGGATCTGGGATACCATGGCTTTAGTGAAATCGTCCATTAGTTACCTCCCCCTAGCTGTCAAGCAGGTCTTGCACCGCGTGGAGGTTTCGCTGTACAAGCGCCTTATGGAAACGGGAAACGCCGTCGATACCATGGCGTGAATAAATCTCCGCAGCCGGAGAACTGCCCTCTGGAAACTTAAGCAGATGAACGTTGTGGTTAAACCAAGAAATCTCATGCTCATTCAATCGAATCATCGTGTAATGCCCTTAATGCTAATGTTCTTAATTCGTGTCGTAGTAACTCGCCGCTTCATCAAATGTTCCTATCCTGTCGCTATGATGACAGTTTACCATGGTTGGTTCAGCTTGTCAAGCGCTTTCCGGTTTGGGGGTCACGCCCACGTCGTTGCAGTTCATTTGCTGCTGCAACGACCATGTCTAGGACCTGTGAATTCCGGTTGCAGGTAGCAAGAATATTATCTCCTGTCTTTACCATAGCAAGCAGGTCTGCGTTCTTTGCTCGAATAAGATTCACTCGCATTTTTGTCTCCATGTTGTGCTTACTGCTTAACGGACTTGGGCTTAACTGGCAAGCCATTCGTCAAAGGTCTTTGGCGTCCACCCCATAGAGGTTACTGCCTCTACATAAATACTATATCTCTCTTCGAGTGTTCCCATGCTTCTCTCCCCTTGTTGTGTTCACTACTTAACGTGCTCTGTTGTGGCTGTCAAGTATTTTTAGCCAGCATCAGGACCACCACTCGAAGCCAGGGGTTACGTTATCCCACAGGTCATTAGAGTCAGGCGCCTGATACTCCTCGTTGGGGGACGCAACTGTAGCAGTCTCTTCTGCTAGGTCTAGGTTAATATCTGTACTGTCTAGGTGCTCACGGATACTAGGGATAATCTCTAGCAATGCGTCTAGCACTTGTGACTCGTCTATATCTTCACTAAGCTCTACACTAAAGGAAAGGTTTAGTTTCTTAGTCATGTCCTCACTCCCTTGTTATGTTCACTACTTAACGTGGCTTGACTTATGTGTCAAGTTGGGTAATGCTTTCTAAGTTTTCTTGTACGTTTACCATCTGCCACCCACGACGACTACCATCATCTTCTAGCATGTCTTCCTCATGGAATCGGTCTTCTGCGTCGGCATATGAATCAGCCTCTACCTCTATTGTGTACCACCTAGTGTATGAAGTCTCAAGACGATAGCGAGCCATTGTGTTCTCCTTTGTCGTGCCCCTAGCTTAACGGGTCACTGTTAAACTGTCAAGGTCAGCCCCAAAACCCACTGGGGGGTTGCCCAGTTGTCATAATCTTATCAATAACTTTGGTCATCGCAGGTAGTTCTTTAGGGTTTCCGTTGCGATTATCTTCTCCAAAGGGGTGCCAGACCATTCCAAACTTATACCCAGCAATATACCATCCGGAATTAAAGGTGAATGTACCGCCTCGGTACTCAAAGTTATATCCATAATATGGAGGCGTGTCAAAGTCACGCCCTTTGTAGGTTACGCCATCCGGCATAGGCCCAAAGAGCTTGAAAATTTCAAGTTCATCGCCTTCAACTCGCATGTTCTCTCCTGTTGCGACCCCTCCTTAACGCTATCCCCTGAACCCGTCAAGGTAAGGGCCACCATTTTCAATGGCTACAAGCACCTCAAGGCCCTCATCGTTAGTGCCCGAATGACGGGCAATAACTGCTTTAACAATATCAAGGGGAACCCAACCGTAGACAGTTTCGGTTGGCTTCTCAGGCTGCTCAGCCCACTCCATAAGGAGTTGCTCCTTCTCGGAAGGAAAACCTACCTCTACGGCAGTCCACGGGCCTTCATCGTAACGAGGATCACAGTAGGCGCCTTCACGAGCCTGAACGCTCATGCTGAAACCATCGTTACACTGAATACGTGGGAACATAATACCATTAATGAACCTCATTATCAACCTCCGTTGTTGTGTGAGCAGCTTATCGTATCTGGTTTAGTCTGTCAAGTCTTATGGGAACATATGCTTGTTACCGTATCGAAGTTGGCTGCCTTCGACAAGGATAACATCATTCCTACGGGCTCCTGTTTCCTCGTCACTACCCTCGAAGTCCGCTCGCTCTACTACGTCTGCAATAGAGTATTCAAACGGACAGTTAGGTTGGACGACGAACAGCACTTGCCCGTCACTCTCGTAACCCTCAAGAATATCAATTAGCTCTTGTACAGTCATCCTCAGCCTCTCGTTCTATTGTGGTTTAATGGACTATCGTGTCAGTGTCAACAAAAAGTCGCTCGTCATCTGTAAGACCCTCTGCGAATCTCGTCAGGGCGTCCGCAAATACTTCTGGTGGTATATAAGAAACTAACGCATAAATCAAATCTTCTCTGTAATCTACACCAGCACTCTCAAGCACCTCTAGTATCGCCTCGATCATCTCGAACACGTCTTCTATAGTTGGATTGTCCATCAATTACCTCCCTGCGTGTACAGACTGCTCGCCTCGTTTGTTGTGTATACTGCTTATCCTGTTTTGGTCTACTTGTCAAACGAAAGGATGCGAGGGTATCTCTTCCCATCCTCAAGCATCACATCCATCTCAACACAGTCAGTCTTAAAGATTGGCTCCTTTGTCTTTACATTAACAAAGGTATCGTAGATGTAAGGGTTGTAAGTGATTTTTTCGTCGTTAAAGTCCGCGTCGGAGACGACGTAGAGCGCGAGGTCGCTGTTAGCGATGCGCCCTCTCACAAAGGCATGAACATTTTTCTTACCCTCTCGCCTAACTCGCTCACGTCCAGCAGGCTGGACGGCGAACTTTACGTCGGTAAGAGTAATACCGCGTGAGTGTGAGATAACTCGCCCCTTGTTAGGCCCCTCAAGCGCCCTAACACTAAAGAGATGCTTGTGAAGGTTCCAGTAAACTTCGACTCGCATGTTGTCAGTCATGTTCTCTCCTTGTTGTG
>TARA_R110002012_G_scaffold249059_2_pt1 | contig 12020 bp, 9 predicted proteins | sample TARA_R110002012 | Tara Oceans TARA_R110002012 (sample SAMEA4396515) | marine metagenome | biome: Westerlies Biome; feature: [DCM] deep chlorophyll maximum layer (ENVO:01000326); material: water (ENVO:00002006), including particulate matter (ENVO:01000060) such as... | depth 40 m
ACCAGATCATATTTTCCCGTATCATACAGGTAACGCATGATATTTTTTTTGTTTTTCCCAAAACCCGTAAAAGCCTTACAGAAATTAGAATGAATCAATACCGTCTTTTTCTTCTTCATGAACCCCTGAAGTTCTTGGCTTGAGATACGCGATAAATATAAAGCTCTTGAAGGGAAAATTTAAGAAATTCACACAAACCATAAGCTTCAGACATTTCCACCCCAATACCAAATTTATTGGCTGAATTTCGTGTCACCCCAAATGAAAAGGCTTGGGTGCCATCTTTTTTGGTGTAGGGTTTAAAGAGGATTGACGTTTTATTGTCTTCGTAGGAATGGAACGCTGAAAACTCGGTGTATTTTTCTATCGCATGAATAAAACCGCCCACTTCAATTTCATTCAGCTTAATAGAAATTGATTTTTCGGGATCTTTAGCGTTCTCCGAAAAAGAGCCAGTGCGAGAAGACGCATTCCAAGAATGCTGTTTAATCGCTCTTACGTAAACGCAAGGCTCTTGATTTTTATTGTTTACCCCAATGTCAAAGCTAAAAGCGCAGCCTGTATTTTTAGCATTGGGTTTATAATACTGAACAATCATGTAAGATTGTATGCAGCAGCCTTCTTAATTCAATATTTCTTTGATTATATCACCTTTTTGGGCAACCCTGAAAGGTCTGCCTGTGGGGGACGTATACTCTTCTTCTACATCAATACCCAGTAGATGAGCGACGGTGCAATTTAAATCAGCCACATTATAGGCTTTACCTAAAACTTTACTTGCCTTTTTATCGCTTTCCCCAACAATTATTCCACCCTTAACCCCCGCACCTATCATTAGAGAGGAATAACATTGGGGGTGGTGATCCCTCCCGCTATTAACATTAATGTGGGGCGTCCTGCCAAAATCTGAAGTGAGAACAATAAGGGTGCTGTCCAGTAATCCCTCGGCCTCCAAATCTAAAGTTAATGCACTTAAAGCGTCATCAAGTTCCTTGTGTTTGGAATCCAGTTTGGTAAAATTATCTACATGAGTATCCCATCCCCCATTATTTATTTCAATAAACTGCACATCTCCTGTTATTAAGCGCTTAGCAAGCAAGCAGCCTTGCCCTAGCTTAGTTTTCCCATACGCCTCTCTTTTTTGGGGATCTTCCCTTGAAAGATCGAAGAGATTCAAGTCTTCCGATTTAAGAAACTTGAGAGTGTCATCGTAAAAATCTGAATATTCTTTTACAATGGGATATTTCTTAGAAACAATGTTGGCATTAAGGCTGTTGAGTAGCCGTGTGCGCTCTTCTAAATGCCTGTCAGTCCTGACGTTCCTCAAGCCCACGTTGGGGTCTACAATCGGCAATGGAGACTTAATACGCGGCAGGAATCCCGCCTTGGGATGGGCTGAAGAACCCGACACCAACACATAATCGGGGATCGCCCGCTTTCTGTCTTTGAGGTGCGCCACCCACGAACCCAAACTCGGGTGAACTATGGTCCCTATCTGTCGATAAGATGTTCTATTTAAATACTGAGCGGGGCCATGTGCGCCAGTTTTAGAATTCATCGACCTAATTATACAAATCTTATCCATTGCTTTGGCAAGCTTTGGAAGCCTGTGTCCTATTTCGATTCCTGCTACGTTGGTTCCGATTTTTTCGGTATCCCCTTTTACTTCTGCGTCATCTTTGGGGTCGAAGGAGTCAATGTGACTCATCCCTCCATCAAGATAAATGTAAATTACATTTTTAACCTTTAGGCTGGCGGTTTTGGGGGCGCCTTTGAGAACTGTAAGACCAAAGGCTGAACTGGCTAAGCTGTTTATAAAAAGTCTTCGATTCATGTTATTAGTTTCATTTCATGAGAATTGAGCAACACCCATACGATATCATAGAGGTCTGCCTCACCTAGAACTTTCTTTTCCTCGATAGTGGGCATTCTTCCCAAGAAAGAATAGAATAAAATCTCTAATGATTTTTCTTTAGGTGCGCTTTGCGCTTTTTTCATTGCAAAACTTATCTTTGAGCCAAGTGTGCTTGCCAATGGGCTATTCATTAATACTAGAATTTGAGTAATGTTTCCGTCCTTGTCGCCATTGTGTATTAGCTCCCTATCTGACCTACCAAACTCAATCAAAAAATTAGTATTTTTAGAATTATCAAAAATATGAGAAGAGCGGATAGCCAATAATGAGCCTAACTTTGGCGCATTATTATAGTATTTTTTATTAAGGCTGTTATACTCATTGAGTTTTTTAACAGCATCGGGCGCGTTTATTTGCGAAATATCAGAAAAGACTTCTAGGTAGTCCTCCTCATAGCGGGGAGGTTGCCACTGATCAGGATCGCCCACTTGAAGAGTAACTAGAGAATCCCAGAACTGGGCGGCAGTCATCCTTCTTAATGCTGGGCCTCGGAATTTACCTTCAGCATCGGCTTGGCTTTGATAAAACCGCGTGTTAAAAAGAATTTTGTTAAACTCTTTTGTGTTATAATTGACGCTTTTAATTACTGTGGTTAAATATCTAAGCAACTCATCGTTTTTACTCTTTCTCAGCTTGTCGGACGTGGTTATATCGTTTAGTCCATCAATCAGGGCAAAGCCAAAAGTTCTATTCCACAGTCTGTTGGCAATATTTGCCGCAAAGAAGGGGTGAGTATCTGCGGTTAACCACTCCGCGAAGTCATTCCTTAAACGCTCCCTGTTTTTATGTTCTCTTACATGTTTTCCCAGTACCGTCTTAGCCCTTACCTTTTCGTTTGGCTTCCCGTCCCTGTATTGGTAATCGTGTGGTAATTTTAAGAATTTTTTATCATTGTCTGCCACATTATACTGATAGCCGTATCTAATAAATTGATTTACTTTGTTTATAGTTCCCTTCCCCTCACCTTCGTCCATCTTGGTCGCTTCATCCTTTATCCTTTTGAACTCAGGATTCTTTCCGTTGCGGTTACGGGTATCAATTTGACCAAAAAAAGCAGTAAGATTGTAGTATTCTAGCTGAGTCCAATCATCAAAGGGGTGGTCATGGCATTGAGCGCAACTTATATCCATTCCCGCAAATGCCTGAAAGGTATTGCTCACATTGTCTAAAAGCATTCCCTCGTCGCGCAAAAAGTAACCCACTTCGGGGTTTTCCCATATACTCCCGCTGCTAGTGAGCAGTCTCTTTACCATCACATTATAACTCGCGTTATTTGCAATCTGATCCTTTATCCAGAAGATATAGTTGGCTCCATTTACATTGTTGCTTAGTCTTTTTTTAATCCTAAGCAGGTCTGCCCAGAAATTGAACATATTTTCTGTATAGCCTTGGCTATCTAGAAGCTTATTGATTAATTCTTTTCGTGACGTAAAAGACTGCCCCTCGTCATATGTTGGAATACGCCCAGCAATATCTATGTATGCTCTTCGGATAAACTTTTCATCTGAAATCGGCTTGGGCATTTCCTGACGTTGCCTTTTCAGATTATTGGCTATTATTACATCAATTTTATTACTGTAATTTTCTGCCGCTACGCCACTAAAGGTCGTGATAAACAACAATGATAGTCCAGCAAGGAGTTTGCACATGATTTACTTTTTGTCTACTATTTCTTTATGACGCTTCATGAAAGCCTCATGGGATGGCCCCGCCATATAAAGGCTTTTGCCGTCCTCGGTTTTGTGGGTGTGATACCCCTTTAACCCCAGTTTACCTGCGTCCTTGAGGGCTTCTTCTTTAGTGTCAAAATAGTGAGCGTTAGGGTCGTCCTCTCCCTGCGCCTTTTTCCAAGACTTGGGATCAGGTCTATCGGAATCCCCCACTTTGGCTGGCTTGTAGTCCTTTCCCTCTCTTTTTTTCTTGCGCCTAATATTTTCCCACAAGCCTCTCTTCGCCAAGGTTTCTTCTATTTCATCCTTGTCAAAAAAAGTTTCCCCATCCCATTCATATTCTCCCTCCAAGGAGCCTTCTACTTTTTTGCCAGCCCTCCACTGTTTACAAGACCAGTAGCGAGCTTTCCACTTTGGGCCTGGGTTGTCACAGTTATGCCTAGCCCTAAAGCTTTTTCTGCGAGCAGGGTCGTCCCTCTTTATTTCCATATTGGGGTCTCCAAAATTAACTTTTACTATGTTCCCCTTTTCATTTTTAACATAAACGGAGAATTTTTTCGGACCCTTGGGGGTTCTGAATGGCTTATTTAAAGCTCTATTCTCATTGGCGGATTTTGAGAAAAATAAAATTTCATCCCCCCTTTGCCCCACAATTACGGAAGCTTTAGAGCGGCCTTCATCGAATTGGCTGTGACAAACCGCCGCCCTCTGTTTGGCATCGGGAAATTCCCCCTTTTTACCAAGTTCAAGCATACATCTTTTGAGAAAGTCTCCTCTTTTCTCTTTATTTTGGGGGGAAGGAAGTGGCATTACTTAAGCTTTTACACCTAAAATTGGCTCAGTAATAGTTTTCATTATAAAATGCCTATTTTCCTTAAAAACGGGAATTTTACAGAATCTCTCATAAAGATGGGAGAAAGTGTCGGCTATATTCATTATATTTTCATAACGGTAAGAATCGTACAAATAAATCTCCCTAATATAACCAATGACTAATTCCCCCAGCTTTTTCCTAAGTATTGTCATATAAATTTTATCGTACAGCCCCTTATCCTTTTCTAATTTTCCCTGCTCACAGAACTCATTTAGCAACTGACGCTCCTTTCGCTGTGAAACTGCCGCATCCAAAATAAAATCCACAAAATCGACAAGAGGGTGACCCATTGAAATTTTTGAAAGGGAATCGAAGTAGAAATTTGCGCCATCGCAGAAAATCGAATCTAGGGAAATATTCCCATGACACTTTAAAGGGGGGAGATCACCCCAAGCAGAAAAGGTCGCGAGCGTTTCTTTTCCAAGGGTATCTAAAAATTTTTTAGCGTCCTTGTAATTAGTGTATTCTTGAAAAGCGCAAAGATTTTCGGGGGGGAGCTTTTTTTCCACATCCCACCCAGCTACAATAAGATCTAAAATTTGCTTATATTTTTTTTTAACGGATCTGCTATTAACAATAGTAAAATAAGACTCAAAAAGCGTCGGTGCGAGACTGACGATTGGGCCACGGCCCATATTCCTTGCGCTTTCTCCCTCACCAACATAAGTCAGCGAATACTTGATCTGCTCCCCCATCTTTAGATCGCCCATATCGATTAAATGAGGTGTACAAGCGCCCGTCGTAGATCTTAGGCCCACCGCCTCACTCTGAAGTGTTCCGTCGGGATCGCTTAATGAAATCTTTAACTTAAGGGTGCCTCTTTTTCTTTCTCTCAATAAAAAAATGTCATAATCATCGCAAATTTCCAACAGGGCTACGCTCGTTATGTCAAATCGCGGCCTTACAGCAGATAAAACCTCTAAAGCAAAGCGATTCTGCGTTTTAGAGTCCTGATCATCTGCAAAGACGTATGCTTTATCTTTAAAAAGAGAAGAAATCTTCATATAAAATGATAAAAAGAAAACCCCCTTTTTCAAGGGGGTTTTCAGAAAGGAAGTTTATCTTAAGAAAGTCCGACCCAGCTTAAAATACCCTTCCAAAGTTTTGGGATTCAATCCTAACGCCACATACGCTACTTTTAGCGATTTTGCGCGATTTTCCCGCATTACGATCATAAACATTAACGTAATTCGGAGTCTCACTATCAAATTGCGCGTTCAAGCTTTCTCCCTGTGTGGTGTAGAGTCCAAAAAACCTACCCCGTGCATTTCTCATGGCGTTAAGCGCCCTATTATTTCGTGTATTCATGGCTGTATATTAAACGAATGTGAGGGTCTTGTCAACAATTTTTGCAGAAATTTGTTCAATTCCCCTGTTTTTTACGATAAACTTGGACAGAGGAACTTGCACTGCGGCTTTCACTAAATTCTTAATGTTTCTTGCGTTTTGGTTCTCTTTTTTTATTTGGTTAAAAATAAATTTTTTAACAGTGGGTGACAATTTAAAGTCAATATTCCTCTCTCGCAAGCGCAACTGGACATGCTGCAACTCTTGCTCCACAATCTTTAAAAGGTGTTTATCTTTAAGTTTATTAAAAAAGAGAATCTCATCAATTCGAGAAAGCAATTCGGGGCGCAAATACTTCTTAAGAGATTTTCGATATATCTCTCCATCATCTTCGTTTTGAGGTCCAAAACCAAGCGTTCTTTTCCCTGTTTCCTCATGGCCAATGTTTGTAGTCATAATGACAATGGTATTGGTAAAGTCAATTGTCCTATTTAAGTTGTCGGTAGCATAACCCTCGTCTAATAAATGTAATAGAATATCTAAAATTTTAGGATCACACTTTTCGATCTCATCAAAAAGAACTACACAATTGGGATTATTACGAACAAATTCGGTTAAAAGCCCCCCTTCTTCATAGCCTATATATCCCGCATTGGCTCCAATTAACTTTGAGATGCCAGTTTTATCTTGGTATTCACTCATATTCAACTGGAGGAACGCCTTTTCATTCCCATAGAAATATTTAGCCATCTTTTTGGCTGTAAATGTTTTGCCTACACTAGTTCCCCCGATAAATAGGAAATTGGAGAGAGGTTTTGTTGAATCACTTAAGCCTACTTTAGCGCAGGAAAGAGAATCATGAATAATATTTATATTATGATCTTGCCCAAAGATTTCGCTACGCATTTGTTTGGGAAAGTTCGAAAAAGAGGAGTGGTGGGATATGGTGGTTTTCGAAAGGCCCGTTTTTTCCGTAATAACATTCACAATGTCACGCTGCCTAACTTTTTCTTTTTTACCTTTAGTGGGACTGTAGTTGGACATTACTTCGATGTAGTTTTTAAGGATTTGTGTAAATTTTACTTCATCCAACTCCTTTTCTTTTTCTGTATGCAGAAGCATATCGCAAAACTTTTCCCGAGCACTCACTATGCGACTAGGAACATTTTTATATTTGATTTTGGTTTTAGCTCCCACTTGATCTAAAATATCAAAAGCTTTATCGGGAAACCGTTTATGTGTTAAAAATTTATCGCAAAATTCAATAATAATATCTACATCCGCTTCGGAATATTTTACCCCATGGAAATCCTCATAAAAAGAAAGCGTCTGCATGACGATTTTTTTTGTATCTTCTTTGGATGGTTCGACAATTTCAATTTTTTCGAAGCGCCGTTTCATGGCCGTGTCTTTTTCGAAAAACTTTTTATATTCACGGGAAGTGGTAGCCCCAATACATTTAATCGTCCCTCGGGCGAGAGCGGGCTTTAACATATTGGAGGCATCTACAGCCCCCTCAGAATTTCCCGCTCCAATAATTGTGTGAATTTCATCAAAAAATAAAATGACACTAGGATCGCTCTCGGCCTCCGCAATTAAGGATTTGAAGCGCTCTTCGAATTCCCCCCTGTATTTGGTTCCTGCTACCATGGCGCTAATATCCACCCCATAAACCTGCGTTAAAGACATGTGGGGTGGCACTTGTTGGCGAACGATTTTTTGAGCCAGACCTTCCACAATTGCTGTTTTCCCCACCCCCGCATCGCCCACTAAAATAGCATTACTTTTATTTTTCTTAGAGAGTATTTCGATAAGCTCTTCTATTTCTTCATCTCTTCCTGAAATCTCACCGCCCTTATTGAGTAGAAACTGTTGTGTTATATTGGTGCAGTATTTTCTTAAATGTTGAACAGGAGGCCCCTGAGCACCCTCCTGTAATTGTTGGGGTTGTTTTTTTCCCTCTGCATATAAAAGGTTTTTAAGTCCCTCTATCGGAGGGATGCTACCCTCTAGAATATGACCCTCAATAATATCTTTGGCGTGATAAATATCCAAGCCGCTCGCTATTAAAAATTCCACGAATGGTCCCCCTACATCTAAGACGACATATAGAATATGTTCCACCCCAATAAAATAACTATCAAAATTATCTGAAAATTCTTTCGCAAAGAAAACCGTCTCGTTAACCTCCCCGTGCCATGCCCCTTGTCCCTTAGCCGCCTTAAAAAGCTTGGGATGATCGGTGGCGTATTCTTTAAAGTGTTTTATAAAGGATTTTAAATCCAACGTCACCCCATGTGTTTTCAGCTTTAGGGTGCAACTGTCGGAAATATTAGCAAGACAGCCGTAAATAAGGTGAGCATTCGTAATTAGGGAGTGACTATTTGCCTCTGCAAATTTTTGAGCGTCCCTTAAGCCTTTTTTGGCTTTTGGCGTAAGATTAAATTCGGTTAAACCCATTACAAATAATTACACTACTTAAGTTCAGAAAGTTTCATGTAGATTTTATCCTTTAGTGGAATCACTTTATCAATAAATACCACATCATCGCCCTTCGAACCAAAAATTATTACTATTTCGCCTTTTTTGGGTAATTTTTTACCCGAATCGAGATAATTCGTCAGTCGCGCCTCCCTCTCTCCATCAAGGAATAAACCGTTCACCATACCGCATTCATCTTGGAGTTGCAATCGTGCGTATTTGTTATTGTTGCGGCTTGTCCTTCGCATGATATCAACCAGTGAGCCAACAAATTTTACATTAGCCCTGTTTTCAGCATCTTTAATTACTTCAGATGAATGAAAGTCTTCTTCATGGTTAAAGACCTGCCTAACATTATACGAGTAACTGTATCCTAGTAATTTTTCTTCAAAAAACCAATTGGCATATTTAATATGAGTTCTATTCATCTCATAAATATTTTTGTAAGGATCATACTTCTTTTTGAAGGTAGAGAATCTTTTCTCTGTAAATAATTTACGGTTATCATCTCCTACCGCCTCCGCCTTGAAGCAATCGTGAACAGCGGCAAGTATGTCATAATCGTATTTTTCGCCCAACTCTACAAAATTACGCTTTTCACGGTCTGTGAGAATATTAAATGTTTGCGCTTCCAGAACCAACCTACATCTATTGCTTGAAACAAAGGAGTCTAAGAGACCCGCTTGTATTAGCGCTGAAAGTGTGCCTATATTTAGTCCAGCCTGTTTCGCTGAAAGGAAAACCTCATATTTATTGTCAAAAGAGTCCTCCCTGAACTCCAATAAGGCTTTCAATACCTTATCGGACACGCCCTTAATTGAATTTAGTCCGTAACGAATATCTTTTCCTTCGATTTTGAAATCGATATCCGACTTATTTAAGTCGGGGGGTAATAATTTAATATCAAAATGACCTAATTCCTGCGAAATTCTCGCAATCTCTTCGTGGGAATTAGGTTCAAACTGAGTGTATTTTAAAAGACTTAAAAAGAACTGTTGGGGATGATTGAATTTAAGATATACTGTAACTGCGGCTAAGTAAGCATAGCTAATGGAGTGGGATTTATTAAAGGAGTAGTTAGCGGAATCTTCTGCCACCTTCCATAAAACTTCCGCAACTGCGGGATCGAGATTATTTTCTTTGACCTTCTCTTCAATTTTTGCTTTCCAAGCGGGCATTTGATCGACTTTTTTCTTGCCAACGATGCGGCGCAACTGCTCGGATTCGTCAAGGCTAAAACCAACCTTAACGGCCATTTTCATTAACTGCTCCTGATAAAGGGGAATTCCGCCCGTATAACTCAAAATATCATCAAAAAACTCATGCACAGACTGGAACTCCCCACTTCTCACATAATCACGGTAATTATCCTTAAACTCCAATGCCCCAGGTCTTGCAATTGCAACCACCGCAGAAAGCTGCTCAAGGTTTTGGGGGGCAATTAACTGGCACACCTTAAAATTCGTCTCAGCTTCGATCTGGAAGAGTCCTTGGGGCGAGCGCAAGGAGGCTAAGGCTGCGTAGATAGATGGGTGGTGAGGGTCAATCTCAGAGGAATCTATGCCTATCTGCTTACAGACATCATAAACAACAGATAGAGTCCTTAAACCTAAAATATCGAACTTTACACTTAGGCTGGCCACATCATTCATATCATACGCCGAAATTAATGAGCCATCATTAGTGGTTTGTAGTGGCATGATTTCATCAAGCGGGTAATACGAAATAGAAATGCCCGAGGGATGAACTCCAGTATTTTTATTTAAGCCTTCCAGCTTTTTAGCAATGCGAAATACTTTGGGATATTTATCTGCATAAGCCCTGAAGCTCTCGCTCTCGTCATATGCGATATCTAGCTTTGCAACCTTGCCAAAATGCTTTGGAATGGTGTCGCTTATCTGATTGACGTCAGCCTCCGAAAGCTCTTCCACAATTTTGCCGCACTCCTTCATGCACAGCTTGCCACTCAGAGTATTTAAAGTTAAAATTTTGGACGTTTTACCTTTATATTTTTCCTCAATGTATTCGATGACTTCCACGCGGCGATCATAAGAAATATCGTTATCCACATCCGCCAGCAAGCTTCCATCCAAATAAACTTCACCTTCATGCTCGATCTTTCTGGCGCGGCTTTTTGAGACAAATCTCTCGAAGAACAAATCATATTCGATAGGATCAATATTTGTTACCCCGATCACATAAAGGACGAGGGAACCTGCCGCACTGCCCCTTCCCGCTCCCGTAGGGATATCATTTTCTTTGCAAAAGTTCATGATATCCCAGTTAAGAAGAATATAATCCACGAAGCCCAGTTCTTGAAAAATACTAAGCTCCTCCTTCAAGCGATCATAATATACCTGACGGTTTTCTACCCGATCTATGCCCTTCTCCGTCAACCTCTTAAAGCAAAGCTTTCTAAGAAACTGAAAGTTATCTTCCAGGTCACTGCAAGAAACCTCTTCGTAATATTTTTTTTCTATTTTAATTTCTGGAAGCTTAACTCCCACGGGAAATGGCGTATCATAGCCTGTGTAGCTTGGGGAACTCATATTTCTAAATCAAAAAGCTGTTTTTGGAAAATTTTGAAATTCATTTCAATATCATAAAGGGCATCATGCAGCCTTTTGGGGTCATGGTCAATATTATATTTCTTTAACAGTGTCGCTTGGGAAGTCCTTAGGCCCCTTTCCTTATGATTTAGTAGTCTATACTGCCAATTGATGAAGTTTTCTTTCTCAACGGGAATTTCTTTAGCGATGGCTGTTGCTAAAGATTTTGTGTCTATAATTCTGTTAATGTAAGAGTGGTCGGCATCCATGCCCATCAACCTACGCCACACATTAACCATATAAACATCAAAACCTAGCAGGTTCTGCCCCACAACCAAGTTGTCTTCGTTATACAAATCATGGGCAAACTTTTCCCAAACAACATTTGGAGGCATTGATTTCTTGGCATAATCATTATAAGAGAAACCAGTGACTCTTGCTGCGCCTTCCGATACATTTAAGTTAGGCCAATGAATAAAGAAATCTCTTTTATCGATTATCTTATCACCCTCCACAAGCAACCAAGCGACCTGCCAAGGCCGAGAAGTTACCAAGTTTAAGCCCTCAGTCTCGGTATCGAAAACAACGTATCGTTGTTTCTTATTAAATCTCAGTAGTGACTCATGCATATTGTAAATAAGACTCAAGGCAGAATTCGTTACTGCCAAAGTGATTGAGGTTTGGGCTACTTAGTGAAGCGGCTCTGCCAAAATTTCTATTACAAATAACCTTGTAGGTTTGAAGAGCCTCGACATCGCTCCTATTTTTATATAAGATAGTTTTTACCCGCTTTACTGGCCTACTCATTCCTTCAGCGAACTTCATAACTTTTTCGGCCACTAAACCATCAAATGGCAACCCGTTGACTTCCAGCCAAAATGTCGGAAGAATAGCTCTAAAGTCAGGAATGCATTTCTTAAGGTGCATTTGGTTATTAAAAATGAAGGAGTCGTAAAAGGGAATAACCAGATTAATGTCTTCCGTCCAAATAGAGTTTAAGTATTTGAAATCAATCTTACCTTCTCCAGCAGTATTTGCGTGAGAATAAATTTTATTCAAAAGCCGACAGCCGTTGTCGTTTTTGGCAAAAATAATCACCTTATGCTCTGAGTCATCCTCTTCTCCAATCTCATTGCAGCAGCTTATCCGCAAGCCAAAAAGAAGGCGAATCTTTTCTTCTTTACAGATATTGTGAGCTTTCACAAAACCCGTCATGGTATCCTCAACCAAAACAAGCGGGTCAA
>TARA_R110002012_G_scaffold40519_1_pt1 | contig 12011 bp, 13 predicted proteins | sample TARA_R110002012 | Tara Oceans TARA_R110002012 (sample SAMEA4396515) | marine metagenome | biome: Westerlies Biome; feature: [DCM] deep chlorophyll maximum layer (ENVO:01000326); material: water (ENVO:00002006), including particulate matter (ENVO:01000060) such as... | depth 40 m
TCTAATTTTGCCATAATATTTGTTTTGTTGATTTTGTAATATATGTATCGTAACTATAGTATTCAATACTATTTTAGGTTGCCTGCAACTCATCTGGTATAGCAATTAGCTTCTTCTGACCCACGAACTTAATGCTACTGGAATCTCTACCTATCTGGTTCGTAAAGATTGTTTTAAATGAGGATGAGTCTATTACTATCTTTCTGAAATCTTTTGTGGTACCTTCGTAAACACCATCAAAAGAAACTTCAACGAAATCATCACCATTAGTCTTAAATGTGGTAATTATATCTGTAAAAAATGTAGTTGCATCTGAATTGCTAAAATCACTTAACACAGTATTAAAGTCAAATGGGTCAGGTAGTGTGCCTCCAGAATGAGTTGTTGCTCTAGTTGTCTTTTTAAATGTGCTAGTGAGTAGCTTTTCGTGTGGTATCTCAAGGCTCATCCTAAAACCACGAAGGTTAGACCTCAAAGACCCATCAATAGCCTCGTCATTATCACTGCCAAAATTTAGCATAGCCAACGAAACATTAAAGTTTTTTGGTGTAATCAGATAACAAAAGTCAGCATCAGCATTATAATCCTTTGTCTTTATAAATAACTGTGATATGGTAGTTGCTATAGCCATTACGTTATCGTGGTTTCTATCATATTTATCTTTGGCACATACGTTCCAATCTGATTCGCATACTGTATCCTATGTATAGTAGCCGAATCAAGGGTAACTGTGTGTTCTGTAGGGCCTTCGTTAAATACAACGCTACTTGCATTAAATACTTCTGTACTATTATCTATTATAATAGCATCACCCTGAAATATTCTGAATGAGCCTAGATTATTACCCTCCACGTTTAGGTCAATAACAATATTGTTCAATATACTTTTCAGTATACTAGGCTCCATGCACTTGTTATAAAACAATGAAAACTTCTTTCTTGTGCCTCTTACATTTTGTCGTAAGCTACCATCAATAGCCTCATCAAATGCTTTATTAAAAAATAATAATTCAGTCTCTACGCTAAAAGAACTAACAGTTACAACCTGCTCACCACCTGCTATTGTAAAAAATGACACTTTAGTTAATGTACTCATTATATTAAATACGCCTCACAGTTTATTACATCATTTTCTAGGTCATACTCTAACATGGATGGTCTAGCCTTGAGTCCATTTACGCTTACATGTATATCACTGCCAAACTGAATAAACTGATATGGCCTGAGAGTTCCAACACCAAGTATTTTTAATTTTATCAGAAATGGTGTTTTGTTTTTTTCTGACGATGAGGCCATACCTAATGATTTTTTATACGAATCTCTAGCCTGAGTTGATATGTCTTGTACAATGGCTGTGGTAAGAGCAGAGTCACTACTAGATCCTGAGGATAATAGCTGCCATTTATCTGGTGTCAAAGATTCGTTAAGAAATATTGTGTTTAAGTCAGGGACCTGAACGTTTAATGAAATATCTTGTGATCCAAATTGATTAATCTCTTCATTTGTAGTTTGACTAGTAAAAGGCTCATTACTGACACCGTTGTCCTGTATTCCTAAAACTGTATTAAAATTCTTTACATTTCTTTTGTTAAATGAAATACCAAAGTCCTTAAAGTTAGATCCTGACAAGGTTGCGTAATGATCGCCTGTAGTTGTTGAGTTAAAGTTTCTTCTAACATAGAATGCAAACCCCATCATAGATCCTACAAAAGCTCCCTCTATGATTGAAAATTTTAATATATTTGCCTGAGCCTTGCTGTATGTATTTACATTAACTACGTTAAAACCCATTACCTTTGTAGCTTCAGCGCCTACTGGAAGGGAGGTTATATTACTTATTGTTTCTGTAAATTTATGCCCAATGATCTTTGTAGTAGGCGAGTCACCCTGAGATAACAGAAAGCCTTTTAGTGCATCTGATGATGTGATTAAGTCTGCATCATTATTTGTACCAGCCGTTGTTACTAAACCATTTAAGGTCTGACCAGTACCTGTGCCATAATTCGTCACTTGAACATCGTAACGTAAAGCGGCCTGTGCTTCTATGGTCACTTTTCTTGATACTCTATCATATTTGCATCCTGCCTTAGTTGCTATAAAAAAATCACTACCTGTTGGGACTGTAATTTTTACTTGTATAGCATCATCGTCTCCCATGGCATTTATTTTCGAAAAAAGCAGGGTTCCATCACCCAGCTTATCAAACATTGCTATGGATATTTTTGATAGATTTATCCTAAATTTTGACAGGTCCTCAAAGCTATCTTGAACGTCAAAGTCCTGAGATATCTTTGGCATTTTATGCATAAGCATGGTTGTGGTAGATGTTGATACGCTAGATCCTGTAATCTGTAATTGAGCAGAGAACGTACCAAACCTTCTAGTCACATTACCTGTTGTGGCTATAAAAGTGCCCATTATATTGACACTGAGTTGTTTCTTATTTCTTGCTGACCTTGATTAACAAAAGTAGCAAACCCAGCCCTGTCTATAACATTTTCTATTTGAAATACATTGGTCTGATTAGAATTTTCAGCCGTAGGCATAAATGTTATTTGTTGTGTTGGAGGCGTATTTTGCGTTTCAGAATTTAAACCAGAAACAGTTCCCACAGATGATCCAGATGGTGCTGCGCTTTCATATTTGGTTCTAGCTATAGTCGCTATCTGAATCGCTCCTAACGCACCAATAGCAGCAGCTAAAATTGGATTTTTATCCAAATGAGCAGTAACAGCCTCTGCTGTATTTATTACTGCATTGGCAAGCATAAAAGCTTTGTTTGATCTAAACTTCTTTCTATTTAGAGCATCTATCTCTGCTGCCGAGGCCTTTCTAGCTTTAGCCGCCTTTATTTCATTGCTTATCTCTTTTTGTACAAGTGACCCTATTGCGCCAGAAGCTTGACCAGCAAAATCTAAAGCGGCCCCTATTACTTCTCGTCTCTTCTCCTCAGTATCTTTAGTTTTATCTAATTTAAGCTGTTCTAGTTCGGCATGCTCAGCCTCATCTATGGCTCTCATCAATGCAACACTTTTGAATCCTTGTCTAAGGAAATCAAGCCTCATATCATCGAATCTTTTGCCTATTTGTAGTTTTTCTTGCTCATGATCACTAAGGCCCACTAACTCTGTGTCAAACATTAATTGCTGTATTGCAAATGCCATTTGTAGATCTCTTTCATTATCTGAATCACCTATTGTAGAAGATGGATCATCTGATAATATTTTTTTTCTATTTTTATGAAACTCTTCTTCTAAACCTAGTATTTTGTCAAATTCTCCTGCAACGAACTCATTGCTTATAAGCATTCCAATTTTTTCTCTATTGAGCATTTCAAACATTTTCTCACCAATAAAAGGAAAGAATTTTTTTGCTTGTATCTTAGCGTCTTCAAATCTTTCTTGATAACTCTCAACAAAATCCTTGGCTTCTTTTTTTAGTCTTTTTTCTTCCTCTTCTGCTCTTTTTTCTCCAACCTCAACAGACTGTTCATCAAAGAACTCTTTTGCTTCTTCTTGAGCCACCTTTGTTGCGTCAATAGTTTTATCTCTTAATTCTATTTGTTTTTGAAGCTCTTCATCTAATTTTCTTGCTTGTGCTAAGAATAAGGCTTGCTCATCAGAGCCATTTTTTGCTGCTCTTGCTAATCTAAAAAAGTGAGCAGCTCCTTCCTCTAATACCTGAAATTCTCCTTTGAATCTGCCAAGAAAACCTAGTTCAAATGTATTCTGAAATGACAAGGCTGTTTTTGATATAGTTTCCTGCAATAAAGCTAGTTCTGTCCTTCCCTTTAGCGTTTCTATTTTTTCTAAACGTTTCTGAAATAGTTCTAACTCTTTTTTTGCGTCCTTGGCTTCCTTTACATTAAAACCAAACTCTTCGGCAAGACCTTTTAGTTCGTTTCTAAGTCTGCGAATTGGCACAGCGACAACTAATGGATCGGCTGCCTCCTTTATTTCTTTTTCTTTTTGAATAATTTCATCGAATAAAGGCTCAAAAGATTGTAATGTTTCTATATTAGACCTAAGAGCATTTTCATCTAAAAATTCAAAACCTTCAGACTCTTGCTTTAGTTTTTTCACGGCCCCTAAAAACTCCTCAAGTTCTATTGATGTTTTCTTGGCAGCAGCCTCTAATCTTTGAGAGACAACAGTAACTAAACTTACTGCAGTATTTAAACCAAGCAAACCAATTGTCAACGGTGTTAGCGATGAACTTACAAGCGCTCCTAAAGTCATGCCATTTAGCTTGGCTTGCATATTGAGCAACATGAACATTTCAGCAGTAAAACCAATATTGTTTCCTACAGCCCTCATACCAGTAGCAAAACCAAAATTAAATTGAGAAGCATCATTTATAAGGTCACCAAAGGAAAACGCCAATTGATTCCCAATAGACACGGCCTTGTTTGTCCTGCCCATGCTAGCCGCTCTTCTTTGATCGGCCACAGTAGCCGCTGCCGATGCTGAAGCACTAGTTTTTAGAGCTAGTCTATATCTCCTTACATTAGCTATAGCTCTCTCTCTTGTGGCAGTAAGTCTATTAAGGGTAATCTGGGACTTTTCTTTTTGAGAATCATTTATATTGCCAGCATTTATTAACTGTTTAATAGAGTTGATCTCTTGATCTATAGCTGAGACACTCTTTTTAGACTCAATATTTTTTTGTGCAGTAACCCTGTTATTAGCACCCAGATTGTTTATGCTCTCTTTAAACTCTCTGTTTAATCTATCTTGTGATTCAGCAAATTTATTTGCAGATCTTACAGCTTGATTTACAGCCTGAGATTGTTCAAGGGTTTCTCTATTTTGTCTATCTAATAAAGCAGTTGCTTCTTTTCTTGCTTGATTTAACTCTTTTAGCTTTTGTTTTTCTAAAGCTAAAGCCTGAGCATTTTTCTTGATTGCTGCTTGTTGTCTTTCAGATAATTTAGAGTTAGTTTCTTGTCTTTTGTTTAAATGAATTAATTCTTCAGATGTTAATTTATATCTGCTTATCTGATGAGTAAATACATTATTAACCTGTTGTGTCTGATCAGCTAAAGATCGTAACTCTCTTCTCTGTTTAGATGCCTGTCTGCTACCTAGGCCAAATTGGTTAGATGCCTCCTTCAGTTTCTGTATTGTATTGCCAGTTTTTGCAATAAGTTGATCTTGCGCCCTAGTAACATCCTGCACTTCTTTTCTGAATTTTTTAGAAGTGGAAGAGGTTTTAGTAGTTGCATCACCTAATTTTTTAACCTGAGATGTGCTTTGCTTGAGATTTGCCGCTAAATCTTTAGATACTATTTTATCTAAACCCTTTATACTGGATTTGTCTATCTCAAATTTTAGTTTGTATACTAAAGTAGGCATTGTTATTAATGTTTATCTTTTGGCGTATGATAGGCTGCTCTAGCCATTATGGCTTTAGTAACCTCTTCAATCGAACATTCGGCTTCAAATTCCTTTGCTCGCAATGGATCAAAGTCAGCGAGAACGTAACAGTAGTAACTGTACGATCCGCCAACTTCAACCACTAGGTCATTAGCTGCGAGCAAGTCTAATGACTCTAAAGTAGACCGACTCCACTGGAGGGTACTTGACGCCTGTTCGTAAAAAAATCCCACGCTTCCTCAAGCGTGCCTAATTCTAAATCATCAGATTCCCAAGTGCTGTCCTCCAAATCTTTGTCTAGTTTGATGCATTTTTCTGCAGTATATTTACAGTATTTTGCACGAAACTTCTTGTCTAATCTCCATGCGTTTATAGCATTCAATTCTTCTAAGGTATAATCTTCTACATCATAATCATCAGACTCTATTTTTTCGTGTAGAGTAGGATGATTCTTTTTATACCATCCAAGTAATAGACTTCTTCTTTCATCCATTACCTTATCAAAACGAATAGGGGTTGGCTTGACCTCAAACCGAACCCCCATAAATTCGCCAGTTACTTTTGTAATACGTCCCATAAATTGCTCGCTTTATTTTAGGGTTATGTGTTGAACTCTACAAAATTGTAATCAGCAGCTGTCGCTGTTCCTTGTATTATTTGAAGAGTTGGTTGTTTTATTTTAAAATCATCTGCACCACCTACAGTATAAACTATTTCTATGTATTCAGTAGTTGCTGGTAGTACTCTTGAGTAAAGCTTGATTCCAGTTGAATCTAGCACTGTTGCAGTTCCGACTTGGGTATTAAAACCTGAGTCATCGGCTGAACCAGCTAACTCGACATTACTGCTATTATATGCTTTTATACTAAGATTTGTATTTGATGCTGAAGCATCTTCAAAAACATTAACAAAGGCAGTTAGCTTTGTAAGTGGAAAGGGAAAATGAATTAATCTCTCGAATGTTATGGCTCCGCTAGTGTCTATTCTTTGAGAATCATTACTAGTATCAAATAAAGTTGTAGCATCTATATTACTTGATGATCCTCCAAATTCATATCCAGCAGCATCATTAGTGTTGCCTCTACCCCATTTGAATAGACATAATCCATTTTGGGAATATGACATATCTGAAGTGTGCTTGCCTGTAGTAGAACTGTATCCACCCACAGCCTCTCTAGGGCTAGTAAATCTAAATGAAGCATTATCCTCAAATTGACTAACAATCTGTAAGAATCCTTCTGCTTGAAGTATGCTACCATCTAGACCCATACCAGAAAAAATAAGACTAGTCTGATTTGTAGCCCAAGTATTCAATTGACTTCTGGCTGCTGTACTGTATAATCCTGTAGCTGTAATGTTGTAAACTTTGCTTGTGATTACCTCTCTCTCATTTTCTATTACTTGAGTATTTGGCTCTAAGCTTAAAACCTGCCTTGAAGCCTCGGCCGCACCCTCTTGTACAACAGAAAATGTTTTTGTTTCAGTTAAAGCGTTAAACGCTCCCCCTCCATCAACAGAGTTGTTTATTAAGGCTAACTTAGTTAGTTGTGTGGACATTAGTATTTACTCCTATTTATTAAGCACTTCCAGCTTCAGAAAACAATACTTTTCTACTGTCTACATCCTGAAGTTGTGCTACTATTACAGTTTCAAGCCTTCCATTTTCAAATGATCTAAAGCCTTGTATAAATGTTAAAAGAGGTAAACCATTCGTGTCATCGTTACCACCTAAGGTAACGTCTATACCTTTTCCTTTAAGTTTAATAAACCCTTCTTTTGGCTGTTCTCCACCTATACCAATATAGTCAGCGGCAGTATTATTGGCAATTCCTGCAGCCAATATTGGATCGGTCGTTCCATCAAAATTTGTTTCAAGGGTCCTAATAACTACTCGACCAGTAAAAGACTCAAACAATTCACGATCATTCTCAACCATAACTGTATCTGGAGTCATTCCCACCTCTATGCCTTCTACAGTTATATTGTCAATTGTTCCCTTAACAGTTTCTGTATTCACTGTTCTATCAATTATTTCGGCTTTTTTAAATAGTAATCTAGACATAATGTATACTCCTTATATATTAAGATACAACCAAAGAATTCAAGTTAGAAATTTCTGCAGCTTGAGCATATAATACAGTCTCTCTTCTGCCATTGGCAAAATCTTCGTGTCCCATAATATACACAACAGGTGTTGTTATGCTATGCGAACCTGTCGCTCCATGAAGTTTTAATTTAGCCTCTGTTGGAAGCAGTCCATCTGGAGACACATAATCGCTACTAAGGATTGTCCCAGTTTGACCTGCTCCACTTACTTGTTTAAAAGCTGTATCTGTAGTTCTAATAACAATACGACCTGTAAAAGATTCGTTTATTTCTCTGTTATTTTCTACTGCTACCGTAGCTGGAGTATGAGTTATCTCAACACCCTCTACTGTTATGTTTCTAATGTTAGTGCCTCCAGTACCAATAGCGCTGCCGCTACTATCGAGAATTTCAGCATGGGTAAATATTAGTTTTGCCATTATTTTATTGTCTTATTTTAATTATACATTCAAAGTTTACATTCGTTGACAGATACCCATCTTCCTCATCTATGGTATCTACGCCAGTTGTTGATAGGGTTTCTACATCTGAATTTATTGAGTTTCCTGACGTAGCATTAGCCCAGTCAATTAATTGATCTGTAAGTTCAAGCATTCTATCATAGGCTACCTCACTTCCACTGTGAGTATCAGCCTGCTCAACATACACATTAGTTTCAAAGAGCTGCACTAAATCTAAAGGCTTTTCATCCTCCACTCTATCAACAGCCGAACCACTAAGAAGTCTAAATATGACAACTTCCCTTTTAATATCGGCTCTTTTTCTAATATCTATATTTCCACCACTAAATTTCAATACCTTTTCTACAGTCGATCTAGAATCAGAACTAGAATAGCTAGAATATGAAGTGGTCAATGAAGTAAGTATAGAATTTCTATCCATTTACTACAATTAATCTATCGCTGTTTAATACTCTTGTTAATCTGCTTTGAACTTCTCGCTTTATTTTTTTAGCAGTGGTCCCACCGTCTGCGACTATTTTGGTGTCTGGAAACCATTCTCTGACAGGCATTTTTCTACCGTCTATGGCACGACCCTTTTGATGAGCGTCCATGTATCTTTTCATATGAGTTTGACCAGAAAAATTAAAATGGGCCTCGTTACCAAACACATCATAATCAAAAACACCTTCACTGAAAGCACCCTTGCTCTTTCCTCCACCACCTCTACTTTTGTAATGAAGATCTGATTTTACAGGAAGGCTATATCTTCTTCTAGACCTTTTGTAATCATCGCTTTTTAGTTTTTGAAACCTATCTCCAAACGCATCATATCCTTTCAAAGACTGGCTTTTTATCTTCTTCTTTAACTCATCAGCAGATGGATCTGTCACCTCTTGTTCAAACTTTTGAGATTTGAGAAGTGTTTCTAAATCTTTTTTTATGGCTTCTGTAATTTTCATTAATACACGCTCATAAATCTAACTCTAGGAGTTGTTTTTGGTTTTGACAGAAGCCCACTCAATCTTCTTAAATTGGCTGTTAAGTATTGATTATAAAATTGATAATACTTGCTTGCTTTGGCAAAAGAATAACTGTCTTGATGGGTTGCATCTTGTGCAAACCATAATTCTAAAAACTTATATGATAACAGATCAATCAACAACTCTTCTGAATCAGCGCCATGTATTGCATCTAATAAAGCTGTTTCTGTAGCATATGTTGAGTCATTTATATATTCTCTTAAATTTTCTAAAATATCTGTTTTTAACATCTTAATAGCTTTAGCTAATATTAAGTTGTCCTTTTCTGATAGGTTCAACGCTGTAGTGCCAGCAGTCACGTTTATACCCTTAAAGGTAAGTTCTTCTAGTGCGTCAATGTTATTTCTAGTAAGGGTAAGACTGCTAAACGCCATTATTTTTCACCTTTGATTTTTTTCCATTCATAATACCACTTCATGGTCATGTAACCAAGAGTTACTAAACCCACAAGAATAGACACTACTGTAGACACCTGTTGCAGGGTAATGCTTGATAATAATCCAAGCATACCTATCATAGCTTTGTAGTCCATTACATCATCTAAATTTACCATAATAAAAAGAGAGCCGCACTAAGGCGGCTCCCATTAAAATTAGGCTTTGGCTACATTACCACGAATGTATCGACCACCTAAGTCTCCTCTGAATACTTTAGTTCCGTAAAGAACTTCAATAAGTATGTCAGCACCTGACTTGGTTTCTTCGATAGTCAATGTGTAATTCACATTGTTCATTGGCTCGAAGCCTGCAGCTCTACGAACACCTGATCCTGAACCACTATCTACTGAAGGCATAACTGCAGTAACTAGGGCAAGGGAAGATGGGTCATAGAAGAACTGCTCACGACCAGTATCGCCTGAAGCAATATCAACTGGGTTGATAGTAGCGTTGTTGGCTAGTGCTTTTCGTAATGGCTCTTTTAAGGTAAGAACTGTTGCTGTTTGAGACTGAACTACGTAGAAGTCATCAGTGCCTTTAGCAGAACCGAAAGTAACAACGTCACCCTCAGCTAAAGATACAGTTGCCCCAGAACCACTACCATTGTCAATAGTTAGCTCTGTTTGTCCGATAGCTTCTGTTGCTGCAAGTACAGCATCAGTTACAGTAGCTGCTGTATGGTCGCTTCCGTTATTATCAACAGAGAAGTTAAAACCATAAGCCTGAGCCATCATACCAGATAGCTGAATCTCGTTGTTTCCACGAGTGTTAGCATTTTGGAAAAGATTAAGTGTAGTCAAATCTTTCTCTACAAATGGATCAATAACCATATTCATGTTGTCAGATACAAACTTACGAGAAGCCATGATTTTTCGTGCTTCTGCAAGGTCATTTGTATCCATAACAGTAGAATCTGTGTTGTTATCAGCGAAAGCTACTTCAAATCCTTTTCTAGCTTCAACCTTAACGTCACTATTGATCTGGTCAATAAGTTGGTGTAGTCTTGGCACGAAGTGCTGTTGTACTAAGTCAGGAAGTGCAAACTTTTGGTCTGCCTTGTCAATACTGAAACCACTAAAGAAGTGCTTGTTAATGATTAACTGCTCTTCGCTAGCGTTAGGTGTACCTAAAGAATAGGTACCAGTATACGCACTAGGTGCGCCAGTAGGCTTTACTGCACGAGTTATACTTACAGTCTTGTTACGTGCTGCAACTAGACCTTCGATGGATGCGCCAGCTACGTTAGTAACAGCGCTGGATACCATTGGTCGGTTTGGGTATTGGTTAGCTAGTGCAACCTCAACAAACGCCTCTGGTTCGTAAATGGAAAAATTACTATTAATTGCCATGTCTCTATAAAAGTTAAATTAAATGTTTGATTATATTTAGCTTTTGGGTCGCTATGACCAGAACATGACAATTAAGGTTTTGCCTAACCATAAGATGGATTTATGCTTGTTCAGCCCAACCGCCAGCCTGCTTCATAGCAGCATAAAGCTGCTCAGCTTTGCTTCGATCTGCTGGACTAGAAGAACGTACAAGTTGTTGAAACTCTGCTCTACTAGGTCTGTCACTAGATGGGGTTCCACCAGTCGCCCCACCTACGCCCGATTTCTTGGGCTTTGCAAATTGTTTAGCAAACTCTACGAGCGAGTTTCCTACCGATTTTCTATTGCCTTGAACGTCTAAGTCAGGTACACCATTTCGTGTGGCATAAAACTGACCATTGCTCTCCTCAATCTCGTATTCGTTGTAGAACAGTTGTTCTATGTAATCTGTTTTGAGCGTCAACTCACTATCTTGCTGCAAGGAACTAAACGCTGCCTTAAATTCGGAACCTATACGGCTCTCCATTTGGGTTATCGCTAGTTGCTCTTTTGCGGCTTCTGCTTCTTGTTGGTACTGTTGCAACAATTCTCGCAACTGGTCTGCCTCGCCCTTATCCTCTTGCACAGGTTGCATTTTATTTGACAATAAAGAGAACGCATCATCGAGAGTATTGACATCATTACCTAATATTTCAGAAAATTTACTTATCATATCACGCTCGACTTTGCCCTTACCTTCATTGTAAGCGCCCCTAAAGAACTTGTCTTTATCGAACTCTGGTTGCTGTGTTTGAGAAGTTGTCTCTTCTGTTGTTGACTCAGGAGCGTCAACTGACTCTATGTTTTCTTCACTCATAATGGTTATAAGTTAATTATTGCTCGCTGTTTGATTCAATACCAAGTTGAACTTGTCTTGCAAGTTCTTCCTGAGGTAATATATCTAATAAATTACGTAAATCCGCAGAACTTTTCGGCATACCATATTCCTTGAAGTAATTGGTAACTTCCTCAATGTCCTCTTGGGGCATAGAGCGCTTGCGCATGTATTCTGCTGTCAACTTAACAAGTAATGGTAGAGGCATTGCTTTGTACTGCATACCCTCTGTAATGTCTGAGAATATTTCATCTGCACTAGACAAGTCATAATGCTTGCTGTAGGTAACAATATAGTTCTCAAAATCCTCATCACGAACCTTTGCCATTCTTCTAAGAACTTGATTTTCAATCATTTCCATGTCCATAGCCGTAGACGCTAATAACCCTTGCTCGTCTACATTATCAAA
>TARA_R110002012_G_C11673396_1_pt1 | contig 12010 bp, 10 predicted proteins | sample TARA_R110002012 | Tara Oceans TARA_R110002012 (sample SAMEA4396515) | marine metagenome | biome: Westerlies Biome; feature: [DCM] deep chlorophyll maximum layer (ENVO:01000326); material: water (ENVO:00002006), including particulate matter (ENVO:01000060) such as... | depth 40 m
CATTTTCTGGATTCAGGTCGAGTCGACCTGAAACAAAAATGGTCTGGTTCAGCCCCCGGTAAACGCCCCCGGCCGCTTGTCCAGTACGGCGTTGACGCCTTCAAGGTGGTCGTCGGTCAGGTGGGCCAGAGCCTGCATGGCGGCGGTCATCTCCAGGATCTGGTCGAAGGTTGCGTCGCGACCCTGGCGCAACAGGGCCTTGGTCATGCGCAGGGCCTGCGGGGCCTGGGCCGCGACCTCTCCGGCGGTCACCATGGCCTCGTCCATCAAGCGGTCGGCCGGGACCACCCGGTTGACCAGTCCCCACTCGCGCGCGGTGGCGGCGTCCAGCACCCGGCTGGTGAACAGCATCTCGGCCGCCCGGGCGTAACCGATATTGCGCGGCATCAGCCAGGCCCCGCCGTCGCCGGGCAGGATGCCCAGCTTCAGGAACGGCACACCGAAACTGGCCGCCTCCGAGGCGATGCGGATATCGGCCAGACCCGCGATGTCGCAGCCCAGTCCCATGGCCGGACCGTTCACGGCCGCGATCAGCGGCACCTCCAGCCCGTACAGCGAGCGCACGATCCGGTGCACCACCCGGCGATAGCGCTCACGGATTTCCGCCCCCGAACCGGCGAACATGTCGCGCCGGTCCCGCATCGCCTTCAGATCGCCGCCCGCCGAAAAGGCCCGCCCCGCCCCGGTCAGCACGACACAACGCACCGACAGATCCGCATTCACCGCCTCGCAGGCCGACGCGAACGCCTCACCGTCACCGAGGTCCGGCAGGGCATTGAGCCGCGCCTCGCGGTCCAGGGTCCAGACCATCACCGGTCCGTGTCGTTCCTGTCTGATCAGATCGCCCATATCCGCTCCTTGCACCGGGGTGCAGGGCTAGCGGTCGGAGCCGCAATTGCAAAGCCCCGGCCTTGCGGTCCGGGGCTCTGTCAATCGAAGGGGTGTCACAGCTAGTTGTGCGCCCGCTTGAGCTTGATCGGCACGAAGTTGGACGGGTGGCTGACCACGCGGTCGCCGGCTCCGTTGTTGTTCTTCGTGTTCACCAGCATCCCGCCCATCAGGGCAAAGGACATCAAGGCGTGCTGGAGGTTGCGCTCCTTATTGTTCATCTTGGCGTCTCCTTTCGCAGTATGATGAAAAGAGACGCGTCGTGCTGATCGGGAATCTCACCGTCATAGTCGTTTCGCGTCACGACAACTGTAGCAGGAACGGCGTAAATTTCAAGTTTTATGTTCCGCATCCAGAGCAATAGTCGCAAGGTCGTCATCTAACGTGACCCAAACGCCCCGATCCATCGCCACGCCCTGCATCAAGGTCTGCATCGTCGACGGGGCGTCCAGCCTCTGCCTCGGCTGCTTCCGGACCCTCGGTGAGATCGGGGGCTGGAGCACCCTGAGCGACGAACAGCGCGCCGAGATCATGGCCGATCTGCCCGAGCGCCGCTCGCGCATCGACCCGGCCAAATTGCTGCCGTCCTGAGGCCAAAACCGTCTTCCCTGCGCCGTTAACCAGTCGTCAGCCACGTCCATTCACCGCATCCCAACGCCCCCGCGTCACGGTGGGGACGGCCGCAGAAGCGGCGTTGTCGCGTGAGTATGTATGGTCCGCTTCGATCTTTCCTCTGCCGCCATTCTGGCCCTGGCCGTCGCCTCGTCCCTGAGCGCCGCCTTCTGGCTGAATCATGCCGGACAGGGCGGTGAGGCCCGGGCCGCCGTGGTCATGGTCGCCGCTGCCCCTGCGGCCGCGACCGGTGTCGCCACCCGGATCACCCGCAGCCCTGACGGCCACTACTGGGCCGAAGCCGACATCAACGGACGTGCGGTCAAGGTATTGGTCGACACCGGTGCCAGTGTCGTGGCCCTGACGCGTGAGGATGCCGTTCGCCTCGGTCTTCGCCTGACTTCGGCCGACTTCAACGCCACCGTGGTCACCGCCGCCGGCCCTGTTCGCGCGGCCTCCGTCGAACTGGCCTCGGTCGCCGTCGCCGGAGTCCGGGTCGAGCGCGTCGCCGCCACCGTCGTTGAGGAAGGTCTGCCCCATTCCCTACTGGGCATGAGCTACCTCGGTCGTCTGTCCAGTCTGGAAGCGACGCCCACGGGTCTGACCCTGCGGCCCTAAAACGCCTTGGCCACCACCGAGATGCCGGTCACCAGCAGATAGACGGCAAAGGCCCGACGCAGCACGCGTCTGTCGAGGCTGTGCGCCAGACGCGCCCCATAGGGGGCCACCAGCGTGGTCAACAGTCCCATCACCAGCGCCGCCGGCACATTGACATAGCCCAGCGAAAAGGGCGGACGCCCCGGCGCGTCCCAGCCGAAGATCATGAAGCCGAAGGCCGCCGTCGCGCCGATGGCCAGACCGAAGCCCGAGGCTGTGGCCACCGCCCGGTGGATCGGCTGTCCGCACAGGGTCATGGTCATGCCGCCGAAACCGCCACCGCCGATGCCCATCATCGCCGACAACAGCCCGATCAGGGTGGCGACGATCCGCCGGACCCAGCCGGTCGGCATCTCCGACCGCAGTACGATCCGCTCGGGCAGCAATCCCATCTGCGCCGACACCAGCAGCACACAGACGCCATAGACGATGGCCAGCCCCGTCATCGAGGTGACCCCGGCCACGGCGGCCCCGACCAGTCCCCCGAAGGCCACCCACGGCGTCCAGGTGCGCAGCACGACTTCGTCCACCGCCCCGTGGCTGCGATGCGCCCGCAGTGACCGCCATGACGTGGCGACAATGGTCAGCAGCGAGGTGCCGATGGCCGTATGCAGATTGCCCTCACCACCGATCCCCAGCACCGCAAAGGCATAGAAGAGGGCCGGAACGATCACCGTGCCGCCACCGACTCCGAACAGACCGGCGATCAGCCCGCCGACCAGCCCGGCCCCGGTCAGGGCCGCCAGCAGCATCAGGATCTCGCTCAGGGGCAGGATCGTCACGCGGCCTCGTCAGCGCGATCGCGCCGCGCCTCGGCCTCGCGTACGGCCTCGACCGCCCGGTCGACCACCTCCAGCCCGGCCCCGGGCGCGAGCGCCTCGACGGTCAGGATACGGCGGAAGGTCCGCGCCCCCGGCCGACCGTGCATCAGGCCCAGCATATGACGCGCCATCGCCGCCAGATGCACCCCCTCTTCCAGCCGCGCCGCCAGATAAGGCCGGTAGTTGTCGATGGCGGCAAAGGCGTCGACGTCCTCGCCCGTTTCGCCGAACAGCCGCCGGTCAACCTGCCCGAGGATCGCCGGCTCATGATAGGCGGCCCGCCCCAGCATGACCCCGTCCAGCGCCACCCCGTCACTGTCGTCCAGATGGGCCTCGGCCGCATCCAGCGACGGGATGCCGCCATTGATGCACACGGTCAGCGACGGTCGCTCGCGCTTCAGTCGCCGCACCAGATCATAGTCCAGCGGCGGCACGTCGCGGTTCTCCTTGGGCGACAGCCCCTTCAGCCAGGCCATGCGCGCATGCACGATGAAGGTGGTGATGCCCACGGCGGCGCAGGCGTCGACGGTTTCGAACAGGCTGATGGCCGGGTCCTGGTCATCGACGCCGATCCGGCATTTGACCGTGGCCGGAACGTCGACCGCCTCGCGGATCGCCGCCATACATTCGGCCACCAGCGGCGGCTCGCGCATCAAACAGGCCCCGAACCGCCCCGACTGGACCCGGTCCGACGGGCAGCCGACGTTCAGATTGATCTCGTCGTAACCGCGCGCCGCCCCGATCCGCGCCGCCTCGGCCAGCTGCACCGGATCAGACCCGCCCAGCTGCAGCGCCACCGGATGCTCGACGTCGTCAAACCCCAGCAACCGCTCGACATCGCCGTGCAGAATGGCCGGAGCCGTGACCATCTCGGTATAGAGCAGGGCGCGGTTCGTCAGGGCACGGTGAAACGCCCGGCAATGCCGGTCGGTCCAGTCCATCATCGGGGCCACAGACAGTCTGTAGGGGGGAGTGCTCATGGACCTTCCAACGCGATCAACGCGTCGACAGACCCGTGAGTGACCAGAAATTCAACCCTTGCCCCCGTGTTTCCATTCTTTTCCGAAGCCTGTGTGACCAAGGCTTGGGCAAAGGCGACCGATCGCCGCTGTGTCTGTTCCCGGGTCAGGACGATCCCGTGTGCGGGATGGCCGGGGTCAACCGCATGACCCCAACCCTGGAGGGCCACCGCGCAGCAAATACCAACTGAAGAATCATCGGGTCTTAATCCTTCATCCGTATGGTCTGCCCATGCGATTGGCGACCATCACAAATTGGGCCTACGGGACGACCGTGCTCCTCACCCTGGCGTCCGGTGCGACGGCTATCCTGGCCTCAAACGCGCAGGAGCACGAACGGGGCGCGGTTGCGCAGCGATACCATCTCGACAAGGCGAGTTCAGCCGTCGGCGCGGAGGTCTATGCCCTCACCAATCAGGCGCGCCAATATGTGATGACCGGAGATCCTGGCCGCCTCATCGTCTACCGTCAGGAAGCGGCAAACCTGAGTGTCCTTGAGAACCGTCTCCGTCGCCTGCACGATGCCGGGGCAACCGACGACGAGCTCAACGTGGTCCGCGCCGCCATCCGCTGGACAGATACACTGACCGCCGAGCAACAGGCCGCGATTGCCGCTCGTCAGGCCGGGGACCTCGAGCTCGCGCGGCAGATCATGTTCGGAGCGGAGTACGAACGGGACCTGAACAGGGTCGAATCCATGATCACCGGATTCCAGGACCGGCTGGACCAGAGGACCGAGGTCAACGTCGCGGCGGCTACCGACATCGCCCGGCTCTGGCGAACGACGTCGGAGATCATGCTGGCCTTGACCGGCGTGCTGTTCCTTTGCGTCCTCTACTTCATTCTAACGCGAAAGATCCTGCGCCCGGTGATCCGGCTGAGCGACGTCGTGACCCGGCTCGCAGCACAGGACTACGATGTGGAGACGCCGGACTATGGCGACGTCGACGAGATTGGCGACATCTCCCAGGCCATCCGCCTGTTCCGCGAAAACGGCCTCGAGCGACAGCGCCTCGAGGCGGCACACCATTTCGACCAGGCGATGCGGGATCTGCTCTCGCGCATGACCCAGCGCATGCAGGGCTGCGTCAACATGGGCGACCTGACAGAGGTGATCGCGCGCTTCATGCCTGAGATTTTCCCCGCTCTGGCCGGCCGGGTCTATCTCCTCGACAAGACCTGCAACGCCCTGGTGACGGCCTGCGACTGGTCGTCACCGCAACACTCACAGAACAAGTTCTCACCGACTGCGTGCTGGGCTCTCCAGCGCGGGACCCTGCACCGTCCGGCCGGTGACAGCATCGACGTCGTCTGCGCCCATGCGATATCCGACACGACCGTCGACACCGTCTGCGTGCCGCTGACCGCCCAGCGCGAGACGATCGGCCTGCTCTATCTCGAACCCCGCAGTGAGGTCGATCACGAGCAGGGCGATCTCCCCGAGAGCTATCTGATGATGCTGGCGGAAAACATCGGCCTGGCGCTGGCCAACCTTCGTCTGCGGGACTCGCTCCAGGAGATGGCGATGGCCGATCCGTTAACCGGACTGGCCAACCGCCGTCACCTCGACTCCATCCTCAACGCTGAGATCGCGAAAGCGCGCCACAGCCACCACCCCATCAGTTGCCTGATGCTGGACGTCGATCATTTCAAGCGGTTCAACGACAGCTTCGGCCATGACGCGGGCGACGCGGTTCTGGGTCAGATCGGCGCGCTTCTGTCGCGGATGACGCGGGAAACGGGATTGGCCTGTCGCTACGGTGGCGAGGAATTCCTGCTGCTGATGCCCGGCCTGGGGCCGGACGAAGCCCTGAACCGCGCCGAAGACATCCGCCGGCAGGTCGAGGCCCTGACCCTGGTTCACGGTGAACAGTCTCTGGGCCCGATCACAGCCTCAATCGGCGTGGCCAGCGCCCCCGATCACTGCACGATGGATCACCTCGTCAAGACGGCGGACGCGGCCATGTACCGGGCCAAAAAGGCCGGTCGCAACCAGGTCGTCGCCTCCGTGCCGCGCCGTACGAACAACGCCGCCGCCTGAAACGGACGGTCACGGCGAACGAACCGCATCCGTCAGGCACCGGCAGGATCCAGACGCCGTGATCCGCCCCTAGAACAGCAGCTTGCGGAAACTCAGCTTGATCGTCCGCCCGGTCGGATCGAGATAGCCCGCCTGATAGCCGACCGGCGTATTGCCCAGAGAGTCCCGCACCTCGAGACGGCTGTCGAAGATATTGTCGATGTCCAGGCTGACCCGCGATCCACGCAGCCAGAAGAAGCGGCTGATCAGCTCGGGCCGGGCCGTCAGGTCGACGAAGAAACGCAGGCCCACGGTCGCCTGATCCGAATAGTGCAGGTCCCCGGAGGTCAGGGAGCCATTGACGTCAGTGGCGCTCTTCCAGTCGGCGTTGATCCGGGCCCCGATGCCGTTCAGCGAATAGCCTGCGCGCAGTTCCAGTTCGTGGACCGGCTGTCCGCCACGCGTGCCGACCGCCGCCCCGTCCAGCAGGTCCAGCACCGGCAGACCGTCGCGGATCAGGATCTCATCCTGGAAACGCCAGGTGTGATAGAGCGCCAGCTGCAGCCGCCCCTCGCGTGAGCCGAACCGCCCGCCGCCACGACCACCCGGCCCGCCGCGTCCGGCCCCGGGACCACCGGGACCCGCGCGTTCGCCCGACCTCTCCTGCCCTTCCGGGGGACGACCTTCGGACGGCGGGGCCCCTGCGGGCGCATCGGCCTGACTACGTGCATCCCCGTCCGGCCCGTTTCGTCCCTGTCGCCGGGCGCGCAAGGCCTCGAACCGGGCCCGCATCTCCGGCGTGATCTCCGGCGGCGGGCTCGTATCGCGGATCGGGCGGGAATAGTTGAACCCCCAGCGCAGTTCCTGACGATCGGCCCGGGCGAAATTCACCGGCCGGGCGTCGATCGAGATCAGCTCGCCGCTGCCGTCGCGGGTGAACCGGTCGGCAAAGGCGGCCTCGATATCCGGGGTCAGGGCCGGAAAGCTCGAGACCTGGTTGCGGGTGTTGCTGCGAATATAGTTGGCACTGATCGACAGGTCGGTGTCCTCGATCGGCCGCCAGTTGACGCCCAGCTTCAGAACCCTGCGGCTGTCGGCCGTCAGGGCGCTGTTGCCGCCGTCGATCCGGGTGATGTCGACGGTCCGTCCGGTGGCGTAGTCATAGGTGGCCACGCCGGGCGTGAAGATGACCGGATCGTTCAGCTGCTGGACCGTGGGCGCGCCCTCCTCATCGGTCTGGCTGACGATGAAACTGAGCCGCTCGACCGGGGACCAGTGGAGGCCGTATCCGATCGTCGTCAGACCCCCGAAGTCCGACAATTCCTCATACTGCAGGTTCAGATTGGCCGACAGGTCGCCGATCCGGGTCAGCACCTCATTACGGCGACTGGCGATCGGCAGGTTGAAGCTGGACTGGACGTCACCGCGCCGGCGCGACACGTCGCCGGCCTGGACCACGCCCGAGCGTTCGCTGCGGGAGTCCAGCGACAGGCTTTCGAATCCGGCCTTGAAGGTCGCGCTCAACGGACCGGCCGACAGCTCGCGCAGGGTACCGTTCACAACGCCTTCGGTATTGAGGGTCCGCGTCGTCGCTTCGGACCGGTCATTCGCCACCCGGACCAGATCCGTCACCGCCACGGGCGCGAACGGGTTGAACGCCGGGTCTCCGGCCGTCAGGCGAGCCTGCAGGGCCGAGGTGTCGAACCCGCGTTCCGTTTCCGTCACCGTACGGCTCTGATCGAAATTGCCGGTGACCGTCCAGCGCCACTCGGCGACCATCCCGTTGGCCGTGCCGCCCAGATGGGCTGACAGGGTATCCGTGTCCCGGGCCCGTCCCCCCAGGGTGTCGATCTGGCGATACAGCCCGACGTCGTTGCTGAACGGCGACCAGGGGCTGGCCGTCGGCAGGGTGAAGCCGGCGGTCGGCAGTCCGAGGTAGGCACGGGTGCTTCCGGCGTCGACCTTGGCGTTCATCGTGGTCATGACCTCGCCGAATGTCCGCGTCATCGCCCCGTTGATCGAGCCGGTGTCGGACCGGGCCAGCAGGGTCCGGTAGGCCGTGTCATCACCGGCATTGGGCGTGTTGGCCGTGGCCGCGAAATCCGTCAGGGCCGGCGGCGCGCTGCGCGCGGAGCCCGGCACACCGGCCACCGTAACCGGCGTCCCGGCCAGGGTCGACAGGGCCGGATCGATCTCGCCCCCGACCGGAAGCCCCCCGACATTGCCGACGACGTCATAGGGCAGCCCGGTCGGCGACCGGTTGATGTCCCGTTCGCTTTCGAACAGCGGCGACGCCTGCTGGTACTGGACATCAAGGGTCCAGCGCTCGTCACCGCGAATGCGCAGAATGTTGGAATTGGCCTGGCTGACGGTGCGCCCGCCCGCGGTCGGCAGGGTGACGCTGCCTTCGGTCGTGACCGCCCGGAACCGCTGCCTGAGCACGAAATTCACCACCCGCTGGTCGGCCCGGTAGCCATAGCTCAGCGCCACCTCTTCCGGCAGGATCTCGACCCGCTCGATCGCCTCGGTCGGCAGGCTGCGGATCTCGCTGAAACCCGAGATTCGTTGACCGTTCAGCAGCACGACCGGCCGGCCGCCGCCACGCCCCCGGGCGCTGCCCGTCTGCGGTGACAGGGCCGCGAGCAGTTCGGTGATGTTGCTGGCCCCGTAGGCCCGGATGTCCCGCGCATCCAGCACGACCTCCGGCTTGATGTCGCCGATGACCGATCCGCGAAGCGGCCCGCCGTTGACGACGATCTCGCCCAGATCATAGGCCTCCGGATCACCCGCTGCCGTCACGCCCGGCTGCCCCCCGGCTGCGGAGGCCGACGGGGTTTGCTCGAACGTCGCCGACTGCAATCCGCCGAGAGCGACGCTGTACATCAGGAGCTGGGAAAGAATCATGGAACTGGCGTTTTCGCTGCAAGGGGCCGTCGAACAAACAGGGTGATGTACCGACGACAGTCGCAGTCGATCCGGACATTGCACGTCGGTCCCGGGCGAATCCGTCGCAGCGTGCCGATATTCTGCGCACCGGGTTCGCGGATGTGGCGGTTCGACGGCATTTGACCGCGCCAACCGGCCAGAGGCCCGGAATTACGTGGAAATTTCCGACCCAAACGGCCGCAGACCAGCCTTATTTGCACTGCGAGGCAACAGCGGCTAGGTTTAGACCCTCCCCACTAAACCTTGTAATCAAATCACATTTTCCGCCGGATCGGTGGAGCGTCGTTCAATAGAACGCTCTGAATGGTCCCCGGACGTGACTGCCAACAGTAGGATTTCCATGCGCACCAGTCTCTTTATCGCCGCCTCCATCGCCGCCCTGATCGCCGGGGGGTCGGCCGCTGCCGCGCCGCTCAACAGCGCCGCAGCCGTCGTCCAGACCGCGCCGTCCAGCGACATCACCGACGCTGAACTCCGCGCCTTCGCCTCGGCCATGACCGAGGTCCAGACGGTCGCCGCCGCGGTTGAGGGCACGCCCACCGCCGAGCAGCAGGCCGCCATGGCCGCCGCCGTCCAGGGCTCGGGTCTGGTCATCGACCGCTTCAACACCATCGCCACGGCCGTGTCGCAAGACCCGACCCTGCGCGCCCGCATCGCCGTCGCAACCGCCCCCGCCCCCGCGGCCGGCTCGGTCGCTGCCGGTGTCAGCGATCATGAACTGGGTCAGTTCGCCGCCGCCATGGCCGTGGTCGTGAGTGTCGCCGCCAATGTCGAGGGTGGAGCCGCCACGGCCGAGCAGCAGGCTGAAATGGCCGCCGCCGTCCAGAACTCCGGCCTCGACATCGAACGCTTCAACGCCATCTCGACGGCCGTGTCCGAAGACGAGAGCCTGCGGGCCCGCATCGCCCTGATCAACGCCCAGGGTCACGGCGGCCAATAGGCCCCGACCCCGGCAAGAAACCGAAGGGGCGGCATCGCAGGGTGCCGCCCTTTCGTCTGTCCGGCCTCAGTCGACGACCGCGTCCGGCGCGGCCACCGGGGCTTCGTTGAGCATCTGTCCTTCGCGCCGGGGCGTCACATAGGGGGCCGGTTGCGGTGTCGGCATATTGCCGCGCATCAACGAGCGCCCCGCCGTCAGCCCGCCCGAAACCTGCAGCGCCAGTCGCTCCTGATCCCGCCGGCGGACGTCCTCGATGGTTTCGCGCACTTCCTCGTCCGAAAAGCCCAGATCGATCAGCACCTGCTCGCCGAACACCAGGGCGGATTCGAACGTCTCGCGGATGTGATATTCGACATTGGCCTCGATCAGCCGCAGCGAATGCCCCCGGTCATAGGCGCGCACAAACAGCTTGGTCAGCGGGAACTCGGCCTTGACCAGTTCGACGATCCGGTCCGCCACCTCGGGCTTGTCGACACAGACCAGAACCGTCTCGGCCCGCCCGGCCCCGGATGCGCGCAGGACATCCAGTCGCGCGCCGTCACCGTAAAACACCTTGAAGCCGAAATTACCGGCGGCCTGGATCATCTCCACATCGGTCTCGATGATCGACACATCGACGTCACGGGCCAGCAGCGGCTGCGACACCACCTGGGCGAAGCGGCCGAAACCGATGATCAACACCCGCTCGCGCAGATCCTCGGCGTGTTCGACGCCGTCGGTCGACACGGTGTCGCGCGGCCTCAGCCGGTCCGCGATCAGCACCCGCAACGGCGTCACCGCCATCGACAGGATCACCACCGCCGACAGGATCGACGCCGTCCGCGGATCGAACAGACCGGCCGCCAGCGCCGCCGCATACAGGACGAAGGCGAACTCGCCCCCCTCACCCATCAGGGCGGCCCGCAACAGCCCCTCACCGTGACCTGAACGGAGTCGGGCCACCGCATAGACGGCGATCATCTTGGCCCCCATCAGGGCCGCCAGACCGCCCAGCACGATCGGCCAGTCGGCGAACACCGCCCCCAGGTCCAGCGACATGCCGACGCTCAGGAAAAACAGGCCCAGCAGCACCCCGCGGAACGGCTCGACATCGGCCTCCAGCTGGTGGCGGAAGCTGGACTCCGACAGCAACACCCCGGCCAGAAAGGCCCCCATGGCCATCGACAGCCCGCCCAGATGCATGGCCCAGGCGGCCCCCAGCACCACGAACAGGGCCCCCATGGTCATGACCTCGCGACCGCCATAGCGGGCCAGCAGGCGGAAGAAGGGATTGACGATCCAGCGCCCGGCCACGACCACGACGGCCACCGCCCCGAGGGCCAGCCCCACCGTCATCCAGATTGAATTGCCACTCTCGACCGCTGCGCCATAAGTCCCCGCCAGCACTGCCACCAGCGCCAGCAGGGGCACGATGGCCAGGTCCTCGAACAACAGCACCGAGACGACGCGCTGCCCGGCCGAACCGGAATGCTCGCCGCGCTCCTCCAGCAACTGCATGACGATGGCGGTCGAGGACAGGGCAAAGCCGAAGCCGGCGATCAGCGCCGCATACCAGGCCAGACCCGCCGCCATCGCCACCCCGGTCAGCAGCAGGGCGCACACCCCCACCTGCACCGCGCCCAGACCGAAGATCTCGCGCTTCAGGGTCCACAGTCGCGCCGGTCGCATCTCCAGACCGATGACGAACAGGAACATGACCACGCCGAACTCGGCCACATGCAGGACGGCCTCGGGCTCGCGCACCACGCCCAGCACCGACGGTCCGATCAGCACACCGGCGGCCAGATAGCCCAGCACCGCGCCCAGCCCCAGTCGCCGGAACAGGGTCGCGGCCAGAACCATGGCCGCCAGCAACGCCACCGCGTGCCCCAGTCCCATTCCCGTCGACTCGACCATCATATTCCCCTTGCGGGTCCAATAGTGGGGTGGCCCGCGCCCCCGCGCCAGTGCCACCGGGTCCGGTCACTGACCCTCCCTGCTTTCGTCATCCCGGGGCAAGCGGCGCAGCCGCGCCGACCCCGGGACCCAGCGGCGCGCGCCAGCGCGATCTGTTCAGGCACGGACGCTGAGCCCCTCTCCCTGGGGAGAGGGGTTGGGGAGAGGGGGT
>TARA_R110002012_G_scaffold20689_3_pt1 | contig 12008 bp, 13 predicted proteins | sample TARA_R110002012 | Tara Oceans TARA_R110002012 (sample SAMEA4396515) | marine metagenome | biome: Westerlies Biome; feature: [DCM] deep chlorophyll maximum layer (ENVO:01000326); material: water (ENVO:00002006), including particulate matter (ENVO:01000060) such as... | depth 40 m
GCGATTCCACACGCCTGCTTACTGTTGGCGGGTTAAGCAATGGGCGGCAGACGATCCAGCGTTGCAGCGAGCAATTGACGACGCCGGAGTAAACGCCTACGGTCACAAATGGAACCCGCCTGCATGGAATTACATTGAGCCAATGAAAGACGCGACAAGCGATTTGCTGCGACTTCAGAACAGCTTGATCAGCCCGCGACGATTGCACCAAGAACGCGGCCGTGACTACGCAGAAATTGTTGTGGAGACAATCGACGACAACGCAGCGGCGATTCAATTAGCTATTGAAAAGGCAAAAGAGTTAAGCGACGCGACGGGCGTTGAAATTCATTACGGCCAGTTGCTTGCAAGCCCAACAAAAGACGGGACAAACCTTGCAATCAATGTCGGAATGAAGGGCGGGGACTAATGCCGCCAGTTAAATATGAACACATTGATTTTAAGCCGCCGGTAAGCGTTGCAGACGCAGCACGGGCAGCTTTGCAGTTGAGAGCGTCGCAGCCAAAAAGCAAGCGAGGTGGAACGGCTGTCGGCGTTGCACGGGCAAGACAACTTGCAAACCGTCAAAACGTTTCGCCGTCAACAGCAAGACGAATGAAAGCCTACTTTGATCGACACGAAGTCGACAAGCAGGCAACCGGATTCAAGCGAGGGGAAAAAGGGTTTCCAAGTCGCGGCAAGCAGGCATGGGAATTATGGGGGGGCAACGCTGGATACGGTTGGGCGAAGAAACTTGTTCGACAAATGAACGCGGCAGACGAAAAGGCAAAAGCGGAACGCGAATTAAAAATAACAAACAAGGCAGAACAAATGGCATCGGTCAGAATTTACGACCCAATCGGAACAGGCGACGGCGAGTTGTCTGCAAAGTCTTTCAAGATGGCGTTGGATGATCTCGGCGAACCAAAGGCAATCACCATCCACGTTAACAGCCAAGGTGGCAGCGTTATCGAAGGCATCGCCATTGGTGGAATGATTGAACGACATCCGGCGAAAGTCACAGCATTGATTGAGGGCGGTGCGTTATCAATCGCAAGTTATATTGTGATGAAAGCCGACCGCGTCGTGATGTCAAACGACGCTTGGTTGATGATCCACAATCCAATGACGGCAATGCAAGGCGACAGTGGCGAGTTTAAAAAAGCAGCCAACATGATGGACAGAATGGCAAGCCAGCTTGTTGACGCATACGAACGACGAACAGGAATAGACAGAGACAAGATTCATCAAATGATGGACGACGAAACATGGATGACCGCTGACGAAGCGATTGCCCTTGGCTTTGTCGATGACAAAACAGAACCAGCAAAACCGGTTCAATCGCTTGACGTTCAAGCGTTCCGCAACGTGCCGCTTGTCGTGGCTCAAGCGGGTTTCAAATTAAATGTAAAGCCACAAAAGGAAATTCCAATGGCCGCGACAATTAAAGAAATCAAAGCAGCTTGCAAAGGTTGTGACGCTGAATTTGTTCTTGAGCAACTTGAAGCTGACGCAACAGTTGCCGAGGCACTAGCGTCGTTTACTCAAGTTGTAAACAAAACAAACGCTGAACTTAAAGAAGAAGTTGAATCGCTAAAAGCAACCATTCAAGCAATGGAAGAAGAACACGAAGCGATGCAAGAGGAATATGCTGCAATGGAAGAGGAAAAAGAAAACGAAGAACCATTGCCAGATGAAGAAGAAGAAGTTGAAGAAGTCGAAGAAGAAGAAGAAGTTGAAGCGATGGAAGAAGAAGAGAAAAAGGCTGTTGTAAATCGCTCGACGCAAAAGCCAGTCCGCAGAGCAAAACAACGCGGCGTAAAATCCGCAACTGCTGAATGGCAACAAGCCATCGCAGATGCTCACCAGTTACCGCACATCAACTCAAATGCTGACGCGGTAAAATATGCTAACAGACAAGATAAAACATTGCGGGAGCGTATGCTTGCCGAATGTCAAGTTCGATAGCGAACATCGAAGTTCGTTAATTTCGTTTCCGTTTTTTTAATTCAAAGAAGGACAAACCAATGTCACAAAAAGTCGATTCAAATGAAAAGAGTTTCCGAGCTGACGGAGCCATTCCTCAGTACAGTTTAGTTCGTGCAACTTCAACTGGCGTTGATGTTTGCGGCATCGCACACCACGCAATTGGAACAGCGACCCGACAAGCATTTGCAGCTGGCGATGAAATTTCAGTCAAGTTAATTTCAGGCGCAGGAACTCACAAGGTCATTGCATCTGCCGCACTTGCACAAGGTGCAGACGCTTTCACCGCAGCCAGTGGTAAGGTTGGGGCATCTGCTTCAACTGCTTATCGTGTTGGCAAACTGCTTGAGGCAGCCGGTGCAGATGGCGACGTTGTTGAAATGCTTTACCTAAGCGACGGGGCAGCAGTTAGCTAAACGACTGAGTGAACGAAACACTAAACGACTAAGGGAACGGATTGGCATCAATTAAACAAAAAATTAAAAGGAAATATCATGCCCAGTCCAAGCAGTTCACTCGCAACACTACGACCCGACTTAGCCGGTTCGTTAATGGAATTTGATTTACAAATGAACCTTAATGGTTTTGTCGGTTCTTCTGTTTTGCCGGTCACAAATGTTGATCGCGAATCAGGAAAGTTTGGCAAGATTTCGTTGGAATCATTGCTACAAAACAGCAACACCAAACGAGCCGCCGGTGCTGGTTACTCGCGAGGTAACTGGACGTTCACCGACGAATCGTTTGCCTGCGAAGAGTACGGACAAGAAGAGCCCGTTGATGATCGCGAAGCAAGAATTTACGCCGATTACTTTGACGCAGAACTGGTTTCGACATTGCGTGCAAGATCAACCATCATGGTGGAAGCCGAAAAGCGTATTGCCGCAGCCATGTACAATGAGACCACATTTTCTGGTCAGGTTACAACTTTGACTCACGAGTGGGATGACGCAACAAACTGCACTCCAATCGTCGACGTTAACAACGCCATCAATGCGATTTATGATCGCACCGGCATGTGGGCTGACTCACTTGTAATTAACAAAAAGGTTTTTCGAAACCTTCGAACAAGTGACAAAGTAAAAGATGCAATTGCTGCCAGTGGGGCAGGCGATCCGACTAAGCAGTCCGACATCACAGTACAGATGTTGGCTCAAGTCTTTGACTTGAAAAACATCTTTGTTGCTGGCGGTTCCAAGAACTCAGCAGCAGAAGGTCAAGCTGCAACTCCGGCACAAATCTGGTCGGACGAATACGCAATGATTTTCAAAGCGGCATCATCACCTGACATTCGCGAAGCGTGCCTTGGTCGCACCTTCCACTATGGTGGCGACGGTTCGCAAGTTGACGGTGCGGTTGAATCGTATCGCGACGAAACTGTTCGTGCAGACATCATCCGCGTTCGACACGATGTCGACGAAAAGATTTTGTACACTGAAGTTGGCCAGTTGCTTAAAAACGTCACGACCTAGACCTTCGTGATGCAACGACGCTGGGGCGTTACTCGCGCGCCCCAGCGTTTTTATTTAGGGTTTTATATGTCATCGCAATTCAGTCAGTTAATCGCACAAAACGCATTTGCGCAACTCTTGTTGCTGCACGGCGAAACCGTAACCTACCGACCAAAGGTGGGCGGTAGCTTTGAAAGAACGGCAATTGTCGAGCGTAATCCCCCAGCTTTGTTTGACGCAGTTGGAAATGCAGTTGCACCAAGCGCAATTGTTAGGTTTCACAACGACGCAACAACTGGTGTTGACGCAAACAACTTAAACACTGGCGGCGACAAGATCGACATTGCACTTAGGAATGGTGCAACGCCAACAACGCAAAACGTGTTTCAAGTATTAAGTACCGACGGCGGCGTAACTGAATTGGCTGTTAGATGATTGACATTAAATTAGACAAGCAATCAATGAACGATCTGCAAAAAGCACTTAAAGATCGGCCGTACCAAATTTTAAAACGAACGGCGATTGCAATAAACAAAACAGCAAAAAAACATAAAACACAAGCAGCAACAAAAGTTCGCGAAACATTAAACATAAATGCAAAAACTGCTAAAGACGCAATTCGAATAGCGAAAAGGCGAGCAACAGCCAAGCATTTAACTGCAACAATTTATATAAATCAAACACCAGACCTTGGGCTAGACAAATTTCAAGCCAGACAAACAAAAAGGGGAGTTTCATACAAAATTGAAACTGGCGGCACTAAAAAAATTGTCGAAGGTGCGTTTATTGTAAAGCGATACAACAAAAATGTTTTCAGACGCAAGTATCCATATTTGCCAAAAAAAGCAGGCGGCAACAGATCGCAAAACAAACGACTTAGCTTAATGGTAGGAACGACTGTTATGAAGGCTTACAAAAGGCACAAATTGTTAAAGTGGTCGCAAAAAACAGTTACCAACGAATTAAAATTTCAGATTCAACAACAAGTAAAATATGTTCTTCAAAAGAAAGTTTGAATAAATGACAACTTCAATTGTGCAAAACATTCTAGCGGTTTTTGAATCTAGGCTTGCAGCAACTTTAGAAACTGCGGGAGTCTACCGACCAAAAAAAGAAGGTGACTTTCCAATAGATGATAAGGTTATTGTTTTAACCCACGAGGACATTGAAAGCGACGAGGAACTTTCTTGTGCTGGCAATCCACCAAAGATTGCTTGGGTGCTTCCGGTTAAAGTTGCAGCAATAATCGAGCCAGACGACGACGACACGCAGCCGATTGACCAGAGAATGAACGACTTTATTGTTGACGTAATGAACGCAATAACAATCGACGGTGCTTGGTATCAGTTTGGCGGCAATGCAATTAACGCGACGCTTGAAGCACCGACACAATTCCAACCGTCTGACGACACGGCACGCGGTATGATGTTTACTGTTCGCGTAACGTACCGAGTCGACGAAACAAATCAAACCCAACTCGCATAAAGGAAACCCGACATGGTACTTTTAAAAAGAAAAGCACAGATAATTGCAAAAGTTGAATCGACAAGCGGAACAGCCGAATCAAGTTTTGCTGCTGCCGACGTAATTCAAAACGCTTTTGATCCAATGATTCAGCCAACCTTTGAACAAATTGATCGACCTCAACAGTCATCGTTTGGGCGTTTTGCAGATGTCGTTGGCTTTCGATCTGGAACGGCCACGTTTCGCGTTGAGCTAAACGGCGACGGAGCCGGAACCGCACCGCCTTGGGCAGAAAAACTTTTGCCTGCTTGCGGCATGAAACAAACCGGTGAAGCCTTTAACACGCTTGCCGAGCCAGTCGGCAGTAACCTTAAAACATTAACGCTTTGTTTGTATCAAGACGGCAGGCGAACAATGCTTTGCGGTGCGTCTGGTACGTTTAACTTGGTCGCAGAGTCCGGCAAAATAATGTCGCTTGAATTTACGTTTACAGGCAAGTACAAAGCAATCGACGACACTGCTTTAATCTCTTTTACCAACGACGACGCTCACAAGCCGTTCCGATTTGCAAATTCAACAATGACGATTGGAAGTTGGTCGCCGTGTGTTCAATCGCTTGGACTTGACATGGGAAATAACGTTATTTTGCGTGAGTGTCAAAGCGGGACAGACGGCAGCGGATATAAAGCGGCATTGATTACCGACCGAACAACAATGATTTCCATAAATCCAGAAGCAGAATTGGTTGCATCAAACGACACTTATGGTCAAGCGTTGTCGGGAGCGTCGACTGCATTTTCTCTTGCGATGGATGACACGGTCGACATTTGCACAATCGCTGCGGCGGCAGTTGCAAAAGTAAATCCACAAGCAGGCGACCGCAACGGAGTGGTGACGGACGATCTGCAATTAAAGGTGCTTAACGATTCTTGGTCAATCACATGGAGTGCTTCATAATGCCACAAATTTGCGACGGGAAACGAGTTCGAGTTGTCTTGCCATCCGATGAACACAAAACCGAAAAGGTTCCGGCGTTTATTTATCGCCCGCTGAACGGTCGCGAGTTTATTCAAATGGCAGAGGTCAACGACCGCATGGTTGAAGGCGACATGAAAGTTGCTGAGCGACTTGGGTTGGTTTACAAAACGGCTGCCATTGGGCTAGTTGGTTGGGAAAACATGACTGATCCAGTAACAGGGCAGCAGTTTGATTTTAACGCAGCGGATTTAGATTTATTGGTTAACCCTTTTGAGGTGCAAAGCTTGCTTGAGAAGGTTATGGAAGCAATGCAACCAAGCAACGACGATAAAAAAAAATTAGAATCGTTGCCTGTATCCGAGGCGGTTTAATTTGTTCGGCTTGCAGTCCTACAAAATGCCAAGACAAACCAAAGGCGGGCGAGTCAATTGAAGTGGCTTGCCCGTCTTGCAACGAAATTGGATGCAGACATTGCGACAACCGTGGATATTTTGAAATTAAAGGTTGCCCGCAAGAATTTGTTGGCAACTCAATGATTGATTTCGTTAAGTACAGCGACTTTGCGAAGCGAGGAATAATGCCAAACGACGGCGGGTTGCTTCGGCAACCAAACTGGTTTATCGACGCAGCGAATTTTATGCAAAGCGAAGAACAAAGAGTCAAGCAAGAGCAGTGGAAAAAGTAAAGGCATTCAAACATGGCTAAATCGTCCGTCGACATCTTAATCAACGCAAAAGACAATGCATCTAAAAAATTTAAAGGTGTAAACAAAGAGTCGCAAGGATTGGCAGCAAGTTTAAAAAGCATGGCAGGCCCGCTTGCCGCAGTCGCTGCAGGGTTTTTAGCGTTTAAAAGTATTAAAGGAATTGTAAGCGGCGGCATTGCTGCGTTTGCCGAACAAGAAAAGGCAGTCCTTGATTTAACTGCTGCACTTAAATTACAAGGCGCAGAAACTGAAAGCCTAATGCCAGAACTTAAACAGTTCGCAAGTGAATTGCAGGCACTTACAAACGTAGGCGATGAAGCTACGCTGGCAACAATGAAACAGTTGACGTTGCTTGGCGTTCAGCAAGACGAACTAAAAGGTGCGACGCAAGCAGTCATTGGCTTAAAAGAAGCCGGAATGAGCGAAGCCGCAGCGACCAAGGCATTGGCATTAGCACGCGAAGGAGATTTTGCGGCGTTGCAGCGATACATCCCAGCGTTAAAAACAGCAACGACCGAAGCTGAAAAAATGGACGCGGTCAACAAGATGGCAGCAGACGGCTTTGCTATCGCTTCTCGCGGAACTGAAACGATGGGCGGTGCATTACAGGCGTTAAAGAACTCATGGGGCGACACGCTTGAATCAGTTGGTGAATTGCTTGCACCTTACATAACAAAAATTGCCGACGCATTTAATCGAATTGCGCCTATGATTCAAGAAAAGATTGGACTGCTTTTGCCGATCATGGAACACATCGCAACTCGTGCGGCTGAAATAAGTTATTGGCTATTCGAGCAACTGGTCAAAGGCTACACAATGATTGAAACAGTTATCCAAAACTTTGGCGATACTGTTAATCTAATTTGGACAATGATTAAACTTGGAGTAACCAAGCTCGTAAACGACATCGTTTACTTTTTTACGGAACGACTACCCCAGATCGGCGAATGGTTTGCTGACAATTGGACAAACTTGTTTCGTGACATGTTTGTTGCAATCGGAACGTTCTATTTAAATTACATTAAAATGATTATGAACAACTTTGTCATTCTTTTTAAGTTTATAAAGAGCGGAATGACGGGCGGCATTGGTAGCTTAATGACTGACCTTGGCAAAAATATGGGACAGAACTTGCTTGATGGATTTGAAGCTACAACAAAACCTTTACCAAAGGCTATTGCTCGCCAAATGACAGAGGGCGAAAAAGAATTAGCAAGCAAAGCGGCAAAACTTGCTGGAGGAATAGCAAACGAATACAACGAAAAAGTCGAAGAACGGCTTGGGTTTTTCGGCGATGCGTTTTCAATGGACTTAGGTGCTGGCGCAAAGAAGTTTGAAGGCATTGGATTTACAGAAGGCGCAAAGACACGAGCAGAGGAAAAGGCTGCAGGCAAAGGCGGCGGCAAGTTGGCAGCAGCAGAGTCGCGATTTCTTACGCGAGGCAGCGGCCAAGTGTCGGCTGAAGAACAAATGGTTGAGCAACAAAAGGAAAGCAAGGCATTGTTGGCGCAAGTTAATCAGGGCATCACTCAAGCAGTCGGATTTTTGCAAGGTATATTTGACAAAGACACGGGCAGCGACGTTGAAATTATCCAAAGCAACAAAGGCGGGTAAAAATGGGAACCATTGTTTCGGTTGATGAAGTTTGGGCGGGCGATGCTGCGTCAATCGCGGCGGGCAGCGATGGATCGGGAAGCGCAAAAGTTGCACGCAAGTTCCAAGTTGTCGTTGATAACACCGGCGGCGTTGTGAACTCGCTGCAAGTTTTAAGCGATATACGTTTGCCACAAGTCAATCAGCCGTTTCCACTTTCGACTTGGTTCAGATGCGACGACGTAAGTGCATCAAGAACATCGCCACTGACCTTTGACGTTTCTGCAAACTATTCGACCGAAACAAGCGACCCAGACAAGTCGCCACTTGATGAACCCGCAGAGGTTTCCTTCTCAAGCACCTCTACCGACGGCGAAGTTGATGAAGATATTGACGGCAATCCAATCGTAACAGCCAATGGCGAGCCAATCAGCGGCGTTAAGATGCCGTTCGTTGACTTAAAGGCAAACGTGACTAAAAACATTTATGCGTTCAATCCGATTTCAATTTACATCTACGGCAACGCAGTCAACTCAGTCACGTTTATGGGGTTTCCAGCGGGCGTCGTTCGTTGTGCTGGCATCTCGGCAAAACAAAATAAAGGCGACGATTTTAGCTATTGGACTGTAAGCGTTGAGTTTGAATTTCGCCGACCGATAAACACGACCAACGACAAGGCGTGGTACAAACGGATTAGGCACGAAGGGTTTAAGATTAAAGTTGCCAACCCTGATTATACTGGCGGCGGCAGCGAGCCGGAGTTTTTGTTTCCAACTGCAACTGACGATAGTGGCAAAGAAGTTACAAAACCAGTCATGTTAAAGGATGACGGGACGCAAGAAACCGATAAGGATATTGGGCATTGGAAAGAATGGCCAGTTCATAAAACCGAGAACCTTAACTTAATGGGGCTGGGTGTATAAATGGCAGACGAAAAAGCCGTTGGCTTTACACGCAGAGACGCCGAGCGAATCCTTGACACGTTAAGTCGCGTCGAAGGAACGCCTTCGTCAATCATTCCACCAGTAGATAGGTCGCGAACCTTTAGCGAAACTGCGTCGCTGCCTTTTAAAAACAACAGCGGTGAAACCATTCCTCCGTTTGGGTGTTTCCGAATTGCTTTGTCGGTCAATTACTCAACACAAAACCGTTCGCTGATTAAAGCAGTAAAGCCAAAGACAAATTTGCAAGGTTATGACATTGGAGTAAACGGAGCAAACCCTTGTGCAGCAGGCAAGGTCGGGCAAATGCAAACAACTTACACGGTCAAAGTTCGATTTGCAAAAGCTGCCGCCGACTTAGCTACGACGGTTTACCCCTACGCCGGTTTATCAGTCGGTGCATTAGATGACTTTTCGGTAAACTCGTTTGGCTACGATTTTATTTGCAGAGGAATTGCTGGTGAATTTAATTCAACGACGAACATGTACAGCCACATAATTGCAACGCCAATTCCTAAGACCTCAATGTTTCCAGTTCAGCTTGAATGTACAAACGACAGCGACTCAAAAAGAGGTTCTGCAACTCAGCAAGCCTCGCTAATGTACAACGTTCGATATTTAAAAAACGAAAACGCCCAAGTCGATACACGCATTCCAATTTTAAGTGCAAGAGAGCAACCAAAGTTTACACGCCCTCTGCTTGGAAGAGTTCAACCGGCGACGCAAGGAATTGCAATGTGGCAACCGTTTGACGTAACTGGTTCGGGAGCGTCACCAAGAAAATTAGACATCGTATACAGCAACGAGCGTAGCGAATTTACTACTTGTTAAGAAGGATAAAACAAAATGGCAACCATCGTCACAACAGTGGCCGACTTTCGCATTGGAACCGGCGCAAAATTATCAGTTGGAACAGCAGGGGAAGCAATTGACGCATTTGAATTGGTTTATTTAAATGCGACCGACGGCAAAATTTATCTTGCTCAAAACACAACAGTCGCAAAGGCAACGCTAATTGGAGTTGCAGCAACGTCGGCTGCTGCTGACGGGCAAATGGGATACATTCCAAGCAACGCCGGAGCTTACGTTGAGTCTGCAAATAATCTTTGGACGGCTGGCAAGACATATGTAGTCGGAGACACCGCCGGAAGCATGATGGACGCAGGCGACGCAGCCACCGGCGATGTAGTTACAGTCGTTGGAGTGGCGTCCACAACAAAGCTGCTTGAGTTTGTTGGCACTGGCGGCATAACTGACATCACGGTTCCTTAAGATGGGTTTGCCTGATCGAGTTTTATTAGATGGCGACGGTCGCATTGTCGTTGGTGAAAGCGGGATGCCGCAAGTAACCAACGGCGAAGGCGGTTCGTGCTGTTGTGACGGATGCTCGCCATTGCCGAAAAATATGCTCGATGAGTTTACCGGCTTAGATCAAGAGGGAAATTTATTTTTTACCGACGACGCAGTAAAGGAATACCCTTACGACACTCTTTTTGCTGGTCAAAGTTCTGACGGATTTACAAAGCATCAACCCGCTGCGCCTTACTCAGCAGAACAACTTGAAGGCGACAACGCAAAATACCAACTGATTGCATTAAAAAGCGGCGACGGAAAGAACAGCGGTGCGACTAATGTTTTAATGTGGAACGGCGACGATACTTGCGGGCATCCGTGGTTTTATCGCAAGCAACAAATCGGATTTGGCCGACCTAGTTACTCTTGGAATATTATTAGCAGCCACTTTGGATCTGTAAGAAAAAACATCAAGCCGTCAATTGTTGATAATGGTTTTGCAAACTATTCACCCGCCGACGAAACTCAAGGATGGTCAACCTCTGTCGAACTGAGGTATGGCGACGACACGACAAGCCACGGGTTGGCGCAAAGTCTAGAAACTTCCCAAGACGAAAAACCATTCATGGGCTTTCCAAGTGTGATGGGTGTTTATACTGCTGCCCCTTTGCATCGTTACGCAAATAATGAAGTCAAACATCCAGCAACCGATGTCGGTTTTTCAATTGAGGTAAGCGAATTTTCTTATGTGTTGCCAATACTCAACACGGATTTTGTTCAGGGCGGAACAGAGCCTTATTTAGATTTCCCATACGTTCGCGAATACGAGCGACATTTAAAAACAGTCAAACTTTATTATCCGTTAGCTGAAAGTTTATTCAGTACACGACAGCAAGAGGTGACATTTTTCTTGCCTATTCGCTCAGGCGATAAATTAACAATTGAAGTGAATCCAATTTTACATGAAGTCAACGCTTTTGGTTCAAAGCAAACGTTCTGCGTTAGATTTCTTGTAAATGAAACTACGTTAGCCGTGCAAACAGCCAGCACGCAAACAGGTCGAGCGTTTAATGATTCGCCTGCGACCGACGACCCTGCTCAGAATTATTATTGTTCGTTTGGTCATGGCACAATCTTGGCAACAAACAGCACTCCAAGAGATTACTTTATAGAGTGGAACAAATGGGCAAAGGCCAATAATCCAAATTTGCAAACACCTCCTCTTGGTTATTTCTTTGGTGGATGGTTTGGCACAAGAAGATATTTTCAGTGGCCTCAGGACAATGTTTTTGATGCGTTTGACGGAGATGGTACTAGCAATTTTAAATTTATTTACGTTCCAACTTACGCACCGTTTGTCGGTGGCTTTAAGAACTACAACCACACAATGCAAAACGAGCCGCTTGATTTTGATTGCGGACAAGTCAACGAACCAGTGCCGTTGGTCATGCAGAATTTTGCCGACGCAACTGGACGAACAATTGAAGCACCGCCGCCAGTTGCGCCACCAGCAGCACCGCCAGCAACCGTCGTTTTGACGTACCCACACAACTGGGCAAATATATCGACGATTTCAGCGACAAGTTTTGCGGCAGTCGTAACCGGAGCAACGTCACCGCT
>TARA_R110002012_G_scaffold2539_2_pt1 | contig 12004 bp, 8 predicted proteins | sample TARA_R110002012 | Tara Oceans TARA_R110002012 (sample SAMEA4396515) | marine metagenome | biome: Westerlies Biome; feature: [DCM] deep chlorophyll maximum layer (ENVO:01000326); material: water (ENVO:00002006), including particulate matter (ENVO:01000060) such as... | depth 40 m
GATTTTTGTATTTAATTGATTAAGTTCATTGTGTTGGGTAAGTAAAACACAATTTCTATACTGCTGCCAGTTGACTTGATATTTAGTGTCAACTACACCCCCATTTAGTTTTTTAATTAACTCGTTTAAGGCATTAATGGTATATAAGGTATTAGATTCCTTCTTTCTATGCACTAATATTGTATTTTCTGGTATAGTATGGACATTACCTTGGTCCACATTATAAGTGATAACATACTCATCTTTCCCAACTATTTCTAAAACAAAAAGTTTGTTATAAATAATTGTGTACTTAGATGTAATTTCATCTAATAGAGAGTCTAAGTTATTTATGTCAGTAAATGTGCAAAACAGCTTATTATTCAAATCGCTAATATTATTTAATGATGTTACTACATCATAGTTCACATTATACGTATTTGGTCTTTTATCTAAAGTCGTAATCATTTCCTTGTTTAATTTTAATGTTAAATTTATATTTTTTAAATATATCTTTTATTTGTACCATTACTTGTTCTTCTTTTTCATCCCAATCAAATAAAAACGAATCATATGTGTATAATACCAGTTTTGTTTTATTACCTCTTAACACTCGTAATATATCCCACAGTATACGAACGTTCATTGACGTTTCCAAGTTTTGTAACAAATAATTAAATAGTTTTTGTGGGTTCATGTTTTCCAGTGTATCCTTTTTATATACAAAGTTTGAAATCGGGCACGTTATCTCACCGTTGCTTTCAAATGTATTCCAGAGTTCTTTTACGTATATATCGATTTTACTAAAAAATTCGAGATGTTTGTATTGTTTAAATACTCCTCCGTATAGTTGTTTAAACGTTAACTCTTTTGATTCTTTATAACTTACTCCGTATAGTTGTTGTAAATGAGAGTGAATATCCACAGTGGGGAAACTATAATCAACGAGACGACAAGACAAGCTAGGATGATAAGCGCTAATATCCATCTCGATAAAACTATTATTACGTGGTATAAAACTTTTCCTACATCCGTTTTCTTTATTAAGTGCTGCATAGTTTACTCCTTTAAATTTATTTGACGGTCTAGTTGTTGTTGTTTTTAAGTTGAACTGAGTGTATACTTGTCTACCATCAACGGGATGGAAGTATTCTTCGAAGGTGTCATTGTGTATTTGTATTCCATTTCTCTCGATAGCGTTGAATACCACGGATACTCTATGGTTAAAGAACTCATCATAATCTGTTTTGTTTTTATTTATATTAATTTTTAAATCATTGTAAATCTGCTCACACATCTCATAATGCTTAACAACTGGAATAAAAGTATTTATATCTTTTTCATCCTTATGTTTATAATACATTACCTCATGTGCTTTGGTTAATGGTCGTATATACGTAGTAGGTGGCACATTTATGTCATAAAGAGCTTTGCTTGGATAATAATGTAATACTTCCTTTTTATCACGGCAAAACAAAATATCAAACTTATTTATTAATTCGTCTACACGCGTTTTTAACACATTTAAGGTTTCGCTATGTGCAATACATAACATATAACCTTTACTTGCGTTAATCGGTCTAATATACACTAAACTTACGAGATTTTCTACAGGGTGAACATTATTACTATAAGGGATAACCTCAATGAATGCTTGTTTATAACCACTATTTAATAAAACCTCTAATTGCTTATCTTCTTCTACTAACCAATACATTTATAACCTTTTTACCCTCTAATATACGACTAAGATTAGTAACCTCCACCCATTTTTGGAGAAATACTTGGTCTTATTGAAGAGCCTACGTTTTCATCTTCTAATATATCTAAATAATCATGAGCCCCAGGGATATGATTTTTTCCTACCATTGGTCCTTTTGTTGGGTGTACATGATAAAAGCCTCTATATACTTTTCTTGTTCTTCTATTTATAAATTCACTCCCATCAGTAAATAACCCTTCACCTTTATCAAATTTGTAATATTTAGCAAATTGGGTTTTAAATGAATCATAAAAACCATATAAGTTATTTTGAGATTCTATTAACCTAACAGTATTTTTGTTTACTTTATATACATTAGTGAAATTACCTGTTAACTCCCAATTAATTCTAATTGAAGAATATAATTCATATTGAACACTAGAATTTCTATTAACATAGTTATTAAATGTTGATTTATTAACTTCTATATATTTTAATTCATTATTTTTCTTTAAAAAAAATCTTTGAAATTCTCCTACTTCATATTGTTTTTCTGTTGGGAATGTAATACTTGGGGTTGGGGGTAAAGGTGCTTTATAAATAAAATCATCACCTAATGCCCTTTGGTATCCAGGATTAAATTCATAATATGATTCAGGGTAAAGTGACCCTGTGGGAGATGTATAAACTTGAATTGGGTTTTTATTTTGTCCTTCTTGAGGGTTTGCGCCACCAATGGAATTTGATGTTAAGGGAAGTGAATTTGGATCACTTGGAGTTTTACCACTATAATATTTCCCTGCTGATGTTTTAAAGTAACTTCCTGAGTAAGGTAAGCCCCCTAATGAAAACTCTGTTCCATTAGTGGTTAAATTAGTTACTATTTGTGATTTTGGTAAATACATATTATCCTCCTGATTATGATTTTGGTATTATTTTTTCTTGAGATTTACTCCATTGTTCTGTTTGATTTTTAAATTCAATATCAAAGTGGGGTCCATTTGCTACACTAGCAGGATTATTATATTCGTCTTTTACTTTAAATGGGTATTTTTCATGAAAACTAATTGCGGAGAAATCTGTATTATCTGGGTTGCCTGTGGGATTTCTAAATGTATAACCATATTTTTCCCATAGAGATTTAGTTGGTTTCGTACCTTGACCCAAAAATAATAATACTTCATATATATATTGTGTATTCTCATTTGTGTTCGGGTATTCTTCTTTGTCTGAAGCTTCATATGTAAAATCAATTTTCCAACCTTTTGTATGGTTTGAATTAGGTGAGTTGTTATGATGCCACTGATCATTCCCAGCTGTCATTCTAAACCTCCAATTGTTAATACCACCTCCACCTTCAGTAACGTCTTCTAATTCTTTAAATAATGCAACTGTTGCTTCTGCTGTTAATTTTGTTATATCACCACCATTTTTGTGTTCATTTCCTTTAATTTGGAAATCAGCAATACCTCCAGTCTTTCTTTTAAGAAAATCACCATTTGGTGTTGGTCCAGTAAATTCATTAGCTGTAGAACTACCTCCACCTGATGCTACATCTCCTATAAAACCATTTAAATCTAAAATTGCTTTGTAACTACCTGTAGGTTCTATATGAGGTACGGACATTGTTCCTAAACTTGTACTCCAACTATTATCGCTAATATCATGATCTAAAGATTTTATTATAAAATTTAAGGCAGTTGGGTATGCTGGTGGGAGATATTCTTGATTTACATTTAAACCATTATATATTTTTATTCCAGATATCCCATCACATTTTAATGACATATCTATAGGTATAAATCCTATAGTATTTGAAGGTTGGCCTGTTGCTTGAAAAACTTGTTGGTGAAAATTATTAATAAAACTAGTCCAAGCAGCTTTACCTTGAGAAATATTACTGTCAATCATATTAACATACTTTTCAAAATAAGAACTACCATAAATTGAGGTTCCATTTTGGTAGTACACTCCTCCCCACTGCATTACTAACCAAAAGAGATAATTACCTTGTGCTTTTTCTTTTGCTTCTTCTCGTGTTTGATATGTATCTGCAGTCTTAGCAAATTGTGCCTTTTTAATATCACTAACCCAATTTAAATATTCAAACCACAACATACTATAAGGAGGGGTTTGGTTTACTACTGGAGATGATGTTACTTTTCTTCTTCCATTAGCTGTAAGCCCAGCAGCTGTTGATGGGATAGCATTTGCATTTACTTGATCTTGTGTTGCTTTATTAATCGTAATAAGACTACTATCAACCGCTTGATTAGTCATTAATCTTTCACCTGTATTTTGTGATGGTGATGTATTATCAAAAGCATTATATAAAACTTCAACTTCCTCAGTTGTTATAAATTTATAAGCTGTTGCGTTGGATAATGTATTAGTTGAAGCTAACGTAAAAGAAGGATCTATATATTCCTGTGAATATCTATCTTTTAAACCATTATTCCATTTTGAAAATGCGGTTGCATCATAATTTTTTATGTTACTATTACCAGCCGCAGCTCCAATACTAATCATAGAAGCTAAATCTGGTGTGATTTTAGTTTCAAACCCAAAATCGGTAACAAAACTCCCCGCTGATGAATTAAATCCATATAAGTTAAAATCTACTGGGGTGTCTTTAGTTACTATTAAACCTTCAAATTTTTTAATATTTTCAATTCCTGGGATTGGGTTTTGTTCTGTTATAGTAATATAAACATCATCCCTTAAGGTTACAGTTAAATTATTTTGTCCCCCTAATGCTACGTTTACCTCATCAAAAATCCCTTCTAAAAACTTAAATAAGTTTAAGTTACCTTTTTTATCTGAGCTTTTTTTAAGATGTGAGCCTATAAGTTCATAGTTTAAATATATATTTAAAAGACTACCATACATAACTGTCCCTACATTTGCTATTTCTTCTTTATTAATAAATTTTTTTAATTGTTCTGTTAAATATAATGGTCTCTTTACAGTATTTTTTTGACTATTCAAACTAATTTCATCACTAAATATGTTATCATAATCTGTATCAGGGTTAATTAGACATACTTTAGGATCTAGTGAACATTGTAAAGGATATGCAGCACAGATTGATTCGTCTTCATTAACATCAACTTTTAATATACTATCTAAAGCTTCACCTCTCATTTTTAAACCTGGTACTATGATAGCCTCAACATATTCTAAAAATTTCCCTACAGTCATATAATACTGATATTTTGTATTATTTGCGAATGAAAAATTATTATCACTATCTATATAAACCTGTGCTTTTCCATAACTATAAGCTAAATTATAATATTCTGTTGGGGTATCTTGTTCCCACATTTCTTTATTTAAAAGATCAGTATACAATTTTTGTCCAAATATTGAACTCCCCGCTTGAGAAATTATTGATGAATTTGCTTCATCTACTAAATCCTCTAAATTAATATTAAAACTATTTTTTTTCTGTAGTGTTTCGGCGGTCCCAGTATACCATTTTTCCTGTGTGATATTATCATCACCATAAGCACCTCTAATTTCATCTTTAATAAGACGGGTTGTTAATTGTTGTGCTACAGTATTTACTTTTAATGATTCTATAACATCTCCAACTGATATAAGTTTTAAAGTTATGTTGTAAGTTCCATTAGGGGCAAAATCCCATGAAAAATTAGATACTTTTCCAAAAAACCCATCATAGTTGCCATCATATCTACTTCTTTCTTCTTGGATTAATTTCATCATGCCAAGTTGAGTTAAAGATGAATCTTTAAACCATTCTTTTTCAATTAAAGTATTACCTACTTTTTTGAAAGTGTTATCATTGGCTTTATATTTATCCCAACCCCACTCTAACATCATAGTAAAACCTAATCTTAAATAGAGTAATTCTATTAATTCAAATTGGAATTTATTATATGCGATTATTTCAATTTCAGCACCTCTAAGTGAACCTCTATTTTTAGTATCAATTTTAGCTGATACTAAACCTGGTGCTGGTACCATTCCAAACTCATTTCCACCTAACCCGTATGATGAATCATTCCATATAGATTTAAATGGGTTTATTCCTGATCTGAAATTATATTTATCTTCTTTTAGTTCAGATAAAGTATTAAATAAAATTGATTTTTTTGCTAATTGGACTCCAGTAAATTCTCCTGTATTGCTTAATCCTATATCTCTTAATCTTTGTTCTCCTTCTGATGTGTATACAGAGTCTGTACCTTCTGATGTTTGTAAGTTTGCATTTGATGCTATAGTTATATTTGCTGCATCATTTTTAGAATCTGCATCACCCCCGATTTCTACACTAGATGCTAGTTTTAACCAAGCATTTCTATTGTTAATTATATTTAAATCTTGGTTAGATAAATTATTAGAATTAAGTCCTTTACCTAATAATTTTTGTCTTATTTGGATTTGGTTTTTAACAAACCCTTCAAATTTTTCTCCTACTATATTTGACATAACTAACCATTGTTTAAGTTCTCAAATGAGATTTGAATTGCTCCTATATTTTGTGGTATCCTAATTTGTACCCCTAAAGGTGGGTAATATGAATTTTGAGACAATGAACTATTAGCTATTGAAATAATCCACCATAAAGAAGGATCACCATAATATTGTAAAGCTAATTGATCATATCTATCACCTTGTTCAGCATAAACATACACATCACTAAAATCAAGTGGAATTTCAGGGTATTTTGTTCCTTGATAATATCTAGGACCTGGTGTTTGGTTAGGTTTTCTATTTCTTAATATGTTAGTATCTGAATATCTTCCCATTATTTTTGGATATAATTTATGTTATCGCCTTGACCATCATAATTGTTACCTGTAGCTGCTGCTAAATTAATATAATGTTGCTTACCAAACTTAGTTAATTTACTACCCTTAAAGTTATTATGTTGTACTCTTGGCACAAAATCATGTATTGGTATAAATTCAAACCCAGATACATTAATAATCATAGGTAATTCTTTTACACTTGGATCTGTTTTAATTGCTGTATTAGGACTTGTAGGGTTAATAACTGAAATGTTGTTAGAATCTGGAATTGCTATTTCCCATGGTGATTCCGAAGGAACACTTAATGACAAACCTTTCATTATACCAACTTGCTCTTGAAACCAACCACCTACAGTTAAAGATATTAAATTACCTTGCATATACCCCTGACTTGAATAATCCGGAGCGCATGCTGATGCTAAATAATTTAATTTCTGATGCATTGGTATTAGTTCTTGTTTTGATTGTGCTGCTACTGTCCAAGATAATGAGACTGTTCTGTCAAACCCACTATATCTATAAAAGTTTTCACCTCTACCCATAAATTTTTGAGCATCCCAATCAGATGTAAATGTATCACTAAATCCATCAATTAATGCTCTAAAATGTACATATGTTTTTTGTCCTGATCCATCATTTGCGAATACACCAATTCTAAATTTTACTAAATCATTTTTATCATTATTAGCTGTGACCCCTGATGATTTATATAATGGAAAAGCATTAATTTTATCTACTGCTTTTTTATATGAACTGTTACTTTTAGCACTTTGTCCTGTTATGTCTTGATTTAGTCCTAATTTTCCAATAGTAAAACTTTGTAAATTACCTCTTCTACCAGGATCACCTAAATTTACTCTTGATTCAATTCTATTAAGACTTGTTCCTGTTGTAGCAACACCATTTACTATGCTTGAACTTATGGTTAAGTCTAAACCTTTAGGCATTTGTTGAGATCCATTAGGGGCAACTATTTGAAAATATGGAGTCGGTATTAAATTTGTTTTAGAAGTTGGTTCAAATGCTTCCGTTTGTGCTTGAGTAAGCACTTGTATTGGAATTTCATCTTTTATCCCACTTTTTAATTTATCAGTGTTTGTTTTTAATAAAGTTCCGGCTTCATAAACACTAGGGTCTCTTGCAGTAAAATCAATAATATCCTGAAGCGTCCTTTGAATTAATACAGTTCTGTTTGTAGTCGGTTCGAAAATATTTAAATATCTAGCACTAAGAGTATTTATCAAAGATTTCCCCCCTGTAACAACACTTCTTTCAACAAGTTGGCCTGGATTAAACCTTGTATTTAATAGAGGTAACTTATCATTGTTAATACCTGTCCTTTGGTCTAACAGCATATTAATTGGTGTTTTACCTACTCCTAAAGTTGCATCTGGTCCTCCACTATAAGAGTATAGTAAATTATCATTTGACTTATTATCTATCTTTTTTCTTAAAGATAATAATCTACTTTTAGGTTCTGATGGTACAGAAGATGCTATTGTATTTAAATAAGTAGGTAAACCTAAAGGTGTATTACCATCTTCTGATCCTTTAGTTGTGCCTTTAAATGGGTTTAGTCCTTGTTTATTTAAATGTACTCCTAAAGGAGTAAGTGCAGATTGTGCTAATGTACTTAATGGGGTGTAGATGCCTTGGTTAGGACCTACATCTTTAATAAAACCACCTACAACAGAATTAAGTGTTGGAGATTCATCTGCTTTATATGTAGTATACCCTACATTGGAATTTACATTTGTAAGAGATAATACATTTTGTTTAATAGTAAATAGAACCCCTTGGGTTTGAGTAAACTTTTTAAGTATAAGAGATGTATCTCTTACAACTTGTCTAGGTAATAGATATCCCCCACGTAATAGAAAATCTGGTCCTCCTGTTCGAGAAGCATTTTCTACATCGCTTGGTGGAAATACTTGTGAAGGTCTTTGTGTCCATCCTCCTCCTGGTGTATCGCCTGGAACACTAGAATAGTTTTTACTTTCGTATGCGCTATTTCCTATTAAATCTCTTATTGGCATGTTATCCTGGCATATTATCTACATACTTCACCGGTGGTTGTTGTGGATCCATAGTAGATGGTTGAGGTAATGCTCCATTTCTAGGTCTTACAGCATCTGCATTTGGGTCATTATTTACTGAATAATCCCTATGTAATGTAGATTGTTGAAAGTTAGGTATATTTGGTGTTTGACCATCTAAACCACTTAATTGAGATCCGTTTTGTGTTAATTTGTTTAATAGACTCATAATTGTTTGTTTTATTATAAATATTACATTATTGAATTTCATATAGTCCCACAGGGGATAATGAAGGTTTCTTTTTGTTTTGTGTAACTAAGGTACGTAATAATGCATTTGTTTCTTTATTATCACTACCCATTTGTACTTTTCCTGCTCCTGTTGATACAACATCATCACCTTTACCAAATAAATTTGTACCGGCTACAATTGTATCTTTATTATTCAATGCAATTGCTCCTTCAGGTCCTAACAATGTTCTTTTTCCATATCCTCCAGTTCCATCACCTTCAGATAACATATCATCTCCTTGGATAGAGTTGAAGAACGCCATACCTCCTGCTATTGCAGCTAAAGATGCTGCTACACCAATACCTAAAGTAAGTGTACCATTTAAAAATAAAGCTGCTATACCGGCTGCGGTTAACACTGATACTACTGTTCCCATAACAGAGCCAAATGAGTTGGCCCAATTTATTAAGCTTGTTAAAGGTGTTAAAATAAATGTTACAATACTAAGTATTCCTGTAAATATACCTAATATTGGTTCTATTGCTGCAAATACATCAACTAATATATCTTTTAATTTATCTACTGTTGCATTAAATTCATCTGCAGCTGTTTGTTGTTCTAATTGGGTAGCTAATTCATCTTTACCCAATGCTCTTAATTCCTTAGCTGTTTTTCCTTGAATATCTTGTTGGAATAAAATATCGGCTAATTGATCAGCTTGCATACCCATTGCTGCTGCTAGGGCTTCTTGTTGAATAACATTCATAGCAGAGAATTCTTCGAAATCTCCTGCTTGTTCTTTTAATTCTTTTCCTAAAGTAGCTAAATCACCATTTAAGGCAGCTTGTCTTGCTTTTTCTAAATTAATATCTTTGTTTAATAATAATTCAGCTTGTAATTCATTAGCAATTGATGTTTCAAAATCTAACATTGCTGCTCCCGCCCCTGCTACATCATCTAAAGACCCACCTAATAATTTAGCTTGAGTAACAGCTTCTATCATTGCTTCAGTACTTGCTCCTAATTGAGCTCTCATAACACCTGATACTGCTGCTGTTTCTTCTAATAATTTTCTTAAATCAAACTGAACACCTTCTTGAACTTGCATTTCATGACTAACAAGTAAAGCACTTTTATATTGATCATCTAAATCTCCACCAGTTGAGGCAGCTAACATAGCTAAACTACCTGCTGCTTCAGCTTGTAATCCTACTTGTTCTGTTAATTTAGTTGTAATCGCTAATGTTTCAGCCGATAAACCTGATATGAACCCAAACTGCTCTGTTATAGCTTGGTATGTTGCTAATATTTTAGATGTAGTAACATTTATGTTTTGCGATTCCATCGCTGCCTCAGAAAGTTCTGTTCTAAATAAAATAGCTTCTCTGTTAGTCATTAACAGAGTTTTTTGCATGTAGGTAGCTTGTTGATTTGCTTCCATTAATGCATCTGTGAAAAATTTAAATATTAAAGCTACTTTAGCTAATTGACTTATTCCCTCTGTAAGGGCCTTAAACCCTTCAGTTAGGGGACTAAGAACATCTTCAGGCAATGCCCCTGTATTTAAATCATCCATACTAAGACCTTCGCTAGCTAATGACATTTCTTCATCTTCCCCTGCATCTATTAATTCTTGGGCTCTAGCTAATCTTTCATTATGTTCTATGTTAGCAGCAAGTTTTTCTTGAATTTGTTGTTTATTCATACCCTTAAACATCTGCTGGTTGATTTTAGCTGTGTTTTGTGCGGCTGTGGCTGCTGCTTCAAAGGGACCTGAAAGGCCTGATAACCCGGGGATAGACTTTACTATATCTGATAGGACTGTAAAACCTGCTACACCCTTATTACTCATAATGGCATCTTGTTCTTTCCTAATATCTTTTATTTTTTCTAAAAATATAGTAGATTGTGTAATACCATCTTGGTTTGCTTTAAACTCTTCAGATTGTTTATCTAGCCCATCTGACGCTATTTTAAGTCTCATTAAATCTTGTTTAATCCTTTTTTCAGTAGAATCAATATCTTTTTGACTTACTAAACTAATGTCATTATATTTAGAAGCTAAATTACTAGCTAAAGTATTTAAACTTCTAAGTGAAGATTTTGTGTTACTTAAAGCAACATCTGTTTTAGTTATATCCTGTAAATTACCAGCAAATATCCCTGCTAGAGTAGATAAGTCATTTCCTAGGTCACTTACTTGAACTTTTAAACCCTTTAAAAATGTCTGTGCATCTTTCATATCAGATGCCTCAAATATCTTAAAGTTCCTAGTTTTACCTAGCTCCCTTTGAAGTTGTTTGATTTCTTGATTTAATTTTTTAATTTCATCTGATGCTGCCATTCAAAGTAATGTTTATTATAAATATTATTACTTATAACCTGTTTTACCCTTATATTGTTTACTTGATTCAGCAAATGCGGGCACATTAACTTTTCCGTCTTTATCTACCAATGTTGATTGTCCTTTACCCTTAGTAGCGGCATCATTTGATTTTTTTTCTTCAGCGTAAAAATCTTGGATTTCCTTAAATGTAAATTTTCTTAGCCATATTGGCATATTATATATTGTATAATAGTCGTAAGCTCCTTTACTATGAAATATGATTGAATGTAAACTTTTAAAGAGGTTCATTCTTACCTCTGGGGCATTATCCAGCGTCAGGCCAAAAAAAGCTAATCCCTATTGGGATTTTTACCTCCTCTCCTCTGTCAGTGCTAATTGTTAAATCAACATCTGGCTGAGTATCTCTAACGTGATCTCTAAATGTTCTTGAATCTATAGCTAAAAATTGATTATCTACAAAACTTCTAACCTCTTTTTTATCTGATTCACCATTAATGGATACAATCATATATTTTAATCTTGTTGTTAAATCAAATGATCCTTCTTTATTTAACTTTTTTAACCCAGCAATTTCTTTTTGAATTTGTTTATCGTCTTTACCAGTTAGGATTTTATAAGTAATAACATCTCCTGTTCTTTCAATTTTATAAGTAAATTCATTTTTACCTGGTTCTATGTCTGATATATCAAATGGTTTGTTTTCTATTTCAGTTAAATCCGCAATATGCGTTTGACCATTAGATCTAAACTCATATTTTTTACCATATCCTAAAATACGTGTAGCAATTAATAATGCATTTTTATCACCTACAATAATATCATCTATATTAATGTCTTTACTTACAATTACAGACTCTAATAATTTATCTAATACTGTACCTTTTTGAATATATGATTGGTTAGTTAAAATATCTTCTTCTTTAGCAGTCATAT
>TARA_R110002012_G_scaffold24917_1_pt1 | contig 11994 bp, 6 predicted proteins | sample TARA_R110002012 | Tara Oceans TARA_R110002012 (sample SAMEA4396515) | marine metagenome | biome: Westerlies Biome; feature: [DCM] deep chlorophyll maximum layer (ENVO:01000326); material: water (ENVO:00002006), including particulate matter (ENVO:01000060) such as... | depth 40 m
CGCCTGCCCCAGCGCATCAGTTGGCAACATCTGCGTCTGACGATCATCTACGGCCTGCAACGCGTGCTCGGTGTCGCGCAGGAAGCAATAGGCCGCACTCAACTCCTCTACCGCGCTGGCGGGCAGGTAATTATTCGCTGCCAAGGTTTGCAGTACGGCCAAAATCGGGCGCTGTTGCAATGCACGATCTCGTCCGCCGTGGATCAACTGAAACGCCTGGCCAATAAACTCAACCTCGCGAATACCGCCAGAGCCCAGTTTGACGTTATCCTGCAGGCCTTTGCGCTGCACCTCACGCTGAATCATCTGCTTAAGACTGCGCAGCGCGTCGATGGCGGCAAAATCCAGATAGCGGCGATAAACGAAGGGCTTGAGCATCGCCAACAGGTCAGCGCCGGCAGCCTGATCACCTGCGACCACACGCGCCTTGATCATGGCGTAGCGCTCCCAGTCTCGCCCCTGACTCTGATAGTACTGCTCCAGGGCATCAAAACTGAATACCAGCGCGCCGCTGTCACCATAGGGGCGCAGCCGCATATCGACCCGAAACACAAAGCCATCGACAGTGGGCGCGTCCAGTGCCTTGATCAGCTTCTGACCGAGCCGGATAAAAAACTCTTGATTGGATAGGCTGCGCCGCCCGCCCTGCGTCTCGCCGGGTTCCGGGTAAGCAAAAATCAAATCGATATCGGAGGACAGGTTGAGCTCAAACGCACCCAATTTGCCCATCCCCAATACCACCATGTGCTGTGGCTCCCCGTTTGAACTACACGGCTCACCGAGCGCAACGCAGGTCTGCGCATAAAGCCAGCGATAGGCTTCGTCGATACAGACATCCGCCATATCAGACAGGTCTCGAGTGGTCTCGGCCAGCACCGCCACACGCGTCAGATCACGCCAGATGATGCGCACCTGATGCAGCTGACGAAAGCGTCGCAGACGCTGTGCGAGCACATCTTCATCGGCCACATCCTGCAACTCGTGCTGGAGCATCGAGCGCATCTCACCGTCATGCAGTGACCTCAATAAAAGACCATCTTCGAGTAAACGCCATGCCAACGCCGGATCACGTCGTAACTGCTCAGCGACATAATCACTGCCCGCCAATACCTGGGGTAACTGCTGTTGAAACTCGTCACTGAGTGACGGCAGCTCCGACGCCAAGCCAGCGGCATCTGCCGCGGCACGCCATTGCGCCAAATGATGATCAAGAGTGGGACGCAATACGTCCGGTAGAAGCGGCAGAGAATGGGCCATGGTCTATCCTGTACAAAAACCGAAACGGCAGCTTGCCATGATGGCGGTCGGCAGGAAAGCACAGGCAAAGTCGACCGGAGAGTCACAATGTAGCAAAGCTACATGAAAGGCTAATTCGCGCTGGAATAAGCGGTCTTTTTGTAGTAAAACTACAAGAACAAATTCCGTCAACCCGTGTCACAACACCCACAGGTGTTTTGGAAACCCGCGCACGGCATGACTGCGAACTGATCCGTTCACAGCAGCATGGCGCATTCCGGCACTTGCAAGGCCCACAAGGTCTGGAGACCAATAATGAAGCAAGACGATATCGATCCGCTCGAAACCCAGGAATGGCTCGATGCCCTGGAATCCGTACTCGACAATGAAGGTGAAGATCGCGCTCACTATCTGATGACGCGCCTTGGCGAGTTGGCTAGCCGTACCGGCACCCCACTGCCCTACGCAATTACCACGCCCTATCGCAACACCATTCCGGTTACCCACGAAACCCGTATGCCCGGCGATCTGTTTATGGAGCGTCGAATTCGCTCAATGGTTCGCTGGAATGCCCTGGCAATGGTTATGCGTACCAATCAACAGGACCCGGACCTGGGTGGTCACATTTCCACCTTCGCTTCCAGCGCTACCCTGTATGACATTGGTTTCAACTATTTTTTCAAGGCGCCGACTGAAGAACACGGTGGCGACTTGGTGTTCTTCCAGGGGCACGCTTCCCCCGGTATCTACGCACGCGCCTTCATGGAAGGTCGTATCAGCGAAGAGCAGATGAACAACTTCCGCCAGGAAGTCGATGGTGAGGGACTATCGTCATACCCACACCCCTGGCTGATGCCCGATTTCTGGCAATTCCCGACCGTATCCATGGGTCTTGGCCCGATCCAGGCGATCTATCAGGCGCGCTTCATGAAGTATCTGGAGCACCGCGGCTTTATTGAGCCCGGCAAGCAGAAAGTCTGGTGCTTCGTTGGCGACGGCGAAACCGACGAGCCTGAATCGCTCGGCGCTATCGCTCTGGCCGGCCGCGAGAAGCTCGACAACCTGATCTTCGTTATTAACTGCAACCTGCAGCGCCTCGATGGCCCGGTGCGGGGTAACGGCAAGATCATCCAGGAGCTGGAAGGCAGCTTCCGTGGCGCCGACTGGAACGTGATCAAGGTCATCTGGGGCCGCATGTGGGACCCCCTGTTTGCCAAGGACGATAACGGCCTGCTGCAACAACGCATGGAAGACGCCGTGGACGGCGACTACCAGAACTACAAGGCCAACGATGGCGCCTATGTGCGTGAGCACTTCTTTGGCACCCGTCCCGAGCTGCAGGACATGGTCAAGGACCTGTCCGACGAAGAAATCTGGAAGCTCAACCGGGGCGGCCACGATCCCTACAAGGTGTACGCGGCTTATCACAATGCGGTCAACCACGAAGGTCAGCCCAGCGTCATCCTGGCCAAGACCATCAAGGGTTACGGCACCGGTGCTGGCCAAGGCCAGAATACCGCGCACAACACCAAGAAAGTCGATATCGATAGCCTGAAGAAATTCCGCGACCGCTTCGACATCCCGGTCAACGATGACGATCTGGAAAAACTGCCCTTCTACAAACCCGAAGAAGGCAGCGCCGAGTACAAATACCTGCACTCACGCCGCGAAGCCTTGGGCGGCTACATGCCCCAGCGCCGCACCGAGAGCAGCAAGGTACCGGTACCGCCGCTGGATACGCTCAAAGCCATTCTGGACGGCAGTGGAGATCGTGAAATCTCCACCACCATGGCCTTTGTGCGCATTATTTCTCAGCTGGTCAAGGACAAGGAACTCGGCCCGCGCATTGTCCCCATTGTGCCGGACGAAGCCCGTACCTTTGGTATGGAAGGCATGTTCCGCCAGCTCGGTATCTACTCCTCGGTTGGCCAACTGTACGAGCCAGTCGACAAGAATCAGGTGATGTTCTACCGCGAGGACAAGAAGGGCCAGATTCTGGAAGAAGGCATCAACGAAGCAGGCGCGATGTCCAGCTGGATTGCCGCGGGCACTGCCTACAGCACGCACAACCAGCCCATGCTGCCCTTCTACATCTTCTACTCGATGTTTGGCTTCCAGCGCATTGGCGATCTGGCCTGGGCCGCTGGCGACAGCCGCGCCAAGGGCTTCCTGATCGGCGGTACCGCTGGGCGCACCACGCTGAACGGAGAAGGTCTGCAGCACGAGGATGGCCACAGCCATATTCTGGCCAGCACCATTCCCAACTGCCGCAGCTACGACCCAACCTATGGCTACGAGCTGGCAGTCATCATCCGCGAGGGCGCTCGCCGCATGATGGAAGAGCAGGAGAACGTCTACTACTACCTGACCGTGATGAATGAAGCCTACGAACAGCCGGCCATGCCCAAGGGCAAGGACGTGCAGGACGGCATCATGCGCGGCATGTATCTGCTCGACTCGACCGGCAAGCCGGGCGACCTGCATGTGCAGTTGATGGGCAGCGGCACCATTCTGCGCGAAGTGCGTGAGGCAGCAGCGATCCTCAACGATGACTTTGGCGTTACCGCCGACATCTGGAGCGTTACCAGCTTTAACGAACTGCGCCGCGACGGTCTCGCGACTGAGCGTCAAAACCGCCTGCACCCGACGCGCAAGAAGCAGCTCACCTTTGTTGAGCAGTGCCTTGAGAAGCGCAGCGGTCCGGTCATCGCCTCAACCGACTACATGAAGCTGTTCGCCGATCAGATTCGCGAATGGGTTCCAGGCACCTACAAGGTGCTGGGCACTGACGGTTTCGGTCGCAGCGATAGCCGCCGCAAACTGCGCCAGTTCTTCGAGGTAGATCGTCACTGGGTTGCCTACACCGCGCTTAGCGCGCTGGTGGAAGAAGGCAAACTGAAGCCCAAGGTGCTGACTGATGCACTCAAGACCTTCGGTATCGACCCTGACAAGATCAACCCACTGGACTGCTGAGGAGCGACGGTATGAGTGAAGTTATTAAAGTACCCGACATCGGCGGCGGTGAGGGTGAAGTCATCGAGATTCTGGTCAAGGAAGGCGACACCGTCGAGGCGGAGCAGTCCCTGGTTGTACTGGAGTCCGACAAGGCCAGCATGGAAGTGCCCTGCCCCAAAGGCGGCGTGGTGAAATCCATCAAAACCAAACTGGGCGACAACCTGAAAGAAGGTGATTCACTGATCGAGCTGGACGTAGCCAGCGACGACAGCAAAGCCGAGCCGGAAAAATCCGTAGCCAAGGAACCGGCGAAAGAGTCGGAGCCCAAACAGGAAGAGAAACAACCGGCGAAGCCCAAAGGCGAGCAGAAGCAGGCCGCCAGCAAGAGCGAGCCGGTCAAGGTACCGGACCTGGGCTCAGACGCAGGTGCCAAGGTTATCGAGATTCTGGTCGGCAAGGGCGACAAGGTCGAAGCCGACCAATCGCTACTGGTGCTGGAGTCGGATAAGGCCAGCATGGAACTGCCAGCCCCCTTCGCCGGGGTGATCGAATCCATCGAGGTGAAGCTGGAGCAGGACGTCAAAACCGGTGATCTGATCATGCACATGCAGGTTCAGGGCGAAGCAGACGACGCAGAACCGGAAGCCGCTGCAGAAGCAGCCAGCAGCAGCCCCGAGCCGACTGGCGAAGATAAACCCAAGCCAGCGCAGAGCAAGACACAGGAAGCCGATACACCGCCTCCGGTCGGTGGCCCTAGCCGCGAAGGCGCCAAGGTCCATGCCGGCCCTGCAGTGCGACTACTGGCCCGCGAGTTCGGTATCGAGCTGGCCGACGTCAAACCGTCAGGCCCGCGTGATCGCATCCTCAAAGAAGATGTGCAGCAGCACGTAAAAGCGGTAATGAAGCAGCAGAAAGGCGCGCCCACGGCTGCTGGTGGCTCGGGTATTCCGGCCGTGCCTGAAGTCGATTTCTCGCGCTTTGGCGAGATTGAAACCAAGGACATGACTCGCCTGCAGCAGGCTGGTGCGACCAACATTCATCGCAGCTGGCTAAACGTACCGCATGTCACCCAATTTGACCTGGCAGACATCAGCGCGCTGGAAGTCTTCCGCAAAGACCAGAAAGCCGTGGCAGAAAAGGCTGGCGTCAAGCTGACCATCCTGCCCTTCCTGCTCAAGGCCTGCGCACATGTTCTGAACGAACAACCGGGCTTCAACGTGGCGCTGGCGCCCAATGGCAAGCAGTTGATCCAGAAGAAGTACGTGCATATCGGCTTTGCCGTTGATACGCCGGACGGTTTGTTGGTTCCAGTCATTCGCGATGTCGACAAGAAGAGTCTGCTGCAACTGGCAGGCGAAGCGGCTGAGCTAGCAGAGAAGGCGCGCAACAAGAAACTTGGTGCCGACGCCATGCAGGGTGCCTGCTTTACCATTTCCAGTTTGGGACACATCGGCGGCACTTACTTCACACCTATTGTGAATAGCCCTGAAGTTGCAATTCTGGGGGTTTCCAAGGCAACCATGCAGCCGGTATGGGATGGTAAAGTGTTCCAGCCGCAGTTGATGCTGCCGCTATCACTGTCCTACGACCACCGTGCGATTAACGGCGCAGCGGCGGCGCAATTCACCAAGCGGCTCGGTGAACTGCTCGGCGATATCCGCTCCATGTTGCTGTAAGCGTTCCATAGCGCTGTAAAAAAGCCTCGGAATTTCCCGGGGCTTTTTTTGTTCACTATTTCAGAAGTCGCTGATTCTGCCACCAGACGGCAAGCTCGGTACGGCCCCCGGCCCCCGCCAGGCCGAGCAACGCAGCGAACCCGAGGGGCCGCGTGGCCGGGGTGGCCTAGGGCGAAAAGCAGACTTGAGTAAGACCGCACAAACAAAAAACCCCGCACGGTTTCCCGTGCGGGGCTTCTTAACGCTACACCATCAATCAGACAGTAAACACAAACTCATCGCCTTCGACCTTGGCCTGGATAGTCGCACCCGAGACAAAGTCCCCAGCCAGAATCCGCTGCGCCAAGGGGTTCTCGATCCAGCGCTGGATAGCCCGCTTGAGTGGCCGCGCCCCGTAAACCGGGTCGTAACCCACTGCTACCAGTTTCTCCAGTGCCTCAGCGCTCAGCTGCAGATCAAGTTCGCGTTCAGCCAGACGCTCGCGCAAGCGACCCATCTGAATTTCCGCAATCCCGGCGATCTGTTCGCGGCCCAGCGGCTCAAATACCACCACTTCGTCGACGCGGTTGATGAACTCCGGCCGGAAGTGCTGGCCCAGCGCATCCATAACAGCCGCGTGCTGTGCCTCAGGATCACCCACCAGCTCCTGGATCTGGGTTGAACCCAGGTTGGAGGTCATCACGATCACGGTGTTGCGGAAGTCAACCGTACGGCCCTGGCTATCGGTCAGGCGGCCATCTTCCAGCACCTGCAGCAGCACGTTGAACACGTCCGGATGCGCCTTCTCGACCTCATCCAGCAATATCACCGAATAGGGCTTGCGGCGCACCGCCTCGGTCAAATAGCCACCCTCCTCGTAACCCACATAGCCCGGGGGCGCACCGATCAACCGCGCAACCGAGTGCTTCTCCATGAACTCGGACATATCGATCCGCACCATGGCCTCTTCGGTATCAAAGAGGAACTCGGCTAACGCCTTGCACAACTCTGTTTTACCCACCCCGGTTGGCCCAAGGAACATAAAGGAACCGCTGGGGCGGTTCGGGTCAGACAGCCCCGCACGCGAGCGACGTACCGCGTTCGATACGGCAACCACGGCCTCGTTTTGCCCGATGACGCGCTTATGCAGAGCGTCTTCCATGCGCAGCAATTTATCGCGCTCACCTTCCAGCATCTTGGACACCGGAATGCCGGTCCACTTGGAGACCACTTCAGCGATCTCTTCATCGGTAACCTTGTTGCGCAGCAACTGGTTAGCCGGTTTAGTATGCTGCTCAGCCATCTGCTGGCTGCGCTCCAGATCCGGAATCACACCGTACTGCAGCTCCGCCATGCGGTTCAGATCGCCCTTTCGGCGCGCCTGTTCCAGCTCGGCCTTGGCCTGCTCAATACGCTCCTGAATCTGTGCAGAGCCTTGCACTTCGGCTTTCTCTGACTTCCAGATCTCCTCCAGATCAGCGTATTCAAGCTCCAGCTTGGCTATTTCTTCCTTCAACTTTTCCAGCCGTTTGAGCGCGGCATCGTCATCCTCTTTCTTCAAGGCTTCGCGTTCCACCTTGAGCTGAATCAAACGCCGCTCAAGACGATCCAGCGCCTCCGGCTTGGAATCAATTTCCATGCGGATACGACTGGCGGCCTCATCAATCAGGTCGATGGCCTTATCCGGCAGCTGGCGATCGGTGATATAACGATGCGACAGCTTGGCCGCAGCGATGATCGCACCATCAGTAATGGTGATCTTGTGGTGCACTTCATAGCGCTCCTTCAGACCCCGCAAAATTGCGATGGTATCTTCCTCGGAAGGCTCGTCCACCAACACCTTCTGGAACCGACGCTCGAGCGCGGCGTCCTTCTCGATATACTGACGATACTCATCCAGCGTGGTAGCGCCCACGCAATGCAGCTCGCCACGTGCCAGTGCTGGTTTCAGCATGTTACCGGCATCCATCGAGCCTTCAGCCTTACCGGCGCCGACCATGGTATGCAGCTCGTCAATAAACAGAATGACGCGACCTTCATGTTTCGATAGCTCATTGAGTACCGCTTTCAAACGCTCCTCAAATTCGCCACGGAACTTGGCACCCGCTATGAGTGAGCCCATATCCAGCGACAACAAGCGCTTGTCTTTCAGGCCATCGGGCACCTCGCCATTAATAATGCGCTGGGCCAAACCCTCAACAATGGCGGTTTTACCCACGCCTGGCTCACCGATCAATACCGGGTTGTTCTTGGTCCGACGCTGCAACACCTGAATGGTGCGACGGATTTCATCGTCACGACCAATCACCGGATCCAGCTTGCCGTCTTCCGCTTTTTTGGTCAGGTCAACGGTGTACTTGTCGAGTGCCTGGCGCGATTCCTCGGCGTTGGGATCGTTCACTGCTTCGCCACCACGCAGGTTGCTGATAGCGTTCTCCAGCGCTTTTTTGGACACGCCCTGGCCAAGCAGTATCTTGCCAATGGTGGTGTTTTCATCCATCGCGGCAAGCAACACCAGCTCGCTGGAAATAAATTGATCGCCACGCTGCTGCGCCAGACGGTCGGCCTGATTTAGCAACCGAGCCAGATCCGTAGACATACTGACATCACCCGTAGGGTTACTCACGGTCGCCAGCTTATCGAGCGCACCGCCCAATTCACTACGCAGCGCATTGATGTCAAAGCCCACCTGCATCAACAGCGGCTTGATTGAGCCCTGCTGCTGCTCCAGCAGCGCTACCAACAGGTGGAGAGTGTCGATCTGAGTGTGGTCGCGCCCAACCGCAAGCGATTGCGCGTCGGACAAAGCGACCTGTAATTTACTGGTCATACGGTCAATACGCATGGTATTCGTCCTGTGTTAAGTGGCTGAACCGCCAAGGATGGCGGTAGGCAGAGTCGATATTCATGACTATTTAATGAGGACTATTATGGCTCTTTCAAGGCCAAGGAAGCTGATAAGGGTCAATTTTTTGTCACTTAGCCTTTTTCATTGACGCTTCAGCAAAAAATATCGCCACCGCCCAAGCCTAGCCGATCAATGCCCGGTCTGCGCTAATGAGCTGCCAATTGATTGGACAGTAGAAAATGATCAGTCGCGTAACCAGATCAAGGAGGCGAAGCGTCCGGTTTGCCCATCACGACGATAGGAAAAATAGCGCGCAGGCTCGCTGACAGTGCATAAATCCCCGCCATAGACTGCAGTGACCCCGGCATTGGCAAGACGCTGACGTGCAAGTAAATAGATATCGGCGAGATAATGCCCCGCACGCGCGGAGGGCAGAAAAGCAGCAGCGGATTGCGCATCTGCGGAAATAAACGCCGCGCGTACCTCAGGTCCGACTTCAAACTCTTGCGGACCAATAGCCGGCCCCAGCCATGCCATTAGCGAGTAACCGGGGCTACCCATACCTTTAATCGTCTGCTCCAGTATGCCATCGAGCAAACCTCTCCAGCCCGCGTGAGCGGCAGCAACACGGGTGCCATCCTTATTGCAGAAAAGCACCGGCAAACAGTCTGCCGTCATCACCGTACAGGCGATGTTGCGCTCATTGGTCCAGCTGGCGTCGGCGTCGAGAACCTGAGTGGCGTCCGCCTTAACCAAATGCGTACTGTGGGTCTGGTTCAACCACGCGGGAGCACAGCCCAGTACGCGCTGCAGTTCGGCACGATTGGCCGCCACGTGGCTGACTTCGTCACCCACATGGCTACCCAGATTAAAGCCCTTCCAGGGTCCCTGGCTGCAACCACCACGGCGCGTAGTGATGCAGGTTCGTACATTCGCAGGTGCTGGCCATTCGGCGCTGATCCACAACGGACTCATTCGGCTATCTCACCATCCTCTTTGAGTAGCGCCAGCAGATGCTGCATATCAGCAGGTATAGGGACTTGCCACTGCATCAGACGACCATCCAGCGGGTGCTCCAGCTCAAGCCGGCGTGCGTGCAGTGCCTGACGAGGGAACTCGCGCAACTCGCTGATCAACTCAGGACTGGCGCCTGGCGGAATACGCAACCGGCCACCGTAGGTGGTGTCGCCTACCAGCGGAAAGTAAATATGACTCATGTGGACACGAATCTGGTGAGTGCGGCCGGTTTCCAGCTTGACCTTCACGTGCGTATGCGCGCGAAAGCGATTGATCACGCGATAATGGCTGATCGCCTGCTTGCCGCCAGCAACTACTGCCATTTTCTGCCGCTGCGTACCGTGCCGCGCAATAGGTTGGTCAACCTTGCCGCCCGCGGTCATAACGCCGACCACCACACATTCGTACTCACGGCTTACGGTCCGCGCCTGCAGCTGCGCCACCAGATCGGTTTGCGCTTCAATGGTCTTGGCGACCACCATCAGGCCTGTGGTGTCTTTATCCAGGCGATGCACAATACCTGCGCGCGGCACCTTTGCCAGTTCAGGCGAGTGATGCAGGAGCGCATTCAACAGCGTGCCATCGCGGTGCCCGGCGGCCGGATGCACCACCAGACCGGCTGGTTTATTGATTACCAGCAGAGCATCGTCTTCATAGATAATATCCAGAGCAATCGCTTCAGGCTGCCAGTCTCCCTGTACTTCACGCTCAGCATTGAGCGTCAGCTGCTCACCGCCGTAAACCATATCGCGCGTTCGTTTTTGCTCGCCATCAACCAGCAGACTGCCATCTTTTATCCAAGCCTGCAGGCGCGACCGCGAGTGTTCAGGAAACAATTGGGCCGCCGCTTGGTCAAGGCGTTGACTACCTGACTCGTGACTAACTTGTGCAGACAAAAGAATACGATCGGTCATACAGGACTCGTTGGATAAAGCGGACTATGAAGCGGCAGATGCAATCCCTTTTGGTTTCGTCTCTGCGCTGTGGTTAAATACGGCTTTTCCCGGTTTGCCGGGACTGCTGCACAAGCCTTAACTATAACAGGACGGCTGCTGTCGAAACAGCGTGGCGCCGTCCATTCGGATGTCATGATATGTCGCTGAAACATCTCCTGCTGGTCGGCCTGCTCGCTTTTGTTGCCGCCTGTTCTACCAATAAGACCGTAATCGACGAGTCGCTCAGCGAATCAGAGCTTTACCGCAAAGCGCAAACCGATCTGGACGCAGAAAATTTTGGCCCTGCGATTGAGACCCTGCGGGCGCTGGAATCGCGTTACCCGTTCGGCCGCTATGCCGATCAAGCGCAACTTGAGCTGATCTACGCCTACTACGAAAATATGGAGCCGGAGGCAGCCACAGCGTCCGCAGATCGCTTTATCCGCCTGCACCCGCAGCATCCCAATGTCGACTACGCCTACTACATTCGCGGCCTGGCCTCCTTTACCCGCGACCGGGGCATCTTCGAGCGCTTTTTGCCGCTGGACATGACCCGCCGTGATCCGGGTGCAGCCCGTGACTCGTTCAACGACTTTGCGCAGTTGATCAACCGTTACCCTAATAGCCAATACGCCCCTGACGCTCGTCTGCGCATGGTATACCTGCGCAACCTGCTGGCCGACTACGACGCCCACGTGGGTCACTACTACCTCAAGCGCGGCGCTTACCTGGCTGCTGCCAACCGCGGCCGCTACATTGTGGAGAACTACCAGCAGACCCCAGCGGTAGGCAACGGCCTGGCGCTCATGGTTGCCGGTTATGACCGCCTGGCGATGCACGATCTGGCTGACAGCGCGCTGGAGACCCTGAAACTGAATTACCCCGAGCATCCAGCACTGGTTAAAGGCAAGTTCAAGCATCACGTCGAGCCCAGCCAGCCTGAGATGAACTGGATGGAATCCATGTCCGTCAGCGCCATGGATGTGTTGACTGCACCACCGCCACGCACCGCGAAAACGCAGATGCAACGCCAGATGGATCGCGAGTATCAGGACGCTGTGGCAGCTCTGCCCCGTGAGGTTCGAGTGCATGGCGAAGAAGGCCGCCGTTCATTCTGGAACCGCATCACCTTCGGTCTGATTGACTGAGTCTCAGCCGTAACAAAAAAGCCCGCGTCGATGCAGATCAACGCGGGCTTTTTTGTTGCTGCAAGCTGCAAGCTGCAAGCTGCAAGCTGCAAGCTGCAAAAGCGTAAGCTCACTGTCACCACCGTCAAGCCGCTTTTGCTTTTGCTTTTGCTTTTGCTCTTACTTGAAGCTTGAAGCTTGAAGCTTGAAGCTTATGGCTT
>TARA_R110002012_G_scaffold321792_1_pt1 | contig 11994 bp, 4 predicted proteins | sample TARA_R110002012 | Tara Oceans TARA_R110002012 (sample SAMEA4396515) | marine metagenome | biome: Westerlies Biome; feature: [DCM] deep chlorophyll maximum layer (ENVO:01000326); material: water (ENVO:00002006), including particulate matter (ENVO:01000060) such as... | depth 40 m
GCAAATTTAAAATATTTTTTAAAATCTTGTGAACAGCACTTTTTTGGTGCAGCGCAAGCGGCTAGTGCTATACACATTATTATTGTTATTGTTTTTTTCATTTTAATTAGGTAGTTTAGGTGGTTTAGGCGCACTAGGCAGTCTAGGTCCTGATGATTTTATTTTTTTAGGTTTTCTATTTAAATAATCTCTATATTCATCTCTTAATCCTAAAGACCATTTGTTAATACCAAGCCCCATAGCTATTCTTTGCCAGTTTTCGTAATCAGAGTTGCTAGCGTCGTTTATATTTATTGCTTTTTCTACAACTCTATCAGCTGGAAAATTTGTTAAAGCAGATATTATTTGAGAATTAGCGTGCACAGCTGGATTACTTAAAGCTAAGTAAGGAGATCTTGCTATTGCTCTTTTGTTATAAGCATAAGTATTACCAGCGCTAACTAGTTTTCTAGCCTTTGATCCAATAGGAGGAGAAACGTTTAATAAGTCTATAACACCTTTGTAATATTTTGGGTTTGGTTTTTCAGACTCTTTAGCCGTTGTTATTAAAGCGTTTTTAATAGCACTAACACCAGCTCCAGGAGTACCCATACCTCTTAAGTAAGAATCAACTATTGTTTGAGTGTATCTAGTTTTTTTAGTATCATTAAATTTTTGTTTTTCCTCGTCAACAGTTTCCTCGTCAACAGCAAACATAGCGTTTGATAAATATGAAAATATCATTGTTTGTACAAAACCATAATAAACAGAGCTTAAAACATTTTCAAGAAAATTACCTCTTTTGTTTTTAATGTCTTGCAATCTTCTTTTGTGTCTTCTAAACATTTGCATAGGTGTGTTTGCAAAAGAAAGTATAGGCCTACCAAGTGCAGACGCTTGCTGTTGTGATACAAGATCAGGTCTAGAGGACTGCTGCGTTTTTTCAGTTAACATAGAAAAGTCTTCAAAAGCCTTTGCTTCAGCTTTTTTCAAAGACAAACCTTGTTCTTGGTACATTTTAGCTCTGTTTCTATAATACGTAGCACCACCTAATGATATTGCAAAGCTATCTGCATATTTAGTAGGTATAAAACCTTTTTCTAATAAAACAGACATCATTCTACCCATTGTGTTTTTACCACCAGCAACTCTTTCTATTATTTCAGCAGCCTCAACATTTATTTTTAAACCTGATCTTCTTTGTAGTAACATGTCAGAGTTCATTATCGTCATAAAGTCTTTCCAATATTGCGGTTGATTAGCAAAAGCTTTGGCAGCTGCAAAAGGATTATTTTCTTTACCGTTAATATAATTAACGTTAGATATAGTCTGGAGCATTGCAGATTTTTGATTAAAAAACATTATAGTTGAAGAAGCGTTATTAACCCAATTCATCCATTTAGCCGTATTAGCGTCAGTGCCATGAGCTCTGTTAGTAAAGTTTTCCATACGCCAAAGCATATTGTCTAAAGCTTCTCTATGTTTACTACCAAACAAAGCTTCTATTTTGTTCATGTTTTCACCTACAAGTTTTCCATTTGACCATTTACCAAATATAGCTTCTCTGTTTTGTATAAATTCAGACATAGCTTCTTTTCTATAAATTCTATCTACAACGTTGTTTAAGTCTGAGGTTATATTTTCAGCTAGCCAATATTCTTTAGGTTTTATCCAACCTTCTTTTATTTTTGATATTTTGCTTAAACCTTCAGCGTAAGCTAAAAGATCAGCATCTTTTCTTACAAAATCAGTTAGCTTTTTAAAATCTTTTTTAGAAAGACCAGGAATATCATATCCAGCTTTGTCAAACAAGTGTACTCTAACAGCTTGATTAATAGTGTAAACACCATCTATTTTGTTTTTTAAAATACCTTGTATTTCACTGTATTTTTTACGTAAAGCTTTATAATCGTTAGATATTGTTTGTTTTTTTCTATGTATAGACATCCAAGCTCTATTATAAGGATTATGCAAAACATCTTCAAAAAACTTTTTATGTGCTTCTCCTTGTTTTCCTTTACCAGCAAAAGAATAAGTAACTAAACCAGAAAAATCTTCAGAGCCTGGTGTTCCAAAAAAACTACGTTTTTTAGCGCCTAATATTTGGCCTTTTGCTTGGCTAAACGTTTTAACAGCTTCAACACCCATTGATTGTTCTATTATATTGTTAAAGTCTAAACTTAAATCTCTAGCTTGCAAAGCCTGTTGAACTTTAGATTTTATATCTAATTGACTTAAAACTTCTTTTACAGCTTTAACATTGCTTATAGCATCATCTACAAAATACATATCATTGTACCCTTCTGCAAACTTTTCAAGCATCCATAACGCTTTTGCTTCACCAGTACTATTACCTAGTCCAGTTATATTTTTTAAAGGAACTTCCGCGCTTTCACTTTTTAAATACTCATATATAGCTTTTTGACTTTCTGGAGCTCTAGCAGTTAATATAAAAACGTTTTCGTTGCCAAACTTTTTAATTTGATTTTTTAACTTTTGCATTAAAGGGCCTGGTCTACCGTTTGTTACTTTGTTAAAATCTGAAAAATCCATTTTCCAACCTTCTTTTACCATTTTATCGCCAACAACAGGCCATTCACTAGACGCTATTTTTTTTGTTTTACCTCCTTTTTTAGCTATAACAAAATTATCACTTATACCTGCTGTTTCATCAAAATCAAAAGTACTCATACCTCTTTTACTTTTGTTTTTTAATCTACCTTGCTGTAATGCTGCATCAACGTTTTCTAAGTGTTTTAAGTTTTTAGAGTTTAAAGCGCCTAACCCTTTTCTCAAGCCTTTTGGAAATAGCTGGTTGTTTATTCTTTGCAACTCTCTTCCTTCTTTTTGTCTTTGAGACATACTTAGGTTTTTGTGATGATCGTAAATAGTACCTTTGTTTTCACCAGCAAAAGCCCTTAAACCTATAGCAAAATCAGAAGGGTGGTTAGCCTCGTAGTATCTACTTTTAACAGGATCCATACCAGGTAAATGCCAACTTGGTAAATCTTGTCGTAAAGTTTTATTTACCATTGCGTCTAGCTTTTCTGGTATAAGAGTTGTGTGATAATCTCTTAAACTTAGATCCATAGCTTCTTTCTTGCTTTTTCCGTTTATAACATAATCATATATTCTAGCTTTTATACGTTGTGCAGGAGTAGTATGTTCTAACACATAGTCAGATGCTTTGTCACCATAAGCTTTTTTCATAGCCTTAGCCGACATATTTGGAACAATAGCAAAAGAAGCAGATAGCTTTATTAAACCAGGCATACTACCAGAATGTATTTCTACCCACTGTCTAACCTGTGTATGTGAAATTGGGTTTTCTTTTCTAGTGTAAGCTTCTCTTAATGCTTCTATAGCTGTTTTTAAAACTTTTTTAGTATATTCACCACTTTCATATGATTTTTCTAAAGCTTTAATGTTCCACTCTCCAGTTTTAGAATCTATTAACTCGTTAAACTGAGCATCTTTTTTACCTCCACGCGAAATATCTTTGCCCAAAGGACCATCGTAAACTTTAGAACTTTTAAAAGAAGCATGAAATTCTACCGCTTGCTTCATGCCTTCGTGCAAAGCAAATCTATGTCCGTCTTTTAAGTTTTGAGCTAATAAATCACCCCAGCTACCACCTTTACCAACACCACTTCCACCGCTTTCACCTCTAGCAAGAAAAATATTATATGCTTCCTTGCCATAAACTTCAATAATTTTTTTAGCAACAACACTCGTTACATCTAAAGCACTAATTACATCCGCCTCTGTGCTTAGTTCAAAAACATTTTTTATACCTGCTTTTTCGTTAATACCTTCTAAACTATTTTGAAACTCCATAGCTTGCTTAGCTTTTGAAGCTATACGCTCTGGCGTTGCTTCAACAATTTTTGTTGTAACTTTCTTTTTACCTACTTTTCTTGTGTATTCAAAGCTTTTGCTTATTTGTTCTCCTATACTTTTTAAGTCAGCGTTTGTAATATCAAAGTTGTTTAAAGATTTAGGATCAAAATTTTTACGTTTATAATCACTAAAATATTGTTGTAAAGTTTTTGTAACAGCCTGCTTTTGTGTTTTAAAATCTTCTAAATTTTGTTTTAGTAACGATGCAAAAGCTTTAGTTTGAACTCCTTTGTAAAATCTAGCTTGATCTGCAAAAGACTGAATCTCTAAAGTTCTGCTTTGCAAAGCATCTGATTTACCAGAACCTATTTCGTTTACTAAAGTTTGCCAACCTTCATTTCCAGCTCTTTTTATTTCAGCTCTTACTATTTGGTTTGTTATAGCTTTACCTGTTTGGTTTATTAACGCTGGTAAAACTGAAGTTGTTATACCTCTGTCTACTTTTACATTCATACCAGATATATCGATAGTGCCGTCTAGCTTTTCTACAATACCTAATTCTTTTAAAAATGCTTTTTTGTCCATTTTTATTTTAGGTTGAAGTTCAGTTCCGGTTTTAGCACCCGTGTCTGCCATTTTAACAGTTTTACCTTCTCCTCTATAAAAAACGTCTTTCATTTTACCATCTGGCATTTTTCTAGTCATTAAACTATTTTCAATACCAGTTGCAGTACCAGTTGTTTCTGTTAAATTTTTAGGTAATAAATCGTATAGTGTTTTCCAGTTTTCAGCTATAAAATCTGCTTTATCTTTTGTTTTCTTACCAAACATTTCTTTAGTTGCAGCTTCGGCAAGATCTTTAACAGTGTTGTAATCACGACCTTCAAAATTTATTCCTTTAACTTTTTTAATTATAGCGTCTATTGTTTGTTGTTTAACTGGTAATTCATATATTAGCTCTAGACCTTTTGCTTCACCAGGTATTTCTTTACTGCCACCACCTTCAGCAAATTCTTTTTCAACAAAACCCTCAGCGTCTCTTGACACGGTTCTAGCAATTTTACCCATGTCAACGCCTAGTGCTTTTAGTATATTACCCATTCTACCACCGCCGTAAACACCACCACCTCTTAGTACACCTTTTAAATAATCATTAAATGGCACATCTTTAAACTTTTCTTTTCTTCTAGTATATGTGTCTAATATTTTTAAAAACTCAATGTTTTCTACGTAATTTGCAAATTCTTTTCTAGTAAGCGTAGAGCCTGGCACTTCTTTAAAAAAGTCTTTTACATAGTCAACAAGTATACCTTTATTGTTTTCTCTAAGTTTAACTAGCTGTCTTCCTTTTAAAAGACCTGACTGCTGAGTTGCACCTCTTTCGTTTTCTAAAGTTACTAACTCTTTATACTTTTCAGTAATTAAAACGTTTTGTTTAGATTTTTGTATTAACGCTTCAAGACTAGTTATTTTCTTTTTATAGCCTTCTGGTTTGTTTATTTCAAGCTGTCTTATTTCAGCGCTTAAATCTCTTGACTGCATTGCTTTCTGCCCATCAGCTATACCATTACGCTCATAAGCGTCTCTAAGGGCTTCTGTTTCACCCGTTTTATTTTTATCTATTACTACGTCTAAGTGTTTTAAAACACCGAGAGAATTTGTCCCTTGTTCTATAGACTTTATATAATCACCAAAAAACCTTACGACATCTTTATATGTTTTAAAGTTGTAATTTTGATTAAGCTTACCACCTATTTCGTTTGATATTAAATTATCAAATTTTTCAAAAGCTTTAGAGCCTTGAAGTTGCCTTAAGTTTTCAGGTTTTGCTAACATCTCGGCTACATAACTAAACATTTCCCACTCTCGTATTCTAGCATTTTCCCAAGATCTATTTCCGGCATCCCACTTGCCGTCCATTTCTTTCATAGCGTCCTTAAGTGTTCTTTGGCCATCAATTTTAATTTCACCAGCTATTTTAGTCATTTTTTGCATAAAACCAGCTTTGAACCTAGCATTTGTACCAAATAGTATAGTCATACCTGAGTGCCCAAGTTCATGTGGTGTTACACCAGGCTCTATTCTATCAACATTATAAGTTTGTTTTACTTTCCAACCTTTAGCGTCAGTTAACATTGATTTTGGTGCTTGTGTAAAAACCTTGCCATCTGGACTAACATACTCTACTTTAGCATTAGCGTAAGGGTTTTCTTTAAAGTATTCGCTGTTGTTATTTTCAGCTTTAACTTCTATTCTAGCACCTTTTTCTACGTAATGTGCATTTTGTTTACGATATATTTTTTCAATTCTTTTTGGTGCTAAAACAGGATCAAGCAAATCTAAATGGTCTTCAGATCTTCTAATATCACGTTCAAACATTTCAACGGCTTGCATGTTTCTATAAAACTCTTGGCCATTTTTATCCATATTTTTTACACCAACAAATTTTTCTTTAACTTTAACCCCTGGTTTAGTAACTCCTGTTAATTTCTTTTTTTCTTTTTTACTAAGTTTATCCCACTCAGCTCTAGTATAGCTTTTTCTTTTACCATCACTTGTGGTTGCAAAATACTTATTGCTTCTAGTAAAATTTTTATTAAAAGCCTCCGCTTTGGCCTTTTTTAAACCATTTAAAGTTAATGTGTTCCAAATTGGCAGTCCTTTTTTTCCAGCTTGATTAGTGTAAGTGGCTTTATGCGTAAGACCAAAAGCACTACCAATAACAGCGTTAACAAAAAATCTTTGAGAACTTTCGCTAAAATCACTATAGTGTTCACTTAAAAAAGTTTGAGTCTCATCAAGACCCATCGCGTCATCAGCCATAGCTAAAGATATTTCACCCATTTCGCTACCAGTGGCAAACGCTAAAGGAGATTTAAAACCTAAAGAATAAGCTTTTTCTAATCTAGGAGCTTGGTTAATAACAAATCTTCCAAAAGCATTTTCAGGCATAACTTTAGTAAGGTTATGTGCTCTTATAGTGCCAAGTATAGGTGTTAAAAATTGACCTGCCAAACCAAATCCAAAACCAGTAGCAAAACTACCTAGTCTATCCTCAGATGAAGATGGTAAGAAACCAAACTTCAAACCTTCTATAAGTCCTTCTGTCATTTTTGCACCAAAAGATTTTATAGGATTTGGACCTATTGCTTTAACGCTGTTTCCTAAATACATTTTAGACCAAGACTCAACAGTATTATATTTTCTTGCTTTATTTGCTTTTGCTAATATCTGAGCTTCTGTCATTACAACCCCAGATCTGTTTGTATATCTTGTTGCTTTTGCAGCTGATAATATTTGATTTAAATCTTTACCACTTTTAAAAATTTTAGCAGCTCTTAATCCAGCTGTAATTTTATTTGCCACAGCAAACTCTAAAAGTATACCAACACTACCAGCAACACCTTCTGTTACTTGCTCGCCAAATCCTCTTTTAGCATAATTAGTTTGATCAGCTGTAACAGGAACACCAAGCTCATTTAAAGTTTCAACATACTTGTCTATAACATCTACCTCTGAACCTACGTTACCAGTTGCACTTTCCCAACCACCATCACCAACAATAGAATTAACCATCATTTTTCTAGAGTTTTGCTTAAAAATACCAAAAGAACTTCCACCACCTTTTTCATTTTTTTCAATGCTAGTAGCGTTTTCATTTAAAAGGTACATTCTTTTATACGCTTCTTGAGTTATTTTTAAATCTTTTAATTGTTCTCTAATAAAACGTCTTTGATCAGCAAACTCTTCTTCAGACATAGAAAACTTTCCAGGTCCTTTATAAATGTCACCATCTTGATATTCGTATGTTTCTTCTAAAGGTATAGGGTCTAATTGTGATGTTAATGTAGCTCCATATACACCTTGAAGTAATCTTGTTGCTGTGTTGCCAACACTACCCACGCCATCTTCTACTGCAGTTAACTTTAATATTTCTTTTAAAGAATAATTTTCTACATTTCTTACTTGTTTTCCAAGTCCTCTTGCTTTAGAAAGCATGTCTACTGTAGCATAATCATATTTTTTATTTAATTCAGCTGTTAACTCAGATATTTGCATTGCATTTTTTTCAAAACCATCTTCTATAAAAGACAATATAGTTGAGTTACCACTACTATCAACTCTATTATTGTACTCTAACTCAATTTGAGCTTGTTTGTTTTTTATATCGTCTTCAACACTTACTCTTTCTTCTTCTTTATATACAGCGCCTCTAGACTGTGGAGCTTGTACTAAGTTTCCAGACTTAACGTCATAAAAAGTTTCAAACTTACCACCATCATCTTTTATTTTTTGTATTACAATGTTTCTTTCTTCGATTTTTTCTTTTAAATCATCACCCTCTAAATCGCCATGGAGTATTTCCATGTTTATTGTTGCCAAGTCAGCCTCGTTTTTATTGTCAAAAGTTTGTATTAACTTTTTTCTATAGTTTTCAAAAAAATTCTCTTGTGTTTTTAAATCATTACCATAATCATCTTTAAACTCCCCATTTTTTAATCCAATTAAAAATTCAGAAGCAAGGTTGTCTAGCTGTTCTTTCTTTTTAAAATCAACTTCTTCGTTAAATTTTTCACTTATAATATGATCTATGTCTGAGTCTGTTAGTTCTGAAAATTTACTTCTATTGTCTGCATTAAAAACATTAGTGGCGTAACCTAAATCTTCTTTTATTTTCTTTTTAAGCTCTTTTTCATTTTTAACATTTATTAAAAATTCTTTACCAGTTATTTCTTCTAGTTTTTCAGGTGTAAAGTATTGATTTAAAAAACTTTTAAACTCTTGTTTTGTAGGTTCGTATGTTTTTTCTCTTTTAGGATTTTCTTTTAAAAAATCCAACATATCTTTTTCTAAAGTTTTGTTTCCTTTTTCAATAATAAACTTTCTTTCAACACCACCTTCACTTCTAAGAATTACTGCGTTACCATAAGTATCGTCAGCAAGATAACCAAAGGGTAAAAAGTCTACAGCTCTTGGTCCAAAATTTCTAGAACCTTCTGACATTTCAACATTACCTGAAGCTGGTCCACTACCAGACTCTCTAACCGAAAAGTTACTTCCTTCTAGTATTTTAGTTAGCTCTGCAGAAATATACTCTTCGCTAGTATTATCACCTCTAAGTAAATTACTAACCTCATCGCTTTTTAAAAAGTCACCAACAGCAGCAGGCATATGTTTTGCCTTGTACTCTTCAACTGTAATATTTAAATTTGCAGCATAAGCAGCTATTTCTTCTTCAGATAGTTTCATATTATTTATTTTTAACCGCCCCAATTAAAAAAACCTTTCTTTTTAGGTACTTCTTCTTTAGGTGGAGCTATAGCAAAACCACCCATAGTTGTTTGTGTCATTTTTGAATTAAACTCGTTTCCTTCATATAGATTTGATAAGTCAAAAGGTGTGTAAAATCTTTGCTCACCATTACTATATGTTATAGTGTAAATAAAATCTTTTCCACTAGCCATATCATCATATACACCATGTTTAGTAGCATCATATCTAACTCTTTTGTATTGATTATTGTTTATTGTTACTATTGGCGGTGGAGTAGCTTGTGATAAATTAAACGTTGTTACCCTAGCATTTCTTACAGCAGCAGTTTCTTTGTATTGATTTCCTTTTGCTAATTTTCTTTGGTTTTTACCATGCTCAAACTCATTGTTTGCAACTTCGCTAGACATAAAAGCCTGTAATAAAGGTGTTCCAGATTTTGAATCGTTTTTTATAGCATCTATAAAATTAGTTAAGTTTTGACCTGAAGGATCAGCTTTTTTACTAAAGTCTTCTGGGGTTAACTCTCCATCAGCGGCATAAGTATAGTTTCCATTTATTTCTTCTCCAATTCTTTTATCAAATTCATCTACAACAAAACCAGTCGACTTTAATGTTTCTAAAATTACCGCAAAAGAAGGTGATGTAGGATCGCGTAAAGCCTCTAAAAAAGATTGCTTCATATTACCATATTTACCAGTTATAGCTGTTGCGTAAGCGTGTTGAGAGTTTTCAGCATTTTTTATTACTTCACCAATTTTATTTGACAAGTTAACGCCATTTAAATAAGTGTCATCAGTTATTGATTTGTCAACACCAGCGCTATCTATGCTTATACCACCAATTATACTTTCAAGCTCTGTACTAGTTTTATGGTCTTTTATTGGCACAAGCTTAGCTAAATCTGCCTCAGTAATTTCATAATTTTCATTACCATCTTGAATTTTATAAATAACACTTCCGTCTTGCTTTACTTCTTGTGTTGCTTTTAAATCGTTAGTCTCTGTACCGCCGTGTAAGTCAGCTATAGCTATTAAAGCGTTTTGATTTTTTTTAGTAATAGAACCATCTACGTGTTGATCGTTTTTAACCATAAGAGCTATACTAGTCAAGGTCTCTCTATTTTTTTTAGCACCATTTAAAAACCTATTGTATTTTTGATTCCACACAGCCTCTTTTTTTTCATTACCTTTTTTACCTAAGTCGTTATCATCGTACTCAGCCATTAAGCCATCTAAAAACTTAATATACTCTGTGGCTTCTTGCGGTGAAAAGGTACCATCAGTAAACGCAGAATACTTTTCTTTAATATTAGCACTTTTTTCTTCTTCTTCTTTTTTATTTTTATCTAATATTTCTTTAAACCTTAGCACGTTTTGGTCCATCATGTTTTTTTGAGTAGTAACCATACTTTGTACTGACGCTGCGTTTGAAACAGGTACGTTAGCCATCTCAGCGCCATAAGCCATTTTAAAACCAGCACTCATAGCACTAGGATCAAAAAGACTCATTGGTTTTGTTGTTTGTTTTTTTGCCATATTTTTATTTTTTTATCCCATTTGCGACATCGCGTACATATTCATACCTGTGTTAATACTATTCATTTGCATTTGCATAGAAGCGTTTTGAGCGTTCATTTGATTTGCATAAGCCGATTGAACACCAGCGTTGGCCCCAGCCATACCACCATACTCCATGCCTAGCAATGTTGATTGTCTAGACATTTCAGCTTGCTGAACCATAGCCTCTCCGCCTCTCATAGCCATATCAGCGGCTGACAAACCTTGTCTTTCTGCCATTTGCAACTGCATACCAGCTTGTGCTGATGCCATTTGATTTTGTCTTTCTTGTTGACCTATTTGAGCAGAAACTTGTGTTGCTTGTAAAATACCTTGATTTGCTAAAGTTTGTGCTAAAGCAGCTACACCAGATCCACCAGCAGCACCTCTAAGAGTTTGCATTATATTTGCTCTTTGTTGAGCGCCTTGCTGCATCTGAAACTCAGCTTGTTGAGTATTTACAGTTAAGTCTTCCATAGTGTTTTCCATACCTTCGTAATAATTTTGTATACCTTTGTATGGGTTTTGAAATTGGAAGTTTTTGTATATTTCTTTTTGAGCATCAAGCTTTGCCGCTTGCTCTTTTTGAAACTCTAATTGTTGGGCTGCTTGTGCGTTTGCCGCGCCTTGCATTTTAGAAGAACTCCTGCTTGACATATATATGCTAGCGGCTGTTAATACGTATCCTGCTATAAACGCCATAATTTATTTATTTTTATTGTTAATATATTGTTCATATTCTTTATAGTTTACTGAAACTAAGTTTTTTTCAATTTTATTTATGTCACGTGTGTTTTCTTTGTTTTCGTGTATATTGTACCAAACAGAGTCTTCACAAGCGTACAAAACCCTTTTAACTCCAGGATTTGAAATTATATAGCAAGGGGCTTTGTAATCTTTAGTTCCATTTTCATCAGCAACTATTAAATGACCAGATAATAAAAAACACATGTGTTTATGTTTGTGTATCGCCCCTATAACAGCAGTTCCCATATACATTTTCATTTCTCTAATATACACGCTTTCCATAAAAAAATGCTTAATAGGCACTTTATCACTGTTGTTTATTATAGGATTTTTTTCTGTACCAACACCTACGTTTTCTAAGTGACTATTATTTATTAATGTTTGCTGTAACTCTACAACTTGTTTTTTAAAGTTACTAGATACTTCATTGTTTGTTTTTTTGCTATACACACCACTCATAATTTAATTTAATTTATATAAATATAGTTACAGTTTTTGCTGTGTTTTTACTCTAACTAGCGGTTATGAACTTTTCTAAATCAACCGCTAACGTAAAATCAACCGCGTCTACATTTTTAAACTCTAAATTACCTGTTAT
>TARA_R110002012_G_scaffold5461_2_pt1 | contig 11983 bp, 9 predicted proteins | sample TARA_R110002012 | Tara Oceans TARA_R110002012 (sample SAMEA4396515) | marine metagenome | biome: Westerlies Biome; feature: [DCM] deep chlorophyll maximum layer (ENVO:01000326); material: water (ENVO:00002006), including particulate matter (ENVO:01000060) such as... | depth 40 m
AATAGGTCCTAAACGACTTGAATTAAATCGCTGGTCGCCTAAATCTGTAGCAGTTATGGAGTTGAGTAGCACCGAAGAAACACGACCTAAACCTGGTGTCTGTGCTAAAACACTATTACTAGAGTTTATTGTCTGAAACATACTTGACCATGAATTAAAACTAAATGTGTTTTGCTGTTGCTGGTATTGCTGGGCAGCACCGCCACCCATTTCATATACTGGGCAAGTCAGCACTAAATCTGAAAATTCATAGTACGCTTGATTAACATTTGCAGAAGCACCGAAAATAGTACCTACATTAGAGCGGAGTAACACTTCTATAACCATACCTCCTTGAGCCGAACTAGATAAATCTATATCTTGTCCAGAGTTTAGCATACCACAGTAGAGAGGCATACTAAAATACTGACCTCTACCAGTATTTGCTGGTAAAGCACCTTGTACACCGTATGCGTCATAAGTGTTAAGACCTGGGCGAGTGAGGGCAGAGGTTTGGTGTTGTAGTCCGTGATTAGAGGCAATTGTCTCTATTTCATTACTAGACATAGTACCAGTTATAACACTAGGGCAAAGTCTGTGATACTGGTTGATTCGCTCTAAAGTAGAATTGAGGCGTTTTGAGTAAACTGTTATACTTTCTATACACTGGTTAATACCGCATGGACCGTCTAAAAAGTTTGTGTCTGCTGGAGTGAGTTCGTTGTTGGCGGCAGCGTTTAGGACTTGTCTTGCTGTAAATCTACCACTTAATCTTAAAGCAGAGCCGTCTAAAAATAAGGGCATTTCACTACTAGATATATCGAATTTAATTAATGGCAATCCAGCCCTAAAACTGTATACACCACCGCTAGTAGCATTAACTGGGTGCAATTGTAAAAATCTTTTTCTAATACTATCGAGATTATTTGACCTAACTTGAGCATTCATTTTATATTATAGTTAAATATAATTTTTTTGCTCTAATTTAATAAAATACTGATACTCCGTCCATACCTATAGATATAGTTCTAATATGGATTAAAAAGTTCTTTAATAGTTTTACCATAGCACTATTAGCATTATAGTCAAGGTATAGCATACATGATTTGCCTACTAAATTCTGACTTGTACCGACACCAGCACCTAAACTGCGTCCTAAAAGCCATGAGCCTGGTTCTTGAGCAACAAAATTACCAGCAAGACCAGCGGCAACACTAGTAGTAGTCTGCGAAGGGTTGTTAGTTAAGAAATGGGTGTTAGTCACGTTAATATTAGAACTTCTTAATGCTTTTTCTACCTCATAGCGGTGAAAGCCATTAACATAGGAGCCTATTCTGTATGGTGATAATGTTGCGTCATTTGTTATACTCTGTACTATAGGCTGTGCTTCTAAACCTAACTGCACTCGTCTATCTGGACTTAATTTGTTGTCTATCTGAAACTGGTACTGTGTAGCGTTTAGATACTGTCCTTGTAAAGCATTTGAGGTAGTTACATTATCTGTAAGTGTTTGCGAGGTAGGTACGGAGATTATGGCTTTAACTCTACTTAAATCTGCTGCTAAAATGTTTGTAGAAGTTGTCTGGGCACCTGGTATAGCATTATCTACATTAACATAGGATATAATATCTTGGTTGTATTGTCCTTTACTTATAGCATTAGTTATTTGCTGAACAACTACTGGAGGTGGGATTACTTTAGAAACTACAAGGCGTGGGTTAAAAATAGTATAACCATACTGACCTTGTGTAGGACCAGCACCAGCCGCTTGACCGAGTTCTCCGCCAGTATTAGAAGTTATATCTATTGTTATTTGTGTAGAACCAGCGGCATTACCGTCGGTGATTTGTTCTACAAAAGTTAAACAGATTTTACCAGCAGTTGCCCCAGCGTTTTCGTCCATGACTTTTACGGACTGGATTGTTCTGTTCATACCTACACCAGCAACATAGTCGCCGTTAAGAGCAACACGACCTAAACCTTGAACACGGACAATCTGGCCTGGTCTATACCAGCAATTGTAAAGTGGATTTAACTGCTCTTCGCCGTCTTGTAAAGCAACAGCACTTGAGGGGACTAGAGTAGCAGCAACACCGCCGCCCATAGTATTAAACTGACTTCTTTGTGTTATAAATAACTGATTTCTGCCTACACCAGCACCGATTGCTCCTACTTGGTCGTCGCAACTAACTTGATTAGCACCTTCACCTCTATTGCATATTCTTAAGGCTCTAGTAGCGTTTTCTAGAATAATCTCTACTTCGGTCGGCAGCATCATGGCTGGATATGAGCGAGGATTAGAAAAAATACCGCCTAAAAGAGGCACACACACCTTGCGGCGAACTGGTTTATAAAAGTTATTAGTTGCTACAGTTATACCATTAACTGCTGTAGAGGCTGCTACTGGGTTAATTGCTTGGTTTTTTGTGTAAAACATATTGTCTTGAGGCATATAGGTTTTAGCACAGCCTTCTAGTAAACTTCTTTTATTCATATTACCTTCTGATTTAGTTGCGTTGTAGTGTACTTTAGCAAAAGTATTATAATTTCTTAATTCTTCTAAAACTCTACCGCCGTCTTGGCTTCTTAAAGTAAGTTGGGATATGAGTGAACTTGCACCTATATCTCTGTCTAAACTTAACATGGGTCCAGCGGCACTTTGGGCTGCTGTATTCTGTGGATTTTCTAATAAAATCTCCATTTCTAAATATGAGTTTGCTAGGTCTACAAAACCAGCATTTCTAGTTATATCGAAGCGAACTATACTACCTTCGTTAAACTGTGTTCCATTACGGCAAGGGATTTTAAAACTATCTTGTCCTATCTTAACTGCGTCGGATTTAGGCTTGAACATGATTTATAATATAAAGAAATAAAATAAAATTAAAACTTTAATCTATATTTTAAATTATTTATTATGGTAATCGTCACTATCTATAACTGGGGCTGAACTAAAAGCAAGTTGTGGTGCTACTGGTCCTTGTGGCTGTTGTGGAGGCTTATCACTCGCAGATTTTTCTGCTTCAGCAATCCCAGCAATTGCACCACCTATTGCTAATCCAGCACCTAAAATTTCTCCTATACCTGGTATAGCGTCGGCTACTTCTTCTTCTGGTGCTAAACTAGTTTCTGTTTTGCCTATATCTCCAGCAATTTTACTGCCCATATTTTCTTCTTCTTGCTCTCCTTCGTCAAAACTAGGTGGCGGTCTTTCTGGCTCTGCTTGTCGCCCTTCTAAATCTCTAGCCTGTTGTGCTGTCGGTTGTGTTATTCTAGCAGTAGGTTCTGGTGGCTCTTGTCTTTCTAATTCAGCAAGTCTAGCCTCTCCTCTTTCTAGTTGAGGTGCTGGTGGTTCTGGTGCAGCTCGAGTAGGTCTTACTAATGCTGGTTGTGTACTTACACCGAGTGGTGTCGGCTGATTAATTCTAACACTTGGTATGTCTTCTAAATCTAAACCTTCTGGCTCTTGTCTTGGAGTAAATTTTTCTTTAGCACCTATAGGCAATTTATCGTCAACATTTCTATATTTTTCTTGTAAACTTTCTATACTTCTTGTTTCTCTTTCTACTGGCGTTGCTCTGCTTGTAGGTCTAAATCTATTATCTTCTGCTACTTGTACTGGTGCTTCTCGAGCCGCTTGGGCTGCTTTTAATTCGTCTAAATTAGGTAGTCCTTGTCGTTGTGTTTCTGTTAGTGGCTGCGTTGCTTGTGAGCCATAAGCACCTCGGCTTCTTACACCTTCGTCTATGTCTTGTGAAATAGGTGGTCTTTCTGCTTGTGGCTGTGGCTGATTTGCTCTTTGTCTTGCTATTGCTTGTTGTGTATCTCTAAAAGTCTGATTCGCTCTTGCATTAGCACCTCTGCTTGTTAAATCAGTATCTCCGAAGTCTTCTCTATCTGGTACTCGTCCTACTGGTCTTTGTCCAGCATTAGGATTGTCAAACTGTTCTTGCTCTAATGGTGTTCTAAACTGGCTTTCTCTTTCTGCTCCGAACGCTACTGGATTACCGCTCTCGTCTTCTACTCTACCAGTACCAGTGTTATATGTTAAATTTCTTGCTTCTCCAGTTGTTCTACCGCCTCCTAGTTGTCTTACTCTTTCTTCTGCTAGTCTTGCTTGACTACTTATTGCTTCTTCATAACTGGGTGCTGCTGGTGGTTCTGCTCTACCTTGTGGTAGATTTTCGTCTTGTCCTGTTGGCTGTTCTGGTCTTCTGCTTGTAGGCATACCTCTTGCTCGTTGCGATAATGCTCTACCAGTTCTGTACAAAGTTGGTATACCTTCTCTTAAGCCTTGTGCTACTTCTTGACCGACAATCCCCTCCATTAACTGGTGTCCTTGTCTGTAGGCTGCCGCTTGTCCTTGTGCGATTAGTTTATCTCTATCGAAGTTCTGTATTTGTTCTGCACCTCTTTCGGCAAAACCGCTATAGGCTTGTGCTTGTTGTTGTAGTCTGTTAAAGTATGACATTTTATAATATATATTAACATTATAAATGAATAAAATATTAGAAAAGATAAATAAAATCATGCTACTTGTCCTTAGATTATAAGCGAAGCAATCTAAATGATAGGTATTAAATCATTATGTCTTGTAGTTTTTGCTACATTTGGTCGTACGCTCTTAGTTATGTTCACACCCATTTTAACAATACCAGCAACATTTTTAATTTCAAATCTGTTGTTAGTATTAGGGTCATGGACACTTATTTCAATAATAAAATTATTTATTTTATAAGCATTAGGATTATTTAATGGTCTATAATATGGGTTAAAAGTTTCATATCTTATCTGTGCTATACCACTCTCGCTTGTTATATCTGTATCAAAAGGTACTAAACAAAGCAGTCTGTCTTCGCCTTGCTGTGAAAATGCTGTATTTGCTAGATTTGCACTACCAGTATATGCTGCTATGTTCTGATTAGTTAAGTATACATTAAGATATTTTGGTATATCAGACAAAGAATTTGCTACTATAGTTTTCCATTGCGTAGAACCTCCGTCATAAAAGTAAATTTCTCTTAACTGATTTGCACCTAAATAGTAGTCTGTATTGTTAAAATAACTTACTTCTTTAGGTGAGCCACCTTGCGACCAGTACAGACTTTTATTTAACTGGGTGCCGTCAGTAGATATTTTAAAATTCATAGTATTATCTACATTTTCTTGCCCAGTAGTGTTAAACATAAATCCTAACCGTCCCCAGAATTCTTTGCTCGAAGGGTCGTCGTAAAAGGTAGTTGTAGAGGGACTTAGTTTAAATGTGCCTATATTACCACCTCTGTAAGAAAACTCTTGTGAGCCTTCTTGCACACTATCAGCGTCTCTTTCTAAATATTGTGGTGTCTGAAAAACATTACCAGCAATATTATCGCTGAAAAATATAGGCGAAAGTATAATATCAGCATTTTCTAAAAATCTTGTAGCAGTATAAACTACTCTTGCTTGTGCGATTGTGTCGCCGTCTGTGCCTTGTAGAACCTCAAAAATATACTGATTTGTATTGTTCTTATTATTACCTCGTCGCTGTAGAATGTAAAATCTATCTGCGTCATTATCGTATTTTTGTAGAGCGACATTAGGCTTAAAATTACTTAATGTTACATTAGCAGCATTAGCACCGTCATAGTATACAAACTCTTTTTGTCCGTCTATTATTTTATAAACATGTCTTAAAACACCTCCATTATCCGCAAAAGTTTCAAACTGAACACCTATATCTATTACTGTCGTAGCGTCTGCTAGTGTTGTAAAATTTCTTACATTATATTCGTCGTTTGCTGTAGAACCTTGTCCCTCAAAAGAAAAACCGAACGCCATAGAAGTACCAGCATTAGCGGCTGGTATGTTAGGTCTTACACTAACAAAGCCACCATTAGGGTCTATAATCATACCATTACCTACAGCCATATTAACCCTTGCTGGTCCAGCAGTTAAAGTAGAAGTTAATAAATTACCAGCAAATCCGAAGCCATTTAATTCTGTAGCAGTAAAGTTTGGTGCTGGTGTAACAGTCTTACTAGAGATTTTGCTACTATTATAACTTACATTTAGACCGAATCGTTTAACACTTGTAGCCTTAAAACTACTGTTAATATAATTAACACCATTACCAGTTATAGTTTGTCCGTCTGGTATACCACTAAAATGGGTTTCATATTCTGTTATATCTCTGCAACTATAGTACTGAAAACGGTTCTCAATAGCCCTTGCTAAACACCATGTAAGTGGCGGTTTAGATTGCTGATTGCCTCCACCAGTATCAAAAATAACACTATTGTTTGTCCAGAACTGGTAGGTGTCTGTCCCAGTTATGCCGAAAAAATTATTTTCAGTCATGGCTGGTTCTAGTGTACCTACAGCATTTGGGTCTGGGTATTGTGTCCATGCTGTATAAAATTCTCGCCATGTGATATTATGAACTATGCCGTCAATTTCTACTCTTATCATTTCTAAAGTAGGGTCTGGTACTAATGGGATATTAACTGTATTTTGTGCTATAACTGGTATGTCCATACCTAGTTTTGTTAGTGCAACATTTGCTCTTTCTGGTATTATTATTCCGTCAGCAAAATAGTTCTGAAAATTTGCTTTATCGCTTGTTAGAATAGCGTTAATAGACATTATATAATTATTGTATATTTTAATTTAATAAGTTTTTATCATTTTCTATCTGTATACTTACTAGTGTATCTTGTTTAATAACTGTATTATCTACCTTAGTACCGTCTGTATTGCTGATTTGGACGTCCATTTTATTTAAATAAATAGGTCCAGGATTATTTAATGAAAGCCATACCTTACTCGGTGGCGTAAATTCTACAATCTCATTATTGCCTATCTCTTCTGTTTCGCTTATCATAGGCAACTGGTAGATTGTCTTATCATTAGACTTGTTTGTACCATTTAGACATGTATGAGTAAGATTTGTTATTTCTATATTCATGGCTTGTGGGTCCACTAAAGCTTCGTCTATTTCTGTTTCTATTGTACTTGTAGGATTTTCAAAAGTATTGTTTAAAAAGTTAGGGTTTTGCACTATAGTAGCATTTGCGTCTGGTGGTGGTGCTACAAAATCTAATAATGCTTCTGCGTCAGTTAGGCTTACAAGTCCTTCACCACTACCAGCATAATCGGCTGTTGCTAAATTAGTAAATCTTCTAGTTTCATTTATTATCTGATTTGCTGGGATATATAAACTATTAATAATAGGTGAGTTTGCGTCTATAGGTCCAGCAGCACCGATTTTTTCTATAATTATATTAACATTTGCCTCGGGTTCTGATATACCAGTAGTATTATAATTAGGAGCAGTACCCATAGCAGCAGTAGGCAAGACAAAAGCATTTGTAGCATTAGGATAAAAATCTATATTTGCTATATCATTAGGCAGTCCAGCACTCCAGAATGTATCATTAGCATTTAAATAGGTAGGGTGCTGATTAAAATAAGCCGACATAGCCGCTTGTTGTGCGTCCCATACTGTAGCGTCAGTACCAGCCCTTGTAGACAACTGATATATTCTAAAATTACATAAGTAAGTTAGAGGCGAGTAGTCATTATAATTAGTCATAGCATTATTGTCTGTTAAAGGATTTCTACCACCCCATGCATTAATATCGGCTATATGAGTATTAGCATTCAAGGGCATAACTGGTCCTTGTTGCTGAAATTGTGTAGTAGCCATTGTTAGACCAGCACCAGTTATTAGTGTTTCTTCTACAATAACACTAAAACTATTTGTAGTAGGTCCGAAGTATCTTATAATAAAATTATATGTATATCCAGCAGCATTAGTACTACTTCTAAAGTTAATTCTATTACCAGCACCGTCAACTAGAATATTAACATAAGTCGCACCAGCACTATCAGTAAGTCTGAAATCCCACCCAGCAGGTAGTGCTGTATTTGCTTGGTTTAGTTGTATTTCAAATAGTCTACCAGTATCATTACCACATAGTGTTCTGATATTAGCGTCAAGATTGGCTGGGACCATAGCCTCTGCTGCTAGGTCAAAAGTAGCACTAAAACAAAGCATAGTAGGGCAATTATTAACTACACCGCCATTATTATTAATTCTATATGCACTAGGTATTTCTATCTGACTACCATTTGCTCTTTGGACACCGTCTCTGTTATTAAAACCTTGTACGCCAGTAGAAAACCTATACTGGTTATAAATACCTCCGTCATTAGCAAAAGCACTTGTAAATTGACTAGTTGCTGGTCTACCTAAACTTTGGTTGTAAACCCACCCAGCACCATTTGCTACATAGTTATTTGCTCCGAAGTTATTATTAATAAATCCATTCATGCCTTTCACTCCTAGACATGCATTACCAGCAATAAAATTTGTCGGTGTCACTCTAAAATCTGTCTCGAACTGTCCAGCCCATTCTCCGAGGTTGTTTCGGTCTTGTTTATAATATAGATTTTTAAGGTGTTCATTATCATAGGGATAGGACATATTGTTTAAAGTAGTATCGTCTATCGTTTGACTTACAGAACTATTAGTCAAAAAATAATTAGCATTACCTGGTCTTTGTGCTAGAGTACCTAAATTACCGTTGTAAAGAAAAACTAATCCATTACTTCTATAATGTACTAGATTAGAATAAAAGCAATGCTCGAAGTCAATAGGTAGGTTAGTATTTGCTCTAAAGTAGTATTCAAAATAGTCTGCTGGATTGTATGCTACTTCTCCACTAACTTCGAAATTTTGTGTGTCTCTATCAAAAGCGGCGGCTATAAAATTGCCTCTGTTGGCTTGATTCGGTTCAAAGTTAATTGCTGCTATATAGTCTTTGCCGTTTGGATTGTCGCCTTGTTGTGTGCCTTGTATAGGTCCAGTTAGTACTTGCGAAGGCACAGCATTATTGCTTGTAGTTCTACCAGCAGATATAGCAAAGTTGGTATTAGGCTGGTTGATAAACCATTGCATAGGACCATAACCATTATTGCTTAAATTTGGTACAGCATGAGGGTCTATAAGCATACAGAATGAATTACCATTAGTTTGGTTAGTGTTAGTTGTTCTATAAGTAGTATCCCATATAGGGGCTATTGCCCATTCAGTAGCGTCTGAAAATAGTGCTGCTGTACTAACACCTGGACCACCATTACCAGCAGGATAGGTTGCTACTTGAGCGTTTCTGAATACTTCGCCATACTTTGTTATACGAGCATTATCATTACCATATAGTTCTGCTTCTAAAGTAAAATCTACTTGTGCTGGTAAAGCTTGGTGATAAAATACTAAATCCATAGAAAGGTCGCCGTCTACTGCCTCTCTTATTTCTGACCTAAATGCTTTTGTATAAGCAAAACCTACTTGGGCAAATCTGGCGTTAATATCGGCTACAAATGCAGTTATACTTAAAACTTGGTTCGCTGTACCACCTGGATTGAGCCTTAATCTAGCCACGTCATAGCAAGTATATCTGACAAATAAATCTGTGTCTGGTGGTATAGATACTTGTTTCTGATTTTTCTCTCTTATTATACTACCTTTAACTAGGCAGATATAACTGTTAGGCTTAATCTCTAAAATCTCATTAAAATTATTTGTAAACTTTGCTGGGTCGGTCTCATTTTCGGAGGATAAATTTATTAACATTTTATAATATAAATATATAATATAATAATGAATAAATCTATATTTAACCCACACAGAGATATTAGAATAGACAGAGTTAAGGCTCACCACCTAGCCCTAAAAGAGAAGAAGCAAGACCTACAGCACAATACAGAGATAGACCATTTAGCACCTTATGTAGGCGTACCGTGGGAGATAAAGCATGTTAAGGGACTACAAAAGGGCAAACCTAAAAAGAATATGGACAAAGAAAAAATATTCGACGTTCATGACGACGGCAAACTGATAAAGGTTAAGAAAGAAACTAGAAAAGATAAGTTAAGCCGTGCATTTATAGTTATGGACGATAAAAAATATCATGAAGTGAATGGTAAAATAAGAGAATTAAAAACTTAGATAATACTATATGTATTTTGTTATACCGTCATTAGCAAGACATAGTATAATTAATGAAAAAACTTTAAAATTATTAAATAACTATAACATTACTAAAAACAGTATCTATGTATTTGTGGTTGAAGAAGAATATGAAAAATATAGAAAAGAAATAGACAAAGATATAAATATAATAGTGGGCGAGAAAGGTATAGCGGAGCAAAGGGCATTTATAAGTAGATATTTTAATGAAGGAGAAAAACTAGTATCTTTAGACGACGATATAAGTAAAATATATGAATTAAAAAATAATAAACTAATAGAACTAGATAATTTATATAAACTATGTGATAAGGCATTTACCTTGCTGAATGGTGAGGGAATGGTAGGGGTATATCCGACAGATAATCCATACTATATGTCGCACTCTGTCGCAACTGACTTAAAATTTTGTATTGGTCAAATGAGAATGTTCTACAATACTCAATCAATCGAAAATAGCAGAAACTACAAGTTGCTCGAAGACTATGAAACCTCATTAAAATATTGGTTAGAAAAAAAAATACGAAGATTTAATAATATATGTCTGAAAGCAGATTTTAATAAACTTTCTGGAGGTCTAAAAACTATATGCAAAAGAGATTATCATACAAAAGCATTAGAAGTAGATAAATTTTATGAGCAATACAAACCATATTGCTTTGTAAGTGATAGACTTACGCAGACTGGTAGAAAAATAGATATAAGATTTAAAAGCAAATTAAATAAAAATTCATAACAAAATTATATTATAAAAATAAAATTGATAGTTGAAAAACAAAGTTAATTTTAACATAAACATGGGTGAATTAGAAAAACTACACGAAGAACTAACTGAGGCTCTTGATAGGTATAAAATTTGGTGTGAAAGAGTAGATAAAAAAGAAATACTATTCAGAAATACAAAAGAAGAAATAGCAGAATTAGATAAAGATATTAAAAGAGAAATAATTTTACCGATTATAGCAAAAATAAAATGGCTACAACTAATTAATGAATAAAATAATGTGGATAAAATGTGGATTATTTTGTAGACTACTTATTACAAATTTATATTATAAAAATAAAATTGATAGTTGAAAAACAAATTAAATCTGAATAACATAACAAACAACAATGGGTCTTGACTGGATTATCACAGAAGAAACACATATCGAAACAATCAGAGGCAAGTATGTACTTGCACAACTAGAACGCTGCGAGTTGCTTGACGAAAATATGCGAAACAATTTTTATGAGGATACGATTGACGAAGGAGATATACACGAGTTAATTGCTGCTATAGAAAAACTTATTGACGAAATGAAAGCCCAGACACCTTTAGCACATAATATGGAGAAAGACGACGACTTGGATTGGGACGCTTTCTTTGAAGAAGAGATAGAATACTTTACAGAAGTAAATAGTTATTTATTTACTATTGTTAATGGTGACGGTAGGGTTATGAGTGCTAGTTATTAAATTATTGTAAAAATTTCATAATATTATAATTGTATTTTATTAAATTTTTTTTTATTTTTTTTTATAAAAGTATGATTATGATTTTATGTATTTTTTTTCATAATAAAATAAAAAAATGTTTAATATAATAAATCATAAAGTAGTATTCTTCTTTTTCTTAACAAACTTAATCTTTTTTTTGTGTTTACCAGTATTAAAGTACTTGTCTACGTAGTCGTGCATAAACAGTAGTTCTTTTAATGTTTTGGGCGTTTTATCATACACTCTGCGGTAGTCCTCTATATTGAATGTGCCTTTTGCTCTCTCTTCGTCTTCGTACTTTAGCATTTTGTTAATAATGTCCATTTTGATTGTTGATTTACTTTTTTTTGTAGGGCAAAAAAAAATCAATTTTTATTTATGAATTCAAAAATCCACATTTCAATCACATTTTGTCGACATTTCAATCCACATTTCAATCGACATTTCAATCCACAAGATAAAATTGATTTTTTTTTGCCCTACAAAAAAAAGTAAATCATTATGAGTGTAAAG
>TARA_R110002012_G_scaffold96493_1_pt1 | contig 11983 bp, 11 predicted proteins | sample TARA_R110002012 | Tara Oceans TARA_R110002012 (sample SAMEA4396515) | marine metagenome | biome: Westerlies Biome; feature: [DCM] deep chlorophyll maximum layer (ENVO:01000326); material: water (ENVO:00002006), including particulate matter (ENVO:01000060) such as... | depth 40 m
GAGAGGTGCCTGCTATAGACAAGCGCCGACAGCGGAACGGGTCCAGCCCTAACCTCGTACACCACGTTGATGCCACTCATATGATGATGGCTGTGAACGCTGCAACGAAGATAGGGATAAAAGACTTCGCTCTGATCCACGATGACTTCGGCACCCATGCCGCAGACACTGCCTCGTTCCAGCGCCTCATCCAAGAGACGTTCGTTGAACTCCATACCAAGCATAACGTATTGGAAAACTTCAAGAAAGAGCACGAGGATCGTCACGAAGACCTAGAACTACCAGACCTACCTGCGATGGGTGATCTGGATATAAACGATGTGTTGCAGTCAGATTATTTCTTCGGTTAGCTTATCCCTGCCTTATAGAATAGGGAAGTTATCTAGCTATCCCTTCCTTATAGAATACAATAATCTATATATATAGGATAGGGATCATGTACAATGAACTAGACCTGTCGGAACAAATCCGTATAGCTGTAGAGTTCGTTGCACGAGACAAAGCTATACCGAAGGAACTCAGAGATACTCTGGGAGAAAATCTGACTGCACTCATAGAGAACCCACTAGGAGAACTCTAATGTCTGAACTACACAGAGAACTACGGAAGCCAATGAGCGCAGAGGCCATCCAAGCATTCGAGGAAGCAACACGACCGCGACGGCTGTATCGAGACGCAGACATATTTGACATCGGCTACGAAGCCGCGATGGCAGATGTTCGGGATCGCCTCTCACAAATTACAGGAGTGTCAGTCATTGATCTTACACGAGGAGTATATTGATGAACCCGATCTCCATGCCCTACTTGAAGTTGCCCCAAGAGATGTATGCTTCCATATTGTCCGGCTGGCTCGGCCTAATGGACGCCGCATACGAAGCTGGACCGAAGAGCTACACGCCCTCGCCAAAGTATGCCGGGGAGATCGTAAGCGTCTCTGGGCAGTTCTCCCAGCCACACACATAACCCTGCGAAAGCTGATCAGGCATCTACCCCTGTCGTACTCGCATAACTCAATCATTGACGACGTAGAGTACGCCGTCTATCAATACGATAGGACAAAGTATGCCACCAGCAGTAGCAGTAATTGCATCGGTTGCATCCGCAGCAGCGGGTGTAGCAGGTGTAGCGCACCAGAAGAAGAGTGCCAAGAAGGCCGCTAAGCAACAAGAAGCTGCGATGAAGCAGCAACAAGCAGATGCACAGGCCGAAGCGGCTGCGGCCGAGAACCGCGAGAACCTCTCGGACAAGCTAGACAGCACCGGGGCAGAGTTCGCGTTCGGCACATCAGGCGCAGCAGACAAGCTACTCAAACGCTCCACTAAGCGTAAGGGCACAGGCGCTGGAGGCGCATCTGTAGGATCGGGCCTCAAGGCACCCTCGGTTGGAGGATTGTAATGGAAAAGTCGAACCGCTTATCCGACATCTGGTCGGACATGGATCGCGAGAAGGGAGACCTGATCGAACGATCCGAGGCGTACGCTCGGTGGACCATCCCAAACATATGCCTACCCGACAACGCCAACCAAACAAACGACGAGCAGGACAAAGGCTGTGTTGACATCGGATCACAGGTAGTGAACCACCTCGCTAACCGCGTGGTCGATCTCCTGTTCCCAGTCAACCGCCCGTTCTTCACGTTAGCCATGACACCTGAGACTGAGCTTGAAATCTCCCAAGAGATGGATGCTGAGCAGAAGGGCCAGTTCATGGAGCAAGTGACCGAGGCGACAACGCGCCTTGAGAAGATCGCCATGCGCGGTCTGGACCTCACACACTACCGCCCTATCGCCGTGCAAGCAGCGAAGCATATGATCATCACCGGCAACACCCTCATTCGCAAGATGAAGAACGGGATGCGCGTCGAGTACGGTATCAAACGCTTCGGTGTACGACGCAACATAGACGGTGGTGTAATCGAGATCATGCTCTACGACAAGAAGCGCCTCGACACATTCACAGAGGCTGAGCAGGCTACGATCAAAGCCCCCCGCGAGAACCTGTCGCTCAAGAACACAGACGAGGTTGAACTCCTCACGTACTACAAGCGCGACGGTAAACGCTGGGTCATCTGTCAGGAAGCTGAAGGGCAACCTGTAGGCGGCACCTCGTACCAGACCGACGAAGACCTCGACGTAACGCCCCTGACGTGGACACTCGCCTCTGGTGAGCACTACGGTCGTGGTGCGGTTGAGGACACCGCAGTGCTGTTCCATAAGCTCGACGTAACTGGCGAGGCTGTACTGGAACTCATGGCAGTAATATGCGACGTGAAGTTCCTGATCCGCCCCGGCTCACCCCTCGCTGTAGATTCGGCTGGCCTAGCGGCCTCCCCAAGGGGATCATACCACGTTGGTAACGATGGTGACGTCACTGTCCCAGAACTCGGTAAGCGCGGCGACCTACAGGTCATGCTGGCACAGATTGACACATGGGAAGCCAAGCTATCCAAAATCTTCTTGCTCTCCAACGTACGGGACGCTGAGCGCGTCACGGCAGAAGAGATCAGGATGATCGCTAATGAACTCGAAAGCTCCTTCGGTGGGTTGTACTCACGCCTTGCCGTATCATGGCAGGAGAAGGAAGCGAACAAGGCCCTACAAGGCGTGGACCTCAAGTCCGTGCTCGGAGGAGACCTTGCTGGTATGTTCGAAGTGCTGGTCACTACCGGCATCGAAAGCCTATCCCGTGAGGGGCAGCTAGATAATCTTCGCATGGCTATTGGCGATATGCAGATGTTGGAGGCAGTACCAGAAGAGCTACGCGGAACTATCGATCCACTGCGCTTCGCACGCTACGTGTTCTCGAACCGCTACGTTGACATCAACCTCTTCCTCAAGACGCAGCAGCAGTTACAAGAAGAACATGAACACGAACTGGCGATGGCAGGCCGACTGGACGCCCAAGCAGGCGCACAAGAGGTAGCTACACACGCAGGTAAAGCTGCAATCGACCAAAGCCAATCTAACTAGGAGAAAATGAATGGCAGACGAAAACCAAGAACCACTAGCTCTGACACCAGAGCAGATGGTTGCGGCAGAAGGCAATGAAGGCAAGAAGGATGTAGAAGGGAACCCCGTTCCACCTGCACCGGAGGCCCGCCCACCTGCCGAGGAACCTGAGACAGAAGAGCCGAAGGCAGAGGAAGAACCCGCTGCTGAAGAGGCTCCTACCGAGGAACCTGCCGAAGAACCCGTCGCAGAACTCGACACGGATGTGTGGGGCGAGACCGGTAACGAAAATGGCGATGCAGTGCTCAAGATGCTGCAAGACGCTAAGGTATCTCCTGAAGAAGCGAAGGCACTACTGTACGACGCTGTTCAGGAAGGCGATGCAACGAAGATCGACCACGCCAAATTGGCGGAGAAGGTTGGAGATGCACAGGCCACTCTGATTATCAACGGCGCAAAGCTGTTTATCACAGAGCGTGCCGATGCTACGCAAGCCACTGTCGCTGACATCCACAAGACCGTGGGTGGTGAAGACAACTGGAAGCAGGTAGCTGACTGGGGAGTTAAGAACATCCCCGAAGCGGAGATGAACGAGTACCGGGAACTGATCGACGCAGGCGGCGCTAAGGCGCGCTTCGCTGCTCAGGAGATGGCCAACAAGTTCAATGGCGATGATGCCAACTCCAGCCTCACAAACACCACGGTAGAACCTACCTCTGCCACTCCCCCAGCCACGCGGGCTATCACACGCGCTGAAATGGTTGCTGAACTCGATAAGGTTCACAACTCCAATATGCCTTTTGCAGAGCGCGCAAAACAGGATCGCATGATCCGCGCCGCCCGCAAAGCCGGTCAGGCCCAAGGCATCTAACCAACCTTTAAAAGGAATATACCATGTCTGGTATCAATATCCCAACGGACAGCGCCCACCTGTCCGACTTGTCGGTCGCTGAGATGATCGAAGAGTTTGGCGGCACGGTCGATGGCCAGTTCGCTAAGAAATCCATGATGCGCAAGTTCGCTGGCGTGAAGCCCGTTCGTGGCACCGACACTCTGATCAACCGTCGTGTTGGTCGTACTGAGTTGGCTGCTCTGACTGCTGGCGTCCGTCCACCTGCGACCAAGACCGAGTTCGGTCGTACATCCGTCGTCGTTGACACAGTGCTGCTGGCACGTGACAACCGCTCGATGCTGAACGAGTTCCAGACTGACTTCAACGCTCGTAAAGAGCTTGCTGTCGATCACGGTAAAGAGCTTGGCAAGAAGTTCGACCAATCCATGCTGATCGCTGGCATGAAGGGTGCATACGCAACCGACGCAGGCACGCCCGACTACAACGGTGCCTTCGGTGACGGCAAGAACACTGTGCTGACTGGCGCTGGTGACGAGCTTGACCCTGACCTGTTCTACACAGGCATCGAAAGCGTTATCGTTGCAATGCAAGAAGAAGACATCGACACCGACGAGTGCGCGATCTTCGTTCGCCCAACTCAGCACGCTGTTCTGTTGAACAACGACAAGCTGGTTGACCGGGACTTCACTGGTAACGGTTCTGACTTCGCCGCTGGCGTAATCAAGACCGTAATGGGTTGCCCCATCATGCCGACTAACCGTCTGGTTAATGCAGCCCTCGTTGGTCACGAACTGTCGAACACACGGAACTCGGACTTCTACGACGTTTCCGCGACAGAAGCACTGACCCGTGCTCTGATCCTCCACCCCGACGCTCTGTTGGCTGGTGAGACGATCCCATTGGCCTCTGACATCTACTTCGACAAGATCGAACGTCAGTGGTTTATAGATTCATACATGTCCTACGGTGCCAACTTCCGCCGTCAGGATGCGTGTGGCGCAGTACGTGCATTCTCGTAAGCTACTCTAAACTACATGGCCCTCGCCTTAATTGGCGGGGGCCTTTTTCGTTTGTATCGTTGAAGCCTCCCTACCGCAAAAGGGCCTTCTCCTCCCTTGGTGGGTCGAGGCTTCTACCATACAAACCCCCCAACCAAAGGACTACCGATGACCGCGAAGATCGACATCATCAACTCCATGCTGGCGACAACCGGTACTCTCAAGTTGTCCTCGGCAGATAGCGCCCACCCAGCCTACATCGAGGCTGACCTCATACTAACCAATGAGCTAGAGACATTCAACTCGATGGAACTATGGTTCAACACCTCAAAGCGCGAGCTACAGCCTGACGTCGATGGACGGATCGTTGTGCCTTCTGACGCCCTCTGGGTGAACCCAACAAACCAAGAGAACATCTCCATCCGTGGCCAGTACCTCTGGGACCACGATGAGAACACTGACATCATCAACAAGACAATCTACTGCACCATTGCCATCGCTGTTCCAATCGAGCACATGCCTCCCGCTGCCAGCCAGTACATCCGCGCACTCGCCCGGTACACGTACTTCTTGGATCAGGACGGAGACGCACGCAAGGCACAGCACTACATGACAGCCATGCAGCGTGCAGAGTACAACCTCTACAACATGAACACTAAGCTCTCTGGGCTGAACTTCTTCAAGGGACCGGGGTTCGCGAACTTCGCCACACGCCGCTACCCAAGCAACGCCAACGGAGCAGGCGGTAACATCAAAATCAGATAGGAGCCAGTATGGCACACTCAGGAACACTGGGCGCACTGCTACAAGGCGTGAGCCAACAGCCCGCCTACATCCGCAGCGACGGTCAGGTTACAGAGCAGATCAACTGGCTACCAGACGTAACCAAGGGCCTCTCGACCCGCCCAGGTGTGGTACAGGTATCAACTATCACACCCGCGCACACAGATCACCGCTGGCTTGAGTTCGCCCTGAACGGCACCAAGTACCAGCTAGGCTACCGCGACGGCGACATGATTGTCATTGACGAGGCCGGTACGTCGAGCACTGTCGTAGAAGGCTACGCTAACGCCTACGACTACGTGGGTACATCCCAACTCGCGAGCTACGTGTACGACAACAAGCTCTACATCTCTAACCGAGACAAGATCGTACAGGCGTCAGCAGATACGTCTGCGGCAGAGGCAGAGGTGCTCACGGACGTGTTCCTCGCAACGTGTCTCGGCGGCAACTTCTCTAAGACGTACACTGCGACCTTCACGTACTCAGATGGCACCCAACTCAACTCTTCCTACACCTGTCCCAACGGGGCGGCAGCGGGAGACGCTGCACTGACAGCCTCGGACTTTATCATGCAGCAACTAGCTTCCCAGCTTGGGGCAGACCCGCAACTCAAGGTCGGTACAGGCGTCGCCCGCGCAGGCTCCACCCTCGTTATTTGGTCTACAACAGGCGTAACCGCTGACGGTCTACTTGAGACCACAGACGCGGAAGGCGACACGGTAATGCGTGCGCAAGGCAACACCGCCCGCACCATTGAAGACCTCTCCAAGTACGCCCCAGAGGGTACGCTTGTGCGGATCACAGGTGAGAACAGCAACGAAGATGACTTCTGGTTGCGGTACGACATCGCCAGCGAGACTGTACCGGGAGCAGGCTTCGGTAAGTCCGGTACATGGCGCGAGCACTTCAACACAGCGGAGCCTAGCGGCTTTGATCTGACAACTGTGCCTCACACCATCACAGAGAGTGGTGGGGTGTTCACACTCGATACAGGTAACTGGCAGGGCCGTCGTGTAGGCGACGAGGAGACTAACCCGATGCCCTCCTTCGTGGGTAACACGATCCGAGACATCAACGGCTTCCAATCCCGCCTTGTGTTCATCTCCGGGCAGGCTACAGTTATGTCTCGGACCAACATCGCACTCGACTTCTTCAAGAAGTCCGCAACCTCTAATCTACCAGAGGACCCCATCGACGTCATCTCTACCTCAGAGACAGAGTACGACCTCGACTGGATCATTCCGTTCGACAGAGACTTGGTTATATGGGCAGGCGGCTCGCAGTTCCTCATCACAGGGGCTACAGCACTGACGCCAGCTAATGCGTCTATTGTTGCGACCACTAACTTCGAGATGCAACCCAACACCCGACCTGTATCCACAGGACGTACCGTGCTATTCCCGTTCCGCTCTGGGCGCTACGTGGGGGTCAAAGAGTTCTACTCTGCGAACTCCGTCGATGCGAACGAAGCTATCAGCATCACTAAGGTGCAGGACGAGTACATGCTCGGCAACATTGTTGACATGGTATCAAGCACCAACTTCTCTACCGTGATCTGTCGTACAGATGGCGCAGGGCAGGAGAACCTCCTCTTCGTGTATCAATACTTCTTTAATGGCGAAGAGAAGTTGCAGTCCGCCTGGTTCAAGCTGGAGTTCCAGAACCCCGTCCGTAACATGCTGTTCGACGGTTCCCGTCTGAGCCTTTTGATGCTGGACGAGGATGCCGGTGAGTACGTGACAGGTTATGCTGACCTAGACATTCCCAAAGATGCAGACGTTAATATCAACGTGTCTTTGGACCGCAGGACTTACGAGACAGCGGTAGACGTGGACTTCTTAACCACTTCCGTTACCCGCGAAATCGAAGACTGTAGTACCGTACAGGGTCTTAACTGCGCCGTACCGGGGCAAGAGGCTACAGTACAGGCTGTGATCGACAACGGCGACGGAACCTTCACCTACCACTTGAACAAGACTACCGTTCCTGTGGGTGCTAAGGTGTACGTGGGACAGCCGTTCGAGAAGGTATTGCAACCCACTATGCCCTTCTACAGGGACAGGAATGGGTCTGTGGTCTCCAACGCAAACATCACCGTCACTGACTTCGAGATTTACTTCGAGGATAGTGGGCAGATTGATGTCCGCATGGACAGCAAGTACAGGGCAAACCCCGTGCTACAGAACAACGGCTACCTCCCGATTGCGGGGCTATTGGACGATCCAGAAGCGGACGGCCTACAGTCAGGTAGCTACAAGTTCCCGTGGGGAGAACGATCAGATTGGTCGGAACTCACTATTTCATCAACCGACGTCAAGCCCGTTACGATCACTGAGATCGAATGGTTCGGTCAAATCCAAAAGAGAGGTGAACGCCGATGACTGACTGGAATATGATAGGCAGTATGGCTACACAAGCTGTCAGCGCCTACGGCGACTACAGTACCAGCAAGATACAATACCGCATGGATCAGGCAGCGCGCGAGCATAAGAAAATTATGGGCGCGATGTCCGCAGCACAGCAACAAAACGCACTGACCACAGCAGAGGTACAGACACGAGACGCAGGTATACGCGCACTCAGGAGTATCGAGCTACAGTCTCTGCACACGAAGTCAGAGGCGACCGTTAATGCTGCTGCTGCTGGTGTGACCGGCAACTCGGTAGACAGTTCCTTGCAGAACCTCCGCAGGTCGGCCCTAAACGCCAACGCTGCACGCAAAGCATCCCTGATCTCTAAGTTCCAAGGTATCGAACAAGAGCGCAAAAACGTGCGCTTGTCTCAAATCTATGGGCGAGATGTATCTGTGTCCATACCTCCTAACCCCACCACAGCTTTGCTGGGATTGGGTAAGAGTATGCTTGAGACATGGGACCAAAATCAACCGGAGGGGATGAAACTCTCGGATCGGCTGAACACCGCAACCGACACCCTCTTCAAACGAAAATAAGGAGCCACAATGGCACAAGGTAATCAACGCCGTGAAGGCGTACAAGACGGGCTGGCTGGCGCACAAGTCGAAGTCACCACCCGCTCTGCTGCACCTCTTAGTGTGCCACAGGTTCGCACCCCAGACTTAATGAACTCCCCAGCATCAAAGATCGCAAGGTCGCTGGGGCAGTTCTCCTCTAAGGTGTTCCAAGACGCAGCGAACAAACAGCACGAGGCCGCTGCCCTCGACGGGCAGATGGCTCAGATGCAGGGCCAAGCAATCGAAGACGTTGAGATGGAAGGCGACAAGTGGAAGCTCTCAGGCTACCGCATGATGGACGCCCAGTCGATCTCAGCCTCTATGCTTGCAGCCCAACAAGAAATGATCCGACAGTCTCAGTACGAGCAAGACCCCGATGCTTTCAGGGCTACGTTCGTCAACCGCCTAGAGCAGCAGATCGACGGGCTAGACCCACAGACAGCCTCTATGGTGCGTAAGAGCATGGCGGCGCAGCTACCTGCCCTCGTAGGGCAGCACACGACCGCACACATGGCCTACCAAGAGCAGGAAGCCTTTGAGGCTCTGGAACGCTCCATCGACCTCGTGGGTGCAGACGAGACGCAGATCGCGAGCTACCTCGCTAACGTAACAGGCGAGGGTGCATCGGGAGGTCTGTCACAGGATCGCCGCACAGCCGCTGTAGTAAGTGGTGTAGCACGTGCATTCCAGCAAGGTAACGCGCTCCCCTTCGCGACCCTCCAGCGGGGAGACCTCCGCTCTGAGTTCTCCACCGAAGAGTGGGCGAAGATGGAGTCGGCGCAGAAACAGTATCAGAGCAAGCTCCGCACGGAACTCAACAAAGAATACGTCACAGAAATGCTTGAGTTCAACGAGAATGTCTCCACAGGTAAGTTCACTGCCTCAGAAGCAATAGACATGCAAGCTGAGATCATGACCCGTCACGGTATGAAGATGACCATGCAAGAGGGAAACGCCGCCGGTATGTTGGGGCAGGAAAGCCGTAACCTCTACATCGAAGGCAACAGCGTGATCTTCAATGACGCTATGTCCCGTCAGGACTACGATACTGTCGCTGAAATGAGCTTCGGCACAGTTGTCCACCACGAGAGCAGAGGCAACCCTAATGCAGTCGGCCCAGAGATCGAGCACGGAGCCAACGCTGGTGATCGGGCTATGGGCGCTGCTCAGGTTATGCCTCAGACCGCACTCAAACCCGGCTACGGCATCAAGCCTGCTGACCTCAATGATCCCCAAGACGTGTACCGCGTCGGTAAGGAACTCTGGGCGCGACACATCAATCACTATAAGGGTGACGTGGAAGCAGCAGCCATTGCATACAACGCTGGTCCCGCAAACGCGGACAAGTGGTTGGCGGCAGGCCGGGACTACTCTGTTCTGCCCCAACGGTCACAGACCGAGCCATACGCCAAAGCCATCGCCGCAGAGGTTACGGGCGGCGGACGTACTATCTCTGCGACTAATCGGTTGCAGGTAGCGCAGGCGCAAGCGGAGGCCACCAAGGAGGCGTTAAACACGGCGGAGTATCTTGGTATCATGGAAGCAGAGCGTGCGCTCATTGAAGATTTCCAGTCGGAAGACAATACCAAGACGATAGATGAACTCCGCGATGACTTGGTTGGCATCCGCGAACAGTCTGTTCACCACTTCACACAGGCCAGTATCAACCACGCCGTCAGTGTTGCGGACCAGCAGCGGAAAGAAGCAGAGGCAATCCTCAAGAAGCAGGACGAAGCTGACGACGAAGAGCGAGCGACCGACTTTGCTATGCTCCGCGACCGCCGAGAGTTCGAGTACAACGAGAAGAAAGCTGTGCTCGAAGAACAAGGCGACTGGGCAGGCATCATGCAGTTGACCCAAGAGTACGGTTCTCAGTTAGGTGTCGATCTGATGGAAAGCGGTCTAACCCGCGCACAGAGTAACGCACAGGCTCAGAACGCACAGTTCCTCTCGGAGTTGGCGAAGGCTACACATGGTCAGCGACAACACGCTGCGGAGCAGGCTGAGATCGCACATGCAAAAGAAACTCGTACAGTAGATCAGCTACCGCCGGAACTGCAGGAGAAGTACTACGAACAGCAGGCTGCAGCAAATCAAAACGAGATCGACACCGTTGTCTCTGAGGCAACCGAAGGTGAGATCTCTGACGAGATGCAGCTAGATATGGCGATGCGGCAAGAGGTTGACCAGTGGCTATCTGATGGCCAAGTCAATCCCAAGCGCGTTGCTGAGATGACAGTCACCCTGCAAGAGCAGAACCTCCTTACGGGCGAAGGCACCGCTAACGAGAATGTGGTGCGTCTGATGCAGCAGTATCACTTAGCAAGGTCAACTAACGAAGACCCTGACTTCGCTGACAGTATGTTCAAAGACCCCAAGACACGGGCACGTGCAGAAGCTATCCTACAGGATGCAAACAACTCAAGCGACAAGTTTGCACTGGCAGACGCAATCATCCGTATGGCGAAGTCGCCAGCACGGAACCTGACTGATCCAAACGGCAAGCCTACACAGGAACTCTTGGATGAGGCAGCGGAGGTTGCTAACGCGCTCAACGCAGACGGCTGGATAACGCCGGGGGCTATTGGTAGCGCAGATATAGGTATCATCTCAGCACTGTGGCCTTTCAACGACAAGACCCTTGCACAGGCGCGAGAAGTCTTGCCTATTGAAGTGAGGCAGCGTAAAGAGGCACAAGGGGCACTCAACGAAGAAGTTGAGAAGCGCGTCTTAGAACTCGCTACGATGAACCCTCGCCTGACAGCGCAACAAATAGGCCGTCGCGCACAGGCTGACGTAGCCGCCCGTACAGTAATCATCGGCGGTGACGTCATGTTTGTACCCGACCCCGCTCAGACGCCCCGTAGGATCATGTTCGGGAACCGTGCAGATGAGTTCTCTGAACCGCATCACGAGCACGCCGCTGTAGCGGAGTGGCTTGCCATGAAGGCACAGGAACCGGGGTTCGAGTGGATCGGCAACGTACCCATGCGGGAGACCGCACAGTTGGGCCTCGGCAGCATTGTTCCTCGTATCGTCAATACAGAGATGTTTGGCGACTTCATGACTATGCCTAAGCTGGCTCCCGGTACGGCTAACCTCGCAGCAATGCGTGGTGTGCGTCCGTTCGAGACAGCGATGTTTGGTGTGGACCTAAACGGCAAGCCTGCATTGGTGGTCAACGTCATTGACATAGACGGTAACGCTAAGGAAGTGTACGTTGATATGGAAGAGGCTGGCCCCATGCACATGGAGAAGGTCCGCTTGAAGGCCAGCGGTATCAAGTCACCCATCGAAGACTTTTAAACAAACAGCCCGTCCCTTCGGGGGCGGGACCAACCCTAATAGGAGATCAGAATGGCAGATCAAGAGACACCCGAAGAACTTCGTCAGCGCCTGCTGTCTGACCCCGTTCCCCTTTCCGCACG
>TARA_R110002012_G_scaffold20693_1_pt1 | contig 11959 bp, 8 predicted proteins | sample TARA_R110002012 | Tara Oceans TARA_R110002012 (sample SAMEA4396515) | marine metagenome | biome: Westerlies Biome; feature: [DCM] deep chlorophyll maximum layer (ENVO:01000326); material: water (ENVO:00002006), including particulate matter (ENVO:01000060) such as... | depth 40 m
CTAGATTTGGTCATGCCTTCCCTTCGCATATCAACAGACCCGGTGCACTAAGTTTACGGTGCCGCTTAGACTGACCTGCTGGTGGTTTTTTGGTCACCCAGAACTCAGCCCGCGCCAAGCCGAATGTAACGGTGACCAAGTCCAAGGCTCCGAAATCGCAGAGCGTCATTTTGATCAACTTCAACAGTTAATTAGACGTGAATACCTGCGCTTGAACGCTTCGGGAACAGCCTCTCAAGGCAAACCGCCCAGATCAGCGCGTTTCGCAGCGTGAGCCGTACCCGTTGGGCATGCTGATCGCCTCAGACCTCAGCAATCACCCCTGCATCCACCAGCTGCTCCCGATCCGGGAGATCACGAAGGCTCTCCAAGCCAAACGCGACAAGGAACTGGCCAGTCGTCACATAGGTGTAGGGTGCCCCGCGGCGCGGCGATCGAGGCCCGGTCCCGATCAGGGCGCGCGCATGTAGCCGACCGATCAAATCCCGGCTGATCTCCTTGCCAAAGATGTCTTTGAGACCGTCGCGCGTAATTGGTTGGTGATAAGCGATGGCGGCCAGCACCGCCGCGTCGAATTCACTCAAATCCAGCAGTTGGTCCCCGACATCTCCCGCCGAGCGGATCGCGGGCGCGTAGGCCGCACGCGTGCGGAACATCCAGCCGCCGGCCACCTGGGTGATCTCGAAGGCCCGGCCTTCAATATCCGTGGCAAGGTCCTCGACCAGCAGATCGACCGAGGCCCCCTGACCCACCACGCGGGCGAGGTCTTCGCGCGGCACCGGCGCGGCGGAAGCAAACAGCACAGCCTCAATACGGCGCATCCATTCGCGCCACCGCAGCTCCGGCGGCAGGTCGGGTAGCTCGCGGTCCAGGTCTGGTTCAGAGCGATCCTTCGCCATCCCTATACCCCGTAGAGCCGGAACGTATCGCGCCCGGTCAGTTCGCGCACCGCGCCGAGGTCGACCAGCCGGTCGCAGAGCCGCCGCGCGGCGCGATCCGGCAAAGGCAAGGCCGAAGGTGCCACGGCATCGCAGGTCAGGAACATCTCGACCGCGTCGCCCGCACCCTTGGCCCGCAGCTTTGGCGCGACCGCTTTCAGGTGCTCTGCCCGACGCGCGAGTTCGGCGGCCTGCCGCACAGCCTTGATCGTCGATGAGATGAGCCCCCGATGACATGCCGAGCGAAGGTTATCGCCTTGCTTGCGCAGGTCGGATCGTTTCAGGCCGGCGGCCAGAAGAGGCACGAGATGATCCCAGCCAAGCGCCTGTGCCAGCGCTGCATCCGCAAGGATAAGCGCTGCCTCGTCTGCACGGGGCACCTCGCGCAGAACGGTCTCCAGCACCATCGCGGCGCGATCGACCGGCCCGCCCTTCCCCGCATCGAGCCACGCGGCAAGTTGGCCTGGCTCGAAGGTCGGCAAGGCTCGGCCCAAAGCCTTGATCGACACCGGCCGCTCCACCCCGCGCCGCCAAGCAAGGTAGGTTTCTCCGGCTGGTCCGGGAAGATCTCCCGGGCGCAACAGATGCACCGCATCGCGCAGCTCCCCTGCCCGCTCTGGCCGCCCAGAGAACGCGACATAAGCCTCCGCTGCCCGCAGCGCCAAGCGGTCCCGCAGCAAGGCATGGGGGACTTCCTCGCGTCTCAACACAACATGCAGATGAGACAGCGCGGCACCCGAAAAAAACGAAACATCTTCAAGGTCTTCTGGTCGTACTGAGGTGACCCACTCGGGCATCCGGGGTAGCGCATCAAGGGTGCTGATGTGTTCTGGCTGGGCAAATCTCATGCCTGAAGCCTATGTCATTACGGCGCTTATTTCCAGAAAAATAGCGCTAAACCGCCCTACTATACGGCTCCACACTACGTCCAATAAGTTTACATTATCGGACACAAAGGAATATGCTGTAACATAGGCTTAAAATGAGTGGATTTTTGGAAAAATGATGGGCGCAGAACACGATAAATCGACCTCAGCACGCTCTGATAAGTTTGATGATGCTCAGGGTAACGAGAGCCGTCAAGAGAAAAGCGACTGGATCGCCCGGCCGGCTCATGTTGCTGGGTCTGGCACCCTCGATCGGCTGGTAGATACCGCCCGCGGCTACGCGCGCGCCGCGGCCTCCGATAACACACTGAAGGCCTACGCAAAGGACTGGGCGCACTTCGCGCGCTGGTGCCGACTGAGGGGGGTGGAGCCCCTGCCCCCCTCGGCCGAGATGATTGGCCTTTACCTCGCGGATCTCGCCTCCGGGTCCGGTCCCTCACCATCGCAGTCCACGTTCGGACCGCAGTCGGCGTCCCGCCCCCTGTCTGTCAGCACGATCGAACGTCGCCTGTCAGGCCTTGCCTGGAACTATGCGCAACGCGGCTTCACCTTTGAACGTAAGAACCGCCACATCGCAACCGTCCTTGCCGGGATCAAGCGCAAGCACGCGCGACCGCCCGTGCAAAAGGAGGCGATCCTGGCCGAGGACATCCTCGCGATGGTGGCCACCCTGCCCTACGACCTGCGCGGGCTCAGGGATCGGGCGATCCTGCTGAACGGTTATGCGGGCGGTATGCGCCGGTCAGAAATCGTCAGCCTCGACGTGCACAAGGACGACACGCCGGATTCTGGTGGCTGGATTGAGATCTTCGACAAAGGCGCCCTGCTCACGCTCAACGCCAAGACCGGCTGGCGCGAGGTCGAAATTGGCCGCGGCTCCAGCGATCAGACCTGCCCGGTCCAGGCGCTGGAACAATGGCTGCACTTTGCAAAGATCGACTTCGGCCCTGTCTTCGTCGGCACCTCGCGGGATGGCAAGCGCGCATCTGAAACACGCCTGAACGACAAACATGTCGCACGACTGATCAAGCGCACGGTCCTCGACGCCGGCATCCGATCCGAACTGTCCGAAAAAGAGCGCCTGGCGCTGTTTTCCGGCCATTCCTTGCGCGCCGGTCTCGCGAGCTCTGCCGAAGTCGATGAGCGCTACGTCCAAAAGCATCTTGGTCACGCCTCAGCCGAAATGACCCGCCGCTATCAGCGTCGCCGCGACCGGTTCCGCGTAAACCTGACCAAGGCTGCGGGGCTGTAATCTTCGGACCTTCGGCGCGTTTGCCAGAAATGGTCAGCAACACCTCAAGCCGGAAGAGCCGCGTTCGCATGCTTTGGCGCAACGTCTAGGCGGCGAGCCCCTGTCACACCCCGAGCGGCGCAAACAGATCTTGCAGTATCGCCTCGTCCAGCAACGGGCCAGCCTGTCCCCCATCCTTGTCGAACAAGGCGTCGGCCAGCGCCTGTTTGTGCGACTGCATGTCCAGTATCTTTTCCTCTACCGTGCCTGCAGCGACCAGACGATGCACGAATACCGGTTTGTCCTGACCTATGCGATGGGTGCGGTCCATGGCCTGACGCTCCACAGCTGGGTTCCACCATGGGTCATAAAGGATCACCGTATCCGCCTCGGTCAAGGTCAGCCCAAGACCACCGGCTTTCAGGCTGAGCAGGAAAACCGGCGCAGTGCCTTTTGCAAAGCTTTCCAGTACATCGGCACGCTTTTGCGTCTGGCCCGTCAATGTCAGATGGGGGATACCGGCGGCCGCAAGATCCGCTTCGATCAGATGCAGCATTTCAACGAATTGCGAAAACACCAGAACGCGGCGACCCTCGGCCACAAGCTCGGCCAGCAATTCACGCAAACGCACGCGTTTGGCGCTGTCCGCCACCGCGCGCGCCGCGTCAGTCTTGACCAGCGCGGGGTCGCAGCACACCTGCCGCAGCTTGAGCAGCGCATCGAGCACAGTAATCCGCGCTGCGGCCAGACCACGGGCGCTGATCGCCTCGCGCACCCGGGCATCCATGGTGCTGCGCACGGTTTCATAAAGCGCTTGCTGCGGCTTTGGCAGCTCCACCCGTTCCAGGATTTCGGTCTTAGGAGGAAGTTCGGTTGCGACCTGCTCCTTGGTGCGACGCAGCATGAAGGGGCGCAGCCGACGGTTGAGACGCGATTGTGCGACCGCGTCACCATGCTTTTCGATCGGGGTGCGAAACAGTTTCTGAAACTCTTTTCTATACCCCAGAAGACCCGGATTCACCCAGTCGATCAGTGTCCAAAGGTCTTGCAGCGAGTTTTCCAGCGGCGTGCCGGTCAGCGCCAGCCGCCCCTTGGCAGGAATGTTGCGCAGGCTCTTGGCCATTTGCGACGCAGGGTTCTTGAGGGTTTGCGCTTCGTCCAGGATCACCAGAGGCCACTCTGTCGCTGTCAGCCAGTCTTGATCACGCGCCAGCAACGGATAGGTGGTGACGACCAGATCGGCGCGCAGAGCCTCGTCGCGCAGCGCCGCCCGGCCTGTGCCATGCAGGACCACGAGTCGAATATCCGGTGTGAATTGCGCGGACTGCATCTGCCAGCCATGCAGCAGGCTGGTCGGTACGATCAGAAGCGCCGGGCCAGCTGCTCCTGCTTCGCGACGTGCCTGCAAGAGGGCCAACACCTGAATTGTCTTGCCCAGCCCCATATCATCCGCCAGAACTCCGCCAAAACCGGCTTCGAGCAAGCTGCCCATCCAGGCGGAACCATAGGCCTGATAGGGGCGCAACTGCGCGCGCAATCCCTTTGGTGGAGCAAAACTCTCGGCCTCGGCCAATGCCTTCAGGCTACGAGCCAGCGGAATGATCCCGGCGTTATCGGCGAAGTGTACCGAGCTGCCTGCCAGCGCCTTTTCTGCCAACCGAGCGACATCGGCATCCGACGGGTGCAGCGCGCCCAACTCGGCATAATGCGTCAGCACCAGATGGAGTAGGGGTGCCAGCGGACTGAGGTCCAGGGGGGCATAGCCCGCCTTGCCCCGGTTCAGGTAAACCGGCTTATCGGACAGATGCTGCGACAGGACGTCGACATCCGGCACGGCGTCCCATTCGTCACGCACCTGTTCAAGAAAGGCCGCGATCAGGGGCGCGACATCCACTGGCTTGCCGCCGATCTCGGCTTGAAACCCCAGCGAGAACCAGTCGTTGCCGTGGAATGCGTCGCCTGCCTCGGTCTGTGTTGCAACCGTCAGCGCGGCAGCTTCATCGCTCAAACGGAAGGGCCACTTTGATGTTTCAATGATTTCCCAGCCTTCGGTCCGCAACCCGGGCAGCGTCCGGAACGCAAACTCGAGACCATCGCGCGACGACGGGAGGCGCATACTGTTCGCGCCCATCTCCTCCTCAGCGAAGACGAAATCGCATTGCAGCATTCGAGCGCTCGGCAAAAGATAGTCCATTTCGTCAACGGGTATCGCCCCTGCATCCATCAGCCGGATGACGCAAGCAGCTTCCCATTGATGATCGCGCGTCAGCGTTACGACCTCGTTGTTTTCAACGACCCGGGGGTCGGCGTCGCCTTCCCAAACCTCCTGCCCGTCATAGACAAAGCGCAATGTCAGTGTTGGCAGAGTGACAGAAACGCTGTCCCAACGCCTATAGCCGTCACGCGCGCTCTCCGCTCCAAGCGTCAAACGAGCGATGCGTTTATGGGCCGCGCGCCGTCTCTGTCGCGCCACATGCGGCGGCGGCAAGGCCAGTCCAGCGAGCGTGGCGGGCATCTCCGCAGCCAGGGCCGCCGCTTCATCGGGCGCGACTTGGGGAGCGCTCTGGACAAGCTGCAGCGCCTCAATCTGCACCGGCTGTGCCAGCGCCCCGATCTGACCGTGCGCGGTGTTCACCCATAGCGCTGCCCCGTCCAACGCCCGCAACTCCAACTGTATGCCGTCTGCGTCCTCAAACCCCAGGCTCTGACTGCCATCCGCCGCCATGCGCCAGGCCAGTCTGGCCTTTGGACACGCTTCTGACCAGCTCAACTCCGCGTCCGGAGAATTGTCATGGAGGAAGCGACCCGTGTCGCACAAGCGCCGGATCAGGGGCAAAGCATCCTGCCCCTTTGGCTTGAACATACCGGGCAGGCCGTAGCTATAGTGCGTTTCCCACAGTTGGGTCTGCGCCAGCGCAGACAAAAGCTCCAGATCGGTCGGTCGGATGAATTTTGCCACAGCGTTGCTGCGCAGCGCATCATAGCGCCGGATCGCCTTGTTCAGGCCTGTGCCAGCAGCATTGATACGGCCCTTGTAAATGTCGATCCTGACTTTTGTTTCATTCGGGATCAGGACATAAAGCAGGCGTTCCTTCACCTTGTCCGGATAGTCCTCGGGACGTGCCTCAGGCGGCACTAGGGCTGTCGGCTGCTGCTTGACACGGGTCAGCCAACCCCGCACCGGTGCTGCCAGTTGCGGGGAGCTGGAATCGCGTTCCGCCGATGTCATCAAAACAGCGACCACGTGCTTGCAATTATGCCCCACCGGGCAAGAGCAAATCCCGTCCACAAAGCTGTTGCTCAGGGTAATCCGCTGTTGGTAGCTTTCCCCGCGCCCATTCAACACACGCCCGCGGATACTCCCATCCGGCAGAGGCTCGACCGTCGCGACCAGACCGCGATGCGCATAATCTTCACCGCGTTGCAGCGTGCCGACATCAAAATAATCCCTCAACCGTAAGTCCATGCAACACCCCAATGCCCGCCCCGCAGACCCGGCCCACAGGTCTCCCGCATATTCTTCCAGATAGCGGTTTTCCATTGCGCCGCCTATGTGGAACTTACAGAAAAAAGGTGGCACCAACCTCCGAAACGTTATTCTTCTGCCATCAATCGGTCGTTTAGTAGCGCTATATGAAACTGCAAAAGGCCTGTTTTGATGCCATTGATAGGCTACGCGCGCGTTTCAACCGAGGATCAAACCCCCCTGCCCCAGTCGCAGGCCCTGAAATCCGCAGGCTGCGCCGAAATCCATGAAGAACAGGCCTCGGGCGGTAATCGTGCGCGGCCTGTGCTTGCGCGGGTGTTGGAGCGCATCGGCAAGGGCGACACGCTGGTGGTCGTGCGGATCGACCGCCTTGCGCGGTCGTTGTCGCATCTGCTGGAGGTGATCGAGCGGCTGGAGGCCAAGGGTGCTTTTTTCCGCTCGATCCAGGACCCCATCGACACCGGATCCCCGCAGGGCAAGTTCACGCTGCAGGTTCTGGGGGCCGCGGCCGAGTTTGAACGCGCCCTGATCCGGGAACGCACGAAGGCCGGCTTGGCGAGCGCAAGGACCAAAGGACGCGTGGGCGGCAATCCGGGCCTGCGCGCGCGAGACCCTGGCGCACAGCGCAAGGTGCGGATGGCGCGGCAGGACGGATGTATGGAACGACTAAACGAGACCGCGCAAGACTGGGTACCGCATGTTCGCCGGCTGCGCCCTGATATGGCTTGGGAAGACGTGGTGCGCATCATCAACGGCCCCTTGCCCGAGGCGCGGCGCTGGACGCAAAGCCGCCTGTTGCGCGCCGTGAACGCCTATGTCCGCGACGGCTTCTTAGCAGAAACAGTGCTAGGGCGTGCCGGACGCCGCGTGGGCGGACAAGCTGGCAGCCGTCATCTGTGAAGATGCTGCTGGAACGCGCCGGAAGGCTAGGATTGCTATAATAGGCACTTATTAAGCCTTCCTGAACATTTGAACGCGTTCAAATTCACGGAATCACTTATAATCTGGTTATGAAATAGCGAGTTTGCGAGCCATGAGCAGGGGTTAAGTCGACATCTCGCCAAATTTCTAGAGTCACGGGAACCAGTGCAGAAGTAAGACATTACAAAATATTATCAATACCTTAGCCTGATATGGCCCTTGGGCATGCCGTTGGTGCTGTGGATAACTTTTCCACTACATCTAGATTCTTCTTGCTGGAATTGCGCGTTCATGGCATTTCCATTCTGACGACAAACCGCGTCAGGTGGGTATTTGACCGTCAGAATGATAAAGAGCCTTCGAAAAGGCCGCGAGAGGCAGTAGAACATGGATGATCGCAACGCTGGAATTATGCAAGGTATAGGCTCAGCTGACATCGGAGCCTTTGCCGATAATTTGGCCGAGTCGCTCGATCGACAGATGAAAATTGCGTTTGAGCCCGAGGAGCGCAAATCTCTTCGCCGCTTCAGTTCGACTGAAGTTGCGAGCGTACTCAGGGTAAGCACGTCGAACCTGCGCAATCGGCACAAAGACGGAAGCTTCCCCGAGGTTCACACCGATAATCGTGGGCATAGATTCTATAGCGCCGAGGAAGTAGATATTCTACGCGACATCCTTGGTCGCACAGGAAAGAACGCGGACGCATATCGCCCCGGGCGCCGAGACAATGATCGTCTCCAAGTGATTTCGGTCGTCAATTTCAAGGGTGGGTCATCCAAGACTACGGCGACGATACACCTAGCGCAGCGCTTTGCTTTGCGCGGGTATCGTGTGCTCGTGCTTGATCTCGATCCGCAGGCCAGCCTGACCACTTTCTTCGGCTTCCGTCCTGAGCTGGAGTTCGTGGACGGCGGCACTATTTACGATGCTTTGCGATATGAGGATCAGGTTCCGCTCTCAGAGGTCATCCAGAAGACCTATTTTCACAAGCTCGACATGGTGCCGGCCGGACTGATGCTTTCAGAGTACGAAACCGAGACAGCAAATGCGCTTGCACGCAGGGCCCAGCCTATTTTCGCCGAACGTCTGGCTTTGGCATTAGAAGAAGTCGATGCTGACTATGACATCGTACTGATCGACTGCCCCCCACAACTGGGCTTTTTGACGTTGACGGCACTGTCTGCATCGACCGGCCTTCTGGTCACCGTTGTGCCAGGCATGCTCGACATTGCTTCAATGAGCCAATTCCTCAAATTGGCATCCGAGACCATAAAAGCCGTCGAAGAAGCCATCGGCAGGCGCGTTACATGGGACTTCGTCAAGTTCTTGGTCACACGATATGAACCCTCCGACGGCCCCCAGACACAGATGGCCGGATACCTACGATCAATTCTGGCTGGGCAGGTCATGACGGAACCCATGCTGAAATCCACCGCAATCTCTGATGCAGGCATGACGCAACAGACAATCTACGAGGTCGATCCTAACCAGCTCATCCGAAAGACGCTTGACCGGGCACTTACGAGCGTAAACAGCGTCGCAGACGAGCTCGAGCAGACGATTCAGATGGCATGGGGGCGTCGCTAATGGCCCGCAACATCTTCAATCAACCTCCGAAAGAAAACACCGAAGCCACAACTGTGCCCCCTGCCCCGGCCAAGCCTTCCAAGCTTCCCGGCTCCGTAGGCGGTTTACGTGACTCCTTGCGCGAGATCACAGCCAATTCGATCCGCGACATCGATCCTGACCAGATTGACATAGACGGCCTGCGTGACCGCCTCGTACTGGAAGACAACAGTATTGATGAGCTTGCGGAGAGCATCCGGAAACACGGTCAGCAAGTGCCAATCATGGTCCGCCCTTCAGATAAGCCAGAGCGGTATCGTGTCGTCTATGGTCGCCGCCGCCTCGCAGCCATCCGAAAAGTTGGCGGAACAGTTAAAGCGATTGTGCGAACTCTGGACGACGATGCTTCACTGATCGCGCAAGGCCAAGAGAACAATCTGCGGCTTGACCCCTCTTTCATCGAAAAAGCGCTCTTTATCAAGGAAATGCAGGAAGCAGGGTACAAGCCGGGAGTTATTCAGGACGCTTTGGGCCTTACACGGCAAGGCGTCTCAAATCATCGCGTTGTGATCGAGCAACTGCCCGACGAACTCATCCGCCTCATTGGGCCAGCACATGGCATCGGTCGGCGCCAATGGGGAGATTTGGCAGCTCTGTCTGAGAAAGTGCCCCTGGTAGACATCGCAAGAGAGACACTTCCCTTGGTGAAAGACGATACGCCAAGCCCTGAGAAGTTTCAGGCGGTCTTCAATGCGGCCTCCAGCAAGGCGCGTGGAGCCCCCAAGCAAAAGGCCACCATTCATTCCACTGTGATCAGAGATGAAAATGGCGGTCCGCTCGCCATGCTTGCGATTGATGATCGATCCGTCGCCATAAAGGTCACGCGAAAGGACAACCCAGAATTCGGCCAGTGGGTCGAAGAGCACGCCGAGGCAATGCTTCGTCAGATCTTCGACCAATGGCGGAATAAGAGAGGCTCGGGGTCCTGACCCCGGCTACAACGAGAAACACGAGCAGAGGAGAGAGACGAAGGCCAAAAATAAAAGAGCCCCCCAAGGTTTCCCCTGGAGAGCCCTCATCATCAGTTTTGCACCTATGATGTAGCAACCTCCAACAAAGCGGTCAAGAGTCACCGATTCGGTGGACATCTTTTTATTGCCTTTTCGCGCGCGCACTCGCGGGAAGAGACGGGGAAGTTATGGGCCAAGCGGTCCTCGTTCATAAAAACATGACATTCACAAAACTGTCCATCAAACGAAAAGAGACTTACCCAGTCCCCGGTGAGGCACCGTCGACAAACGAAACTGACGTCTGGAACATCTTCAGAGCCCTCAGGGACTCTCACGCTCAGTTCGGTCTACGACCTGGTCACATGCAAACGCTCCAAGCTTTGCTCAGCTTTCTAAAACCGGGTCACGGAGAAACTGTATTTGCCTCCAACTCTGAGATCTGCCGCCGTGTTGGGGGTATTGATGAACGAACACTCCGTAGACATATTGATCGCTTTCTCGAACTGGGTTTCATGACACGCCATGACAGTCCAAACCGCAAACGGTATCGTGTTCGGTCATCAGACGGCCAATGCATAAGCTACGGGGTTTCTCTCTCACCATTGCTCGAACGCGCGAACGAACTTTTGGCTGTTGCCCAAGAAGTAGAGAACAGACGCCGTGACTGCATTTTTATCCGCAAACAAATCCTGACCAAACTTGCTCAACTTGAGGAGTTCTGCCCCGAAAGCCCGTTTACTTCAGAGGTCAGGAAAACTCTTAGAAGGAAGCTGTCGGTAGTAGAATATCGCGCCCTGCTCGTTAAGACAGAGACCGAATGTGATACAATGTCCACCGCGGTGGACGCACCAAAAGCAACCTATTTGCCCGCCAACGACGGACAAAATGACCGGCATCTATCTAAGTCAGAAAAAGAAGATAAAGATTTAGAAAGAAGGGAAATTAGTGAAAACCCAAAAATACGGACTCTAACCACGGTTTGCAACGAGGCTACTGCTTTCGCTACGAACATGCTTAGAACTTGGGATGACGTAGACCACCATGCGAGAACATTGGCTCCAATGATGGGAATTCATACCACAACATATGAAAAAGCTAAGACAGCCATAGGTGCGCAGAAAGCATCCTGCGCAATCTTCATAATGCTTCAGCTCGGCAATCGCATACGAAACTTTGGAGCATATTTTCACAGCATCACACTTGGCAGACGCGTAAATCAGTTCAACCCATCCATGTTACTTGAACGGCTAGCAAGCGCAGAAGGCGCTCCAGCATGATGTCCACCGCGGTGGACATTCAACAATCGCTAAGAGGGAAAGGATTGATGGTTTGAGGGTGACGGGAAGTGAGATCGGGAGAGTGGCTTCCGGCGCCCGTCGTGGAGAAGAACTGATGACGAAAACTGTCCAGAAAATCACCCTGTCCCCTTCACGGGATATCCCCTTCGACAAACTGATGTTGAGCCAGTCCAACGTGCGGCGCATCAAGGCTGGAGTGTCCGTCGAGGAACTGGCCGAAGACATCGCCCGCCGCGGCCTCTTGCAGAGCCTGAGCGTGCGGCCCGTGTTGGGCGATGATGGCACCGAGACCGGCAAGTTCGAGATCCCGGCCGGCGGCCGTCGGTTCCAAGCATTGTCACTGCTGGTGAAGCAGAAGCGTTTGGCGAAGGCCACGCCCATTCCCTGCATCGTGCGGGATGCGGGGTCCGCGATCCTGGCCGAGGACGATTCCCTTGCAGAAAACATGCAGCGCGTCGCCCTGCACCCGCTCGACCAGTTCCGCGCGTTTGTGTCACTGCGTGACAAGGGTCAGAGCGATGCAGAGATTGCTGCGGCCTTCTTCGTGACGCCGCAGATCGTGAAGCAGCGCTTGAAACTTGCCTCCGTCGCCCCTGCCCTGCTTGAGGTCTATGCCGAGGA
>TARA_R110002012_G_scaffold59076_2_pt1 | contig 11957 bp, 8 predicted proteins | sample TARA_R110002012 | Tara Oceans TARA_R110002012 (sample SAMEA4396515) | marine metagenome | biome: Westerlies Biome; feature: [DCM] deep chlorophyll maximum layer (ENVO:01000326); material: water (ENVO:00002006), including particulate matter (ENVO:01000060) such as... | depth 40 m
GCTGGTATTTGGCATCGCACTGCTGAAAATACGCCAGTCGGAACGGCAACATGCTCTCGGTGAGCGGCTTTATGAGGTCATTAAAGCCCTGAACGAAGTCACTTTAAAAGTGATGTCGGGCGTGTTGCACTATGTGCCTATCGGCGTGTTTGCCATTGTCGCCGAGACAGTCAGCCAGCAAGGCATTGAAACGCTGTTGTCACTGGGCGATATGGTAATGGTGCTGTACATCGCGCTGGCCATCCATCTGCTGATTTATTGCGGCATCATGCGGCTGTTCGGTGTGAAGTTACGAAACTTCTTTCGTGAAGCTCGCACGCCAATGGCTACGGCATTTGCTACCCAAAGCAGCTCGGGCACGTTGCCGCTGACGATGAATGCTGCTCATCGTTTAGGTATTCCCAAAAGCATTTATGGGTTCAGTCTGCCGTTAGGCGCTACGCTCAATATGGATGGAGCGGCGATTCGTATCGCCATTTCGGCGGTATTTGCTGCTAACGTGATTGGCGCGCCGCTGGATTTCATTAGCATGGTACAAGTAGTGTTGATTGGCACGCTGGTGTCGATAGGCACGGCGGGTGTACCGGGTGCTGGAATCATCATGATCGCGACAGTGTTTACCCAAGTGGGCCTGCCGATTGAAACGGTTGCGTTGCTCACGGCCATCGACGCGCTAGTAGGCATGGGCTGTACGGCACTAAACGTAACAGGTGATTTAGTAGGCACCTCTGTCATTGCTCGAAGTGAAGGTGAGCAGCTTAGCGACGTACCCATAGAGGAAGCGTCTACCGCAGCAGCAAAGGCATAGCAAACAAAAATGCCTTTTTGCTAGGCAGTTAGGAGGACTCATGATGGAGGAACGAGAGCTTGCCTATTTGGCTCGTGCGGTGGAACTCGCCGAGGAGGCACTTAACGCGGGAGACGAGCCCTTTGGAAGTGTGCTGGTAAGCGAAGAGGGAGATGTGCTGGCGGAAGATCGTAATCGCATTGCCTGTGGAGACGCTACCCAGCACCCTGAATTTGCTCTGGCGCGTTGGGCGGCTCAACATATGACGCCCATGGCTCGCGCGCAGGCGACTGTTTATACCTCAGGCGAGCACTGCCCTATGTGTGCAGCGGCCCATGGTTGGGTAGGGTTGGGTCGTATTGTGTACGCTAGTTCATCTGAGCAATTGCGTGGCTGGCTTAAGGAGCTGGGGGTGGCACCGCCACCGGTTGCTACGTTGCCTATTCAGCAGATAGTGCCTAACCTCAACGTTGAAGGGCCGGTCATGGAATTGGCCGAAAGCGTCCACGCCCTACATAGGCGCAGGCATGTTGGCCAGAATGCTGGTTAGGTTAACGCCATCAAAAAGCCGCCTTTAATAAGGCGGCTGCATAGGTGTCCCGCGTAACTATCGCATGTCTTCATAGCATGTCTTGGAAAAGAGGCTTTACCCTCTCTTCATCACGCCCGAGACGTTCGGTTCAAGATGCGTTAATGCTTCAATATCACATAGAACGCATGGATGATGCCGGGGATGAAGCCAAATAGCGTGAGGATAATGTTCAGCCAGAAATGCCCTTTAAAGCCGACCTCGAAAAATACCCCAAGTGGGGGAAGAATAACCGCGAAAATCATCTTGATCGGATCAGTTGCAGTAAATGCCATGAAGCCTCCATTGCTTACAGGGTGAAATTTGTACAAGTGTAGATACTTTCATAACTTTATCCAGGCTATCCAGGCCTCGTTAAAGACATTTGATTGATTAAGTATAGAATCGTTCCGCTGAACCATTGTATTTCTGCCGCCATTAGCGCCACCACTATTCGGGAGGGACCCCATGCCTAAAGTAACGATGAAAGTCACCACCACCTCTGTGTGCCTGTTAAGTTGTTTGGTCTCAGCGCATAGCTGGGCTCAGACACCATCGGATGCCAATGGCGCCGAGCTGGACACGCTGCAGGTTACGGTTCCCAGGCTGGAGCGGGAGCTTTATGCCACCCCGGCGGCGGTTTCAACCATTGACCGTGATGCCATCGCGCAAGGTCAGCAGCGCACCCGGCTGGATGAATCGTTAGTACGAGTGCCAGGAATGTTCCTGCAAAACCGCGATAACTTTGCCCAGGGCCAGCGAATCTCTATTCGTGGCTTTGGTGCCCGGGCACCGTTTGGCGTACGCGGCATTACGGTGATGGTCGATGGAATTCCTTACACGCTACCCGACGGCCAGGCGCAGCTCGATGCCATTGACCTGGACAGCGCCCAGCGTATTGAAGTCATTCGCGGGCCTTCTTCGGTATTGTATGGCAATGCGGCGGGCGGGGTCATTGATGTGACCACCGCCAATGGCCGTGATAACCCGGGCACGAGTCTACGTACCGAGGCGGGTAGTGATGGTTATCGGAAGGCTGCGCTACAAACAGGCGGCGCCCAGGGAGACTGGTCGCATCATGTCAGCCTTTCTGCGCTAAATGTGGATGGGTATCGTGAGCAAAGCTCGACGGAAAAGTATCTGCTGAATGCCAAGCTGCGCCGCGAATTAGGCAGCGACCGCGCATTAACCGCCATTATTAATCTGCTCGATAACCCTCGCTCGGAAGACCCCGGTGCGCTGAACGCCCGTGAAGTGGCTATTGACCGTGCTCAGGCGGCCCCCAATTCACTGGCACTGGATGCCAGGCAGAGCGTGGATCAACAGCTGGTCGCGTTACAGTACGAAGACTTATCGGCGGGTACTGGGGAACTCTACCTAAAGGGCTTTATTTCCCAACGTGACTTTGAGCAGCAGTTGCCCTATGTGGGCGATAGCTGGATTGGTTACCAGCGAGATTATCTGGGTGCGAGTGCCGAGTACCATCATGAGATCACTTTGGGTAGCCTGCCATTGCGCTATATCACGGGTGTTGATGTTGCGCACCAGGACGATGAGCGGTTTCGTAATGATGTCAACGCGCAAGGCGTTGTCGGCGAGAAGACGGCCGACGAGACGCAAAAAGCGACCTCTGCCGGGGTATTTGCCCAAGGTGATTTGGCGTTGACGGAACAGGTGACGTTCTCCCTTGGTGCCCGCTTTGATCGTGTGGAGCTAGAAGTAGATGACCACTTTTTAGACAACGGTGATCAGAGCGGCGAGCAAACCTTTAACGAATGGAGCGGTTCTGCCGGGCTGAGCTACCGTTATCGCCCCGAGCATCAGGTTTACGTCAATACTGGTACGGCGTTTGAAACGCCGACGTTTTCTGAGTTTGCTAATCCCTCGGGCGGTGGTTTTAATCCATCGGTAGAACCACAAAAAGCCTGGAATCGTGAAGTCGGCGCGCGCGGCTATATTGAGCCGTTGGCGCTGGATTATGATGTGACGCTGTTTTCAGTTCGCGTTCGCGATGAGTTAGTGCCTTATGAAGAGGAAAATGGAGGGCGCACCTTTTATCAAAACGCGGGCGACACCAACCGAGATGGGGTCGAGTTGGCGCTGGGCTGGCAACTAGCCGATCAGTGGCGGTTAAACAGTGCGTTGACGTTAGCGAACTATGAGTTTGACCGGTTTGCCACGCCTACTGAGCGTTTCGGGGGAAACCGACTTCCTGGCCTGCCCGAGCAAACCTGGGTCAATCAACTGACCTGGGAAAACCTGAATGACCGTTTTGCTACCTTGGAAACGCAGTATGTGGGCGATATGGTGGCCGACAATGCTAATGAGACCGACATCGATAGCTACTGGCTTGTGAACTTGCGCGTCGGTGATGGTTGGCAGCTAGGGGGCGATACGCGTCTGAATGCGTTCCTGGGTATCCGTAACCTGCTTGATGAAGATCACTACGCCAATGTGCGCTTGAACGGCACCTATGGGCGCTACTATGAACCCGCCCCAGGGCGCAGCGTGTATGGTGGGGTAGAGGTGAGTTTTTAAGTCTTGGGGAGATAAAAATTGGTAATAAAAATGGGCAGCCTTGTAGGCTGCCCATTTACGTTTTGGGTGGCTGTATGGGGTGGTAGCCCTTACTCTTTACCCTTTATTCGGGTAAGGCGTAACCGATCACATAGTCACCCATTTTAGTCCCGAATGTGCCGTGGCCACCGGCGGTCACCACGATGTACTGGCGGCCGTCGGCGCCGGTATAAGTCATCGGCGTCGCTTGGCCTCCAGCGGGCAGCCGAGCTTTATACAGCTCTTCGCCGGTAGTAATGTCGTAACCGCGCAAGTATTGATCCAGCGTGCCGCTCATGAAGGTAACACCCCCGGCGGTGGTCAGCGGGCCGCCTAGCGCCGGAACACCTACTTTCAAACCGATCGGTAGATCAAACGGCATGCTGTCGCGTGTTGTGCCATTCCGGTGTTTCCACACGACGTCGGCGTTTTGTAGATCGATACCGGCGACATCGCCCCAGGAAGGCGCTTGGCAAGGCAGGCCGAGCACGGAAAGTAGCGGACCAAGCTCGACGGCATAGGGGGCGCCTGCATTGGGTTGCAGGCCCTGTTCGCTGGCTGAGCCCTGCCCGTCTTCTACTTCTTCACGAGGTACCAGTGTGGAAACAAACGCAAGGTATTTCGCGCCGGTGAATAGCGCCTGGCGTTCGGGATCAACGGCCACGCCGCCCCAGTTCATCACACCAACATTACCCGGATAAACAATGCTGCCTTCCAGTGAAGGCGGTGTGTATTGACCTTCGTAGCGTAATGACTGGAATTGAATACGACACATCATCTGATCGAAGGGAGAAGCTCCCCACATATCGCGCTCGGTGAGCGGTGGTGGCAGCAAGTTCAGCGCAGAGCGCGGCTGGGTTTCAGCCGTCCAGTCGCCTTCCACTGCGCCCTGCGGAACGGGGATCTCCTTGATCGGCACGATCGGTTCGCCGGTTTCCCGGTTCAGCACGTAAAGGCTACCCTGCTTGGTCGGCTGAATGACCGCGGGTTGGGTGCCTTCATTGGTGGCTAGGTCAATCAGTACCGGCTGTGCCGGCATGTCCATGTCCCACAGGTCGTGGTGAACAAACTGATAGACCCATGCTACCTGGCCGGTGTCGAGTTCAAGCGCGACCAGGCCGGCGCTGTAAGTTTCATCGTTTTCACTACGGTTAGCACCGAATTGGTCAGGGGTGGCGTTACCCATCGGCAGGTAAACCATCCCCAGCGTCTCATCGACACTAATCGGGGCCCATACGTTAGGGGAGTTGCGGGTATAAATCTCGCCTTCGGGTAACGGCTCGGTGTTGTCAGGATTGCCGCTATCCCAGTTCCATACCAATTCGCCGGAATGCACATCGAAGGCACGAATGACGCCGGAAGGCTCATCGGTAGAGCTGTTATCGGTAACGTGCCCGCCCAGAATAACCAAGTTCTCTGTTACCGTAGTAGGAGATGTGGAGTAGTAACCGCCAGGGTCGAAGCCGCCAATATTATTCGTCAAGTCAACTTCGCCATTCTCGCCAAATGTCGTGCACCGCTCACCGGTGTCGGCATTCAGCGCAATTAAACGCGCATCTGCTGTGGGCAGGTAAAGTCTGCGTGGGCACATGACGTCAGTATCACTGAGCATGGGCGGCGTGTTGCCCTGTTCTTCAGTACCCAACAGTAAGGACAAAAAGGCGAGATCCAGGGTGTCACTATCATTGTTATCGAAGCGCTCAACAGGGAGTAGTGGGCCACTCTCTGACGGGGCATTGGTGGTGGCGGTTGCTTCGGTAGCATCAGGAGCCGTGGAGTAGTTAGCGGCATCGTAGTAGGCGAGGCCCCGGCAGGTCATGTGGGCCCAAAGTGAGAAGTCGTCGGCCCCCATCGTGCTAACCTCAGGGTCAAATTCCCACACTGTTTCGCCCGTTTCAGGAGACAGGGCCATGGCACGACTATGCGACGTACAGATATACAGGCTGTCGTTTACTTTGAGGGGCGTATTCTGATTGGTAATCTCGGGTGGGGCGTCAGGTCCCGCGGCGTCGCCGGTTTGAATGCGCCATACTTCTTCCAGTTCACTAATGTTGTCTGGAGTAATCTGTTCGAGCGAAGAGTAGTGAGTGCCGGCATTAGTGCCGCCATAGGCAGGCCAGTCGTCGCCCGCTACTTGCGCCGGGTTAACGCTATCACCAGCTGTTTGACTATTATTTGCCAGTGTCCCCTCAATAGCGCCTGGGTCACTGAATTGGCTGGCAATGGCCACGATAACCGCGGCGGTAATGCTGCCAACCAGCGCCAAGCTACCGCCTTTTGATTGCAGCGGTTTACGCCACCATGGCAGGAGCAACAGAATACCGATTAAGCAGAGAATGGCGACACGGGGCACTAACTGCCACCAGTCCAAGCCGACTTCCCATAGTGCCCACGCTAGTGTGGCAAAAAGAATTAGCGCGTAGAGCCAGAGAGCAGCGCCTCGGCGCAGGGCAAATAAAACGCCGCAGGCAATAATGCTAACTCCCGCGATTAAGTAATAGGCGCTGCCGCCAAGATTGACAAGCTTGCTGCCGCCAATCGCAAGCACCAAGCCGACAATAAGTAGTAGCAGGCCAACGATAATCGCTGGCCATTTACTATGATCACGCGTGCTTTCTTCCATGAGATATCCTTTGTAACAACCTACCGACAACGCGTTTAACCCATCGACAGCGCCGATGGGTTAAAACACACGATTCTTAAGGATAATTCTAATTATCAATTCGCCATTGGTCTAACGATTTGATAATTTTCTAAGCGGGGCACCCTACCGTCACCAATTTGATGGTGCGGTAGGGTGGTTTAAAAGGAGGGTGGTTTAAAAGCAGAGAGTTAGAGTTTGACCAACATCTTACCTGTGTTGCCACCCTCGAACAGAGCGAGAAAAGCATCGGGCGTGCTTTCCAGGCCTTCTTTCACCGTCTCTTTATAACTCAGCTTGCCTTGGGCTACCTGTGGCGACACTTCATTCAGGAAGTAGGGATAGCTTTCCCAGTGGTCGGCAACGATAAAGCCCTGCATTTTGGCTTTGCGAATCACCAACTGTGAGAGATTGCTCGGGCCAGGAGTTGGTTTTTCAGCGTTATAGCTTCCGATCATGCCGCATACAGCGATGCGAGCGCCCTCATTTAGCTGGCTAAGCGCTGCTTCAAGGCAAATGCCGCCAACGTTTTCGTAATACACATCAATACCATTGGGGCTGGCGAGTTTAATGGCATCACTAAGCTCATGGGCATCTCTATCCTGGTAGGTAACCGGCTCAACGCCGAGGGATTCCAGCCACGCCAGCTTGTGGGCTGCGCCTGCAATACCCACCACATGGCAGCCTTTGGCTTTGGCCAGTTGAACCACTAACGAGCCCACCGCGCCGCTGGCAGCACTGACTAGAACGTTATCACCTGGCTTGCATTCGGCAATCGTATTGAGACCTGTCCAGGCGGTCATGCCGGGCATGCCTAAAACGCCCAGATATGCCTGCTCAGGAATATCGCTATCGGGTAGCGGAGTGACGCCTTCAGCGGGGAGTTGAGCAATATCACGCCAGCCGCCCATATGGCTTACTTTGTCACCTACCTTTAAGCGTGAATCGTTTGATTCGATAATCTCGCCAATGGCGCCGCCTTCCATCGGTTTGCCAAGTTCAAATGGCTCTACATAGGTACGCATGCCGCTCATCCGACCACGCATATAAGGATCGACGGATAGCCAGTGGTTACGAATACGCACTTCGCCCTCGGCGAGCTCAGGAAGTGTTTGCGTTTCTAGCGAGAACAGGTCGCGCTCTGGTAGCCCTTGTGGGTAATCGGTAAGTGTATAGAACTGCGATTGCATAAATACCTCCTGTAATGACATAACGAGTCTGACTCCTTGCAGCATAGAGACCATTAGCATGCTTGCAAGTTCGTGGCAGCGATAAACATCATCAAGAAGGCGTGGCAGTGACCCATACAGGCATAAAAAAACAGGGCGACCTATAAAAAGTCGCCCTGTTTATCTACTCGAGGGGATTGCGATGCTTCGTGTGCTGTCACTTTGATTAGGCTAAGGGGTATCACACAACAATCAAGGATGTGTTATCCGTTAATCCAACAGCGTTACCATCACTGGAGCCGTACCGCGGCGGATCATGCCAAGCTTCGCTGCCGCGCGTTTAGATAAATCAATAATGCGTCCTTTGGTAAAGGGGCCGCGATCATTGATCAGTACCTCTACTTCTTGCCCGGTGTCCGGGCGTGTCACCAACACCTTGCTGCCAAACGGCAAACTGGGGTGGGCGGCAGTCAGTGCCTGCTGGTCAAAGGGCTCTCCACTGGCAGTGGTAGCCCCTTGAAAGCGGTCACTGTAAAACGAGGCGACGCCTTCCTGTGTTGCTAAATCTTGTACTGCTAGGTCTTGTGCAAAAGCATTATTGGCAGCGCTGCCTACTAGTATCGCTGCCAAACATAGTGTTTGGATCAGTCTTTTTTGAGCTCCCATAGGAGTACCTCAGTTTTGCGTCTAACGAATCCCGCACTCTTGATGAGGTGCCTACTCGGCTGGTCGATACTACCCTTGTCGTGCCGAGTCAGCAAGCTTTGAGACGATCGGCGCAATTAGGTTCACTTTCGTGCTTTTTTATTCTTTGCCTATGTATTCTTGTGTTTCAGTCGTTTAACAATATAGGTACGAAGTGTTTCCAGAAGGTATTTATTTAAAACAGTATTTTTTAATGAAATGATCCCCAAAAAATAACTAATCCCCTTATAATATCCGACGATTAATTAATATTTGTATTATGACTCAACAAGGGCATGCTCATGGCTAAATCTTCTTCGCTAGGTTATATGTTGGTAGCCGTTGGCGGTGCCGCCGTCGGTTTCCTCGTTGCTCAGGTGGTCCCGCTCCCTGCAAGCATCGATGAAACGACCGGTGACCGCGTGGAACTGGCTGATCAACCCACGACGGCTGATGCGATAAAAGGCTTAGCAAAGCTAAATGTTGATGAGCGTATGCGGGGTGAAATAACCTCGACCAGCGAACTTAATGGTAACGATGGTAGTCGTTTTAAGCGTTATGCGATCTCACTGGAAGAAGATGATATCGTTGAGTTTTCTCTGCAGGGTGCGCTGCAAGGCGTAGTGTCACTGTATGATGACGAGCTACAATTACTCGATAACGCGCCTATCGTACGCCACCGTATTGAGGAGAGTGGTGACTATGTGGTCGTGGTTAGTGGAGCGGATGCTCATAGCTACGGTCCCTTTAGCCTCGCGAGTCGTACGGTAGAACTCTCGAACGCTGACTCCATGGCGGTAGGTGAGCCAATTGATAGTTGGCTGCAAGGCGATACGCGCCAAATAACCATCAATATCGCAGAGGCGGGCCTTTATCAGTTGGAAATGCGGTCTGATGATTTCGATGCTTATTTAGAATTAGCAGGACCAAACGGCTATGCTCGAGAAGATGACGACAGCGCCGGTAATCTCGATGCCCGTATTACTGATTTTCTTGAGCCTGGCGACTACACGTTAACCGCACGCAGCGCCTATGGAGAGGGTGTTGGCGTTTATACCCTGTCAGTAGAACCCCAAGTATTGCCTGGCGATGGCGAGCTGCGTAATGAAGGTACGCTCACGGCTAATGAGTCACTTAACGGCTGGTACACGGGCCAGGCGCTTAGCTATCAAGTGAATATTGAAGAAGCGGGTATGTACCAGATTGAGATGACCGCCAGTGATATTGACGCTTATCTGGTGCTTGAAGGGCCTAACGGCTATTACCGTGAAGATGATGACAGCGCGGGCGACTTAGACGCACGTATCGCCGATTTTCTTGCTCCCGGTGTTTATGAACTCACTGCTCGCACGGCCTACGGCGAAGGCAGCGGCATGTTTACGCTTTCCGTTCAGTCCCGCGATATGCCTGATGTCAACTTGCGTAATGAAGGGGTTCTCACGCCTGGTGAGACGTTAAATGGTTGGTATAGCGGTGAGCCCTTGCAGTATCAGTTGGAGGTAACAGAGAGCTCGTTAGTAACACTGGAAATGCGCTCTAACGATTTTGATACATTTATTGAACTAAGTGGCCAAGGCGTTGCATTGAGTGATGATGATGGCGCCGGTGGGACTGATTCCAGGCTGCAGGAGTCATTGCTGCCTGGTACCTATACCGTCAGTGCACGTGGTTTTAGCGTTAACGGTAGTGGGTTGTTTGAATTAATCGCTGACATGGAGCCAACCACGATTGAGCCAGCGCTATAAGTAGCTCAGTGATGGATAAATAAAGATGCCCTTGCCGCGTTATGTGGCAAGGGCATTTTCAGTTATGAAAGATGGTAACGGTCGGCTGCGTGTTTAGCGACTTGCTTTGAGACAACCCACCACCACCAGCACCGCCGCCGCGGGCAGGCGCCAGTCGAGCACGCTCATGCCTGCCAAGACCAGCAACAGGGCGGCCAGGATCGGTACGCCATAAGCAAGGCTACCGATAAGGCTAGCGTGTCCCCAGCGCAATGCCTTGTCCCATGCCACCATGGCAATACCATAAGGGCCTAATCCCAAGGCAATTCCTGCCATTAAGGCATCACTGTCGGGCAGCGCGAGGTTGCCTTCCAGTACCCAGCTAGCTGCGAAGGAGATCGTGCAGGCGATCAGTAATATCCTGGGCAGCAAGGGTGCCAATGGCAGCGGGGCCGTCTGGCTTAGCCAAGAGTAGATCGCCCAGCAGAAGGCGGCCAGTAACGCCAGTGCGTAGCCGGTGGTGGCGCCCCCCAGACCCCCATTGATCGCTTGAGGAACCAGTAGCAGCGCTGCGCCTGAAAAGGCGATTAATGCCCCTATTACACCGGCGATACGCAGGCGACCAAAACGGCTCCATTGACTGAGGAGCACGAACAATACCGGCCAGGTGTAGGTAATAAGTGCGGCTTCCGCGGCAGGCGCTAACCGCATGCCGATAAAGTAAGTGCTGACGGCGCCAAAGATGAGTAGCGGAATGCCTATCCATACGCTTAACCACCAGCCTGCCCCGCAGGCGGCGACATTAACCCGACGGCTTAGCGGGAGTGTTGCTAGTGCTCCCGCTAAAAGCGTCACCGCGGTTAGCTGTAAAGGCGGTGTCGCGTTGGCAAGTTCTGCCAGTAACGGTGCCACGCTCCAAAGCATCACGGCCACAAGGGCAGCACCTACGCTGTACCAACGAGGAAATAGGGCTGGGGAGTGAACGCGATGCATGAGGGTTCTCCTTGATTAAAGCGTGTGCTGGCAAGCATACTCAGCATCAACGCATCACAATATCGATCATTTATGATTGGTTATATCAAGGTTGGTGATATATGCGGGCACCTACACTGGACCTAACGCTGCTACGTACTTTTGTAGCGATTGCTGACACCGGCAGCGTGACCGCCGCCGCTAAACGTTTGGATTACACTCAGTCCACGGTGAGTATGCAGTTACAACGGCTAGAGGCGCAGTTATCGCTCACATTGCATGAGCGAGAAGGGCGCCGGATACGCTTCACCACCGAAGGTGAGCGGTTATTGAGCCATGCGCGTCGGCTCTTATCGCTCAACGACGAAGCGTGGAGTGATATGCAGGCGCGCCAGATAACGGGCGATCTCACGCTTGGCATCCCGGAAGATTACGCCTCCCTGTTGCCCTCTGTGTTTGCCTATTTTCATCAGCTTTACCCCGCGGTCGGACTGAAGGTTATCTGTGGCACTAGCGCGCTGCTGGTGGAGCAGGTAAAAGCCAAAGAGCTTGATTTAGCGCTGGTGACGCGCCAACGTAACTCGCCGGGTGGTGATGTCATCCGGCGTGAACCGTTAGTATGGGCGGTGGGGGTTAATCAGCAGCCGCTGCTGAGCGACCCGCTGCCATTGGCGTTGTATTCACCAGGGGCTGATGTATTTCGCGAGGTAGCTGAGCAGGCGTTGCAGTCAGCCGGGCGTAGTTGGCGGGTGGCCTATACCAGTCAATCCATGGCGGGATTAGCGCCCATTGTGACCGCTGGTCTCGCGATCGTGGTCGTCACTCGTAGCATGTTAACCCCCGCGCTTAGGCCTCT
>TARA_R110002012_G_scaffold51174_3_pt1 | contig 11954 bp, 5 predicted proteins | sample TARA_R110002012 | Tara Oceans TARA_R110002012 (sample SAMEA4396515) | marine metagenome | biome: Westerlies Biome; feature: [DCM] deep chlorophyll maximum layer (ENVO:01000326); material: water (ENVO:00002006), including particulate matter (ENVO:01000060) such as... | depth 40 m
GAAATGATTTACACAGGACAAACGGGGTGGATGCAAGGATGGAAGTACGGGTTTATCCTCGACTCCACTTACAACGACTATGTGTCGGGCGAGCTGGAAAATGCCCTCGTAACCTGTGACAGGGACCTGAACCCGGACCTGATGGTGATTGAAGGACAGGCAGCCTTGCGTAACATTAGCGGGCCATGCGGTTCCGAGTTTTTGCTTTCTGGCGACGTGGACGGTGTGGTTTTGCAACATGCTCCCGCCAGGGTTCACTACGACGGTTTTGAGTACCTGGATGCCAAGATACCCCCAATTACTGAGGACATTGCTTTGATAAAAATGTATGGCAAGGAAGTTATTGCAGTGACGCTCAACACAAGAGGCCTTACTATTGATCAGGCGCTTCGGCACAAAGAGGAGTATGAGCAAAAACTGGGTATTCCGGTGGCTTTGCCAGTGGAAAGAGGAGTGGATGACATTTTAGGACCAATTAGAGAGTTGATCAAACGAAAGAATGCGAATAAAGGAAATTAATATCCGCAAGGAAAATCTGGAACTGGCTAAGCCGTACTCCATTTCTTACAAAACAGTGGATTCGGTGGAAAACGTGATTGTGGAGCTTGTTGCAGACAACGGTATGGTTGGCATGGGCGTGGCCAACCCCAGTAAGTATGTGGTGAATGAGGATGTAGGTGAATGTTATAAAACTTTAACCTCCAGTGATCTCTCCTTTCTGAAGGGTTCTGACGTTTCGTGCTTTTACGAACTACTCAATGGAATACATACCAATTTTGATTCCAGTGCGGGATGCAGAGTAGCACTCGACGTGGCCCTGCACGATCTATTCACACAGTCCCTGGGTGTGCCATTGGTTCACTTTCTGGGTGCTCACCACAAATCGATGGCTACTTCGGTTACCATTGGGATTATGAGTATTGAAGAGACGCACAGAGAGGCAGATGATTTTATTAAAGGTGGGTTCAAAATACTCAAGGTCAAACTTGGTAAGACGATAGAGGAGGACATCGAGCGAACGATCGCCCTTCGCAAGCATATTGGGAATAAGGCCCTGATAAGGATCGACGCCAACCAGGGATGGAATTTTGACGAAACGATCTCCTATGTAAGTGCGACAAAGGATCTTGACATTGAACTGATAGAGCAGCCGCTGAAGCAGTCGGCCATTGCTGAGTACCGCAAGTTTCCCGATTATGTGAAGAACCTGGTGGCTGCCGATGAATCACTGGTGGGCCCGGCAGATGCTTTCAGCCTGGCCAACAATCCCAAGGCAGCCGGCATCTACAATATCAAGCTGATGAAATGCGGGGGCATTCAGCCAGCCAGAGAAATTGCCACCATAGCCAGACAGGCAGGCATTGACCTGATGTGGGGCTGCAACGACGAAAGCATCATCAGCATTGCAGCTGGTTTGCATGTGGCCTTTTCGTGCCCTCACACAAAGTATATAGACCTCGATGGTAGCCTCGATCTGGCCAAAGATGTGGTGTCGGGCGGCTTTACCATCAAAGAAGGCATGATGAGTTTGATTGATAAGCCCGGATTGGGCGTTAAGAAGCTTTAGTTAATGGGTTTTGCCTGCTGGCTAACTTCTAAGTAGAATTGTATTTTTAGTAAACCTGATCGATGATGTTTAAAACCTACCTGCGAGCTACCTTTTTCTTTTCTCTTGTCCTTGTTCATTTCACCTCGGCTTATGCTCAGACTGCCATTCCACGGCCCTTTGAGCAACTCAACGAAGTAGAGAAAGCCAGAGCATGGGTAGATTCGGTTTATTCCTCCCTGACACTTGATGAGAAAATAGGGCAGCTGCTCATGATAGCGGCATATTCGAACAGAGACGAAGCCCACACCCAGGAACTTATCCGACTTATCAAAGAGCGCCATGTTGGCGGCTTGGTGGTTTTTCAGGGTGGCCCGGTCAGGCAAATCAATTTGATCAACAAACTACAGAAGGAAGCCAAACTTCCTTTAACCATCGCTATGGACGCCGAGTGGGGTGTAGGCATGCGGCTCGACAGCACGATGTCGTTTCCTTACCAGATGACCCTGGGTGCTATCGAAGACGTTACCTTGATCGAGCAAATGGGGCAGGCGATTGCCCGGCAGCTAAAGAGGGTAGGGACGCAGGTCAATTTTGCGCCTGTAGTAGACGTGAATAACAACCCTAACAATCCGGTGATCAATTACCGTTCTTTTGGCGAGAACAGGGACGAGGTGGCCCAAAGAGGGTTGGCGTATGTGAAAGGGCTGGAAAGCCAGGGGGTGTTGGCCTCGGCAAAGCATTTTCCCGGCCATGGCGACACAGGTACGGATTCTCACTACGACCTTCCGGTTGTTAAGCACGACATGCAAAGGCTTGATAGTGTAGAGCTTTACCCTTTCAAAAAGCTGATCGAAGCCAACGTGTCCGGTATTATGGTGGCCCATATGTCAATTCCGACATTGGACGATACGCCGAATTTGCCGACTACCTTGTCGAAGCCTGTGGTAACCGACTTGCTGAAAGAAAAGCTTGGCTACAAGGGGATTATTTATACCGATGCACTGAATATGAAAGGCGTCACCAAATACCACGCTTCAGGCGAGCTGGAGAAAAAGGCTTTTCTGGCCGGCAACGATGCGCTGGAGTTTGCAGAGGACGTGGATGTTGCCTTTGAGTACCTGAAAGCGGCTGTGATAAAGAAAGAGATCACAGAGCAGCGATTGGCTGAGAGCGTGAAAAAGATTTTGATGGGCAAATATGTGACAGGCATGACTCGCTGGAGTCCTTTGAGCAATGAGCACGTTTTAGAAGACCTGCACCGGCCCAGCGACGAAATGCTTAACAGGAGGCTGTTTGAGGAATCTGTTACTTTGTTGGAAAACAAGAACGACCTTTTGCCTCTCAAGCGACTCGATACATTGGAGCTGGCAAGCCTTAGCGTAGGAGTAGAGGCGATTTCTCCTTTCCAGCACCGACTGAATGATTATACTGAAATGCCTCATCTGGTATTGCCCAATGATGCAACCCCAGCGCAAATAGAGGCAGTGAGGGATAGCTTGAAAAGCTACAACATGGTACTCATTGGGTTGCACTCCGGGCTCAGAGCTAATAACAGGGAAGGGATGTCAGCCAACGTGCAGGCGTTTGTGAAAGAGCTTGTCGAAGGCAAAGCAACCGTGGTAGCGGCCATGAGGAATCCTTATACGCTTTCCAAACTTGACTGGATAGCAGAGCCGGATGCGGTATTTACGACCTATCAGGAGCACGCAACAGCTGAAGACATGGCAGCTCAGCTTATTTTCGGAGGCATTGGAGCCAAAGGGCACTTGCCTGTAACGGTGAATGAGCGATGGCCTGCCGGACACGGACTGACCACTGAGGGTGGGGTGCGCTTTAAATTTACGTTGCCAGAGGAGCTGGGCATCAACAGTCGGACGCTGGAAACCCGAATTGATAGTGCCATGACACTGGCTATTGAGAAAAAAGCTTTTCCTGGGGGACAAGTGATGCTGGCCAAAGAGGGGAAAGTATTCTTCCATAAAACTTACGGTTTTCACACCTACGACAGCCTGCTGGAAGTGAAGAAAACAGACATATACGACCTGGCCTCGGTAACAAAGATTACGGCGGCTTTGGCAGCGATCATGAAGCTGCACGATGACGGCAAGTTCGATCTGCATGCCAGGTTAAAAGACTACTATCCGTACTTCGGCTGGTCAAACAAAGCCAAGCTGGAGTTCATTGATATTCTCACACACCAGGCGAGGCTAAAGTCGTGGATTCCGTTCTATCAATCAGCGTACAAAAAAGATAGCAGCTACAAACGTCACACGTTGTCACTCACGCCCTCTGCCGATTATCCTATCAAGCTCACAGATAATTTGTATGAGTACAAAGACTACAAAAAAACACTGCTGAAGAAGATCAAAAAGTCGAAGCTCAATCCTGAGCCTGGCTATGTGTATTCCGACATGAGCTTCTACCTGTATCCGGATATCGTAAAAACGTTGACTGGCACTGACTTTCAGGAATACCTGAATGAGAATTTCTATGATAGAATAGGTGGCACAACACTTGGTTACAATGCGGGAAGGAAGTATTCTCTGGATCGTATTATTCCGACAGAGAACGACAACTACTTCCGCATGACCCAATTGCATGGCGTGGTGCATGACGAGGGGGCTGCCATGCTCGATGGAGTTTCGGGTCACGCCGGGCTATTTGCCCGCTCCTACGACCTGGCGGCCATGTGGCAGATGTACCTGAATGAGGGTACCTACGGTGGAGAGCGCTATATTTCGCCTCAAACGCTGGAGAAGTTTTCTGTTTGCCAGTTCTGCGAGGAGGGCAACCGCCGGGCGATCGGCTTCGACAAGCCACTGATTGAATACAATAAGAGAAGCAGCAGCGTAGCCCGCCAGGCATCGCCTTCAAGCTTTGGGCATTCAGGCTACACAGGCACTTTCGTGTGGCTCGACCCCGAGTACGATTTCATGTACGTGTTCTTGTCTAACCGGGTGTATCCAACCAGAAACAGCACGGCCATCTACGACCTGGCCGTAAGACCAACGATCCATACGATTGTGTATGAGGAGATGGGGGTGAGGTAAGGTGGATTGAAACTCGAGGCGGACGCCAGAAAGAAGATTGGCAAAAGAGGATCTTTGCGCTGGGGAATCAACTTTTTATTTCACTCCACCTCTCAATAAAGCGGTAGCCAACGACAAGTGTTGCCAAAGCAATAGCTAGTATGGCCAGGTACACCGCATTATTCCCGATTAAATTGGGCAGCGTCATGTCCTCTACATCACCGCTGATGAATGCCATCAGAGCGAAGGCAAACAGGTTATTGAAAAAGTGTATGATGATGCCAGGGATTAAGGAGTTTGTCCTGACATAAGCCCAACCAATCAAGACGCCTGTCGCTGTGGCGCCAATTGCCTGCCAGGGGTTGAAGTGTGCGATTCCAAAAATAAGTGCGGACCAGATGATGGCTTTTGGGGGGCTGTAGTTTTTAAGAAGTCCTTCAAGAATAATACCTCTGAAAAGTAGCTCTTCGAGAATAGGCGCAGCAACAACTAATGTGAGAAAGCTAGTCAGATCCGGCTTCATAAGCTCTTCGAAAAGCCGTTTGAAGTATTCCGGCATGGGAATAAGCTCTATAATTGGATCGACAATGATGATCGTGGCAATCGTCATTATCACTAGTACTGCAATTATTTCCATGCCAACCATTTGCCGTTTAGGAGTTGGATCCCAAAGCCCTTGTTTCCGAATGTTTTTCCAGGCCAATTCGATAACAAGAGCAAACGAAATCACATACATAGCCAGTTGGGCTACCTGCTCATAAACACCGTTGTTCAAATGCATTCCTTTAATAATGATCATCGGAATAGCTCCGGCCAGAGAAAAAAGCAGGAGGAGACCTATTAATCCAAACGATTGCTTGAGGGTGGGATAGTAGGTTTGGGTGGTCTCCTCCATTTATTGCAAAATTATGATATATAAAAGCTCAAGATTACTCCTTTATCACTCTAAACGACATCTGCCTATGATCCGAATCCTCCAGTTTGATCAGGTACATGCCGGGCCGCAAATCTCTCAGATCAAGACTTTTTGATGTTGACCTGTGAATTTCTTTTCCGGTCAACTCGAAAACTACAGCCTGTACAAAATCATCCATTTCAACGGTTAGGTAGTCTGTAACCGGATTGGGGTAGACGGTAGCCAGTTCGGCTTCCCACTTTACCGAAGTGGATGGGTTGAATTCAAAATTGGCCGTCAGCGAGCGGCTTTGTTCGGCTGTAAAGCTAAGGGATAGATTGGTGCCTATTTCAGATCCATTGTCTGTCCAGTTGATGAATTCGTAGCTGGTGGCAGGACTTGCGGTCAAGGTAACTGTCGTTCCGAAGTTGACGATGCCTGTACCTTCTACGGCACCTCCTTCGGCAGGGCTTGCTGATGCTGTGATTTCGAAAGATTTGAGTTCAAAATTGGCGACGAGGTTTCTGGCTTGCCCGATGACAAACGTGTAGGTCAAATCTGTCGAGACTTCAGTGCCGTTTTCGGTCCAGTTTACGAAGTTATACCCTGTTCCAGGAGTTGCGACTACAGAAACAGAACTTCCATAGGAGTAGTTGTCTGATCCTACTGTAGAACCACCCTCCACTGGATTGGAAGTGGTTGTGATTGCAAATGATTTTAATTCAAAATTTGCCACGAGGGTTCTGTTCCCCGTTACCGTAAAACCAAAAGTGACATTGCTCGACCGTGTCTGCCCATTTTCTGTCCAATTGACAAAACTATATCCGGCAGAAGGGGTGGCTGTCACCTCTGCGGACGCCAGATAACTATAGGCTCCTGCACCGCTTATCTCCCCAGCACCTGCGATATTCGGAGTGGCTTGTATTTCATAGGTCTGTGGCTGGAAATGGGCGATCAGGTCTCTGTTCGCTTTGGCGAGAAAGCTCATTGAAGTAAGCTCAGACACTATTTCTCCGTCTTCCTTCCAGTTGACAAAGTCATACCCTATGCCTGGAATTGCGAGCAGCGAAACTGTTTCTCCGAAGTTGTACGTGCCACCGCCAGTCACATTTACACCATCGGTAAAGTCGCCAACCGCCGTTATGACAAATGACTGTATCTGGAAATTGGCAACCAGGGTTCTGTTAGCAGAAGCAGTAAAACTAAATTCCGTTTCTGTCGATACTTCTGTTTCGCCTTCCGTCCAGTCAACGAAGTTGTAACCCTCTGAGGCTATTGCTGTAAGGCTAACCGCTGTGCCTGGGCTAAAATCCCCGTGGCCTGTTACCGTGCCTCCGGCTGATGGACTTGCCGTTGCAGCAATACTAATCACTTCTTCAAAGTTGGCGACAAGCGACCTGTCTCCGGTGGCAGTAAAGCTATAAACAGCGTTGTATGAGACTTCTGTTGCTCCTTCAGTCCAATTGAGGAAAGCATAGCCGGCTGCCGCTGCCGCTGTCACTTCCACTGTCTCACCGGCTTCATAGGTTTTAGCACCTGTTACTTCTCCTCCTTCTTCGGGATTAGCTGCAAGGGAAATGGTGTATTCAATGAGTTCCTCGACAGTCAGTGACGTCGTCACTACGGTTTCTGCCTCATCATCGTCATTGCTGGCTATGGTGATATCTGACTGGTATACGTTGGGCGTCAGTGCTGTTGCATCGAAGGTGACGGTGATCAAAGCTGATTCACCAGGTTCAATGGTTCCGGAAGCAGGGTCTACACCCGTCCAATCCTCTTCCAGGCTGATAGAATAAGTAAGCTCGCCATCGCCTGTATTCTGGATAGTGAGTTCTTTAGATCCCGATCTGCCTTCTGTTAGCGTTTGTGTGAGGGAGGTAGGGGTGACTTCAATTTCGGGCCTTTCAGGGAGGTTGATATAAAACTCGTGGTTGCTTCCACTTATCGTTTCGTCGTCAAGTAGCAGAAAATACGTCGTGCCGGCAGTCCATGCCAAGGATCCGTAGGTGCCAGGGTAGACAATGTCATCGATGCAACTCCAATTACCGGCGCTCGACCCACAGCTGGTGCCCCAGGCATAGTCGACGTAGTCAGTTGCTGATGACACAGTAATTGAGTAGTCTCCGGTATATGGAGCTACAAAGCGATATATTTGCTCTTTTCCAGGGGTTGAATATCCACAAAAGTTGGTGCTCCATGCCCCGGTACCCCCTCCCTCAAAAGCGATAGGGTTTTCGGCCCCTGTGCCAGTAATTTCAATCACCTCATCACACGGGCCTACAACAGGATCACTTATGTAAAATTCGTGGGTACCTAAAACGTTACTTTCACTATCAAGCAACAGGTAATAAGTTACCCCTTCAGTCAAAGATCTTTCTCCATATGTACCGCCCTCTTCAATATCACCTATACAGTCCCAACCATCGATGTTACAGCTCGTACCCCAGGCATAATCAACCCAGCCATTGGCTGACGTGATCACGACGCTGTAGGAACCAGAGGCACTTGGCGTAAAGCTATAAACCTGTTCAATACCAGGTGTGGAGAACCCGCAAAAGCTGGTGCTCCATTGCCCTGTTCCAGCTCCAGAATAGGTTTGAGTATTTCCTTCCCCTGTCGCAGATATTGCAATCACGTTTTCGCACACGGTACCGCCACCAACAGGACCCTCGATATAAAATTCATGTGTAACTGACGTGATGTCTTCAGCATCAATTAAAACATAGTATGTCACGCTTTCAGTCCATTCCATAAAGCCATAAGTTCCACCCCCGTTGATGTCCCCAATACAATTCCACCCCACTTCATCACAGCTGGTGCTCCATCCATAGTCAGCCCAGTCTGTGGCAGAAGTCACTACGAGGCTGTAGAAACCTGTTTCGGAAGGAGTGAAACTGTAAACCTGCTCTGTTCCTGGTGTAGAGTAGTCACAAAACTCAGTGTTCCACAAACCCGTACCCTCACTGGCATATGTATAGCTGTTTTCCGACCCTGTTCCTGTAATCGCTGTGATATTTTCACACGGGGTGGTTGGTTCATTTATGTAAAATTCATGGGTGCTTCCAGTGTCATCATCTTCGTCATCCAGCAGCAGATAGTATGTTTCTCCGACAGTCAACGGCATTGACCCATAGGTGCCAATAGCATCAATATCGCCGATACAAACCCAACCTGCCGGCCCACAAGCTGTGTTCCAGGCATAATCTACGGCTCCGGTGGCTGAGGTTACTTCTAGGCTATAGAGACCAGTGGAAGGAGCAGTGAAACTATAGATTTGCTCAGTCCCAGGTGCAGAACTGTCGCACAGAGCGAGGTCCCAATCTCCCTCACCACCACCGGTAAAAGTTTCTGAATTTTCGCTTCCGGTACCAGCTATTGATATGGCATCTTCGCAGGGATTAGGGATATCTCCCTGTAGGAGTGTGAATGAAACCTGCAAATCGTTTTCAATAATTGCAGACACCTGAATATTGCTGACGCTGCCAGAATACAGCTTGGCGTTTGGGTTAGATGTATCGTCAAACAACGTATTGCTGCTCGTGCCAGGGTAGAGGTCGCCAGCATCGCCACGGTTGGTTTCATTATCGAGACCGTTTAACCCATCTGCCTCTTCAAGGTCTACAAGTTTGTGGGTTTCGTCACCGTTGGTGATTTTATTGTCGTCGATGTGCCAAATCGCAAGCCCTTCTCCGGGTAGGTAAGCGTCCTGACCGGTCTTTTGTCGGTTTTCAAGCAAGAAGTATTCTTTCGGGTCGTTGGTGGCTATCTTATACACTGTAGTACTGCTAACCGAAGGATCCAGTGAATAGTCGCCGCTGCCTATTAAAGTAGGACTGACCCACTCTAATTTTGCCCTGGACCATGCACTCATAAAACCAGGTGTTCGTTCGTTATTTAGCCAGCCGGCTCCTGCCATCAGCCCCCAGTTACCAATGCCTTCTGAATCTCCGTTCGAATCGTCGATATCATATAGATCTGGCAGGCCAAGACCATGTCCAAATTCATGACAAAAGACGCCGATACCCACCATGTTGTCGGTTTGACGGATTTCGGGGTTGATCATGTAATCATAGAACGTTACGCCATCGTAAGTTCTGCCATAGCTGCCAGGAAGTGTCCACCTGTGGCTCCAGATATATTGTGTTTGGCTACCTTCCTCAGCGCCGGGGCCTGCATGCACTATGATCACCCCATCAACAAAGCCGTCATTGTCATTATCATAAATTGAAAAATCTACATCGGCAGCTTCTGCAGCATCAATGGCCTCGCCCACCAATTCTCTGGCCACATTATCGCCATTTTCATCCCCGTAGTACTCGTAATTATTTTCTGCGGTGTACCACCCGAATACATCAGCGTCTACGTCCAGTTCGCCATCAGAAACTTTCAGAAAATAGTCTCTGAAGCTTCCCGTGCTATTATAGTTGACTTCGTTCATCATGTCATCAAAGTCGGTACCGGTGTAGGTGTTGGCCAGGTCGGGGTATTTAATGAGAATTACCAGCACTTTTCTGGTTCCTGCGGTAGGGAAGGCGTACTCGATGCCTGGCGAGTTACTTTGATTGACATTCATGGGAGAGTTGCTTGAAGCAGATTTGCTTATCGCTCCTCGTAAGTGTTTGGGTTGGCTGTTTAGAAACGATTTGGAAGAAGCTTCCCGGGCCGACGGGTTGGAAGCTTTTGTACCAGACGGGGCCAGTTTCCCATCTTTTAGCGCTGCATATTCATAAATACCCTTTGCGTTTTTTACTACCGTATAACCATCCTCCGTTTCCGTGTGGTGGTTGGCCATATTGCCTTTGCCAACTACCCGTAGTTTAGAGTTGTCGGGCTGGGTGACTTCCACAGCGTAGGGAGATGCAGGACAATTTGAAGGACTCAAACCGGGTTGTGCACAGAGTTGTGAAACAAAAAATGGTGCGAGTAAAAAAAACACTTTAAAGCTGGTTCTCATAGTGAAAGTATTAGAGCTATTGGTTTCTTAAATGTGTTTCAATCGTTTTCAAAAACTGGACTTCTTCAGGCTTTCTCTGATCAGGATCGTTGGCTTTAACACCACTTAACTCAAGTTTACCGTTCGATCGGGGTACCGCATATTCATATATTTTGGATTCGTTTCTCAGGATAGTATAGCCGTCAATGGTTTCGGTATAAGGATTTTGCCTGTTGCCTTTGCCTAGTATTTGGATAGAAGTGTTATCGCTTTGCTGAATTGTTAGCGCATAGGGGCTTGTAGTACTGCTTCCGCCAACGTCGTTCTCTTTGGTTTCAGAAGTACCGGTGTTTTGTGACTTACATCCGGCGATAGTAATGCCGTAGATTAGGGTCAGCAAAAAGAAGACCTTTGAAAAAATTGTACCCGATAGTCTGTTGTTCATCGTTAATAAATCCTGATTACTAGTGTTCCCAGAAAAGATACCCCAGTAGATATTTAAAGTTACACGAAGTCCAAGCTATACTATGGGTCAGCAGACTTGAGCTTTTGTTAAAAAAATCTCCGAAATGGAGTAGGCGTATACACAAGGATGAATATACGCAATTCTACTAATTGGCATTATATTTTTTGTAAAAATACAACAAAAGCCCGGAGGGAAGATTTGACCCAGCTCTTGCATGTTTAGAGACGCTGTTCAGTTTGAGAAAGAAGATGTAGCTTTTTGTGTGATTTAGAGGTATTTAGTTCTTTTTCTATGCAGATCAGAACTCCCGTTTTGGAAGGTTAATAATACCTCACCTTGGGCACCTGTTTAGGAAATAGACTGAGGTCATAGCCAAGTGTGATTTCATGAGTACTAAAGCTCGAAGGTGCCAAACTGTTGGTGGCGAGTTCTCCCGAATAGCCCAGCCTGAGGCCACCTTCCGCCATAAAGAAGATGTTAATGCCTACTGTATTGAAGCTTCTTGTGTAGAGCCCGGCCCATACCGCATCCAGCATCAGCACGCTGGCTCCAAGATCAAAGGAGAGGGGAGTGTCAGCACTGTAACGAACCAGCGTTGATGCTTTTAGCTTTACCGCCTGTATTTTGTCGAAGATGAGCCCGCTGGAGACATACAGCTGCCTGTGGTACCGTTGGTTGCCACCGTCAAGCTCTTGGGTTACCTTGAGCAACCTTGGGGCAGACAGTCCCAGGTAAAAATTTTTGGACGAAAGAAAGATGCCCGTACCAAAATTAGGTTTGGAGTAGGACAGGCCGCTGAAAACAAAATCCTCGTCAGAAGGGTCGTCCAGGGTCAGTTTTCCGAAATTGTAGTTGAGCGCATTCACTCCACCTTGCAAACCAAACGACAAACTGTAGGTGCTGTCCAGCCTGATTTTGTAGCCCAGTGCCAGGTTAATGTCGGTCTTTTCGATCACACCAATATTGTCGTGCTGCACCGACACACCCAAGCCTACCTGGTTGTCGACAAGTGAAGTGTTGCCTGAAAGCAGCATGGTTCTGGGTGCACCCTTGAGGTTGCCCCACTGGCTGCGGTAATGCAG
>TARA_R110002012_G_scaffold153804_2_pt1 | contig 11948 bp, 19 predicted proteins | sample TARA_R110002012 | Tara Oceans TARA_R110002012 (sample SAMEA4396515) | marine metagenome | biome: Westerlies Biome; feature: [DCM] deep chlorophyll maximum layer (ENVO:01000326); material: water (ENVO:00002006), including particulate matter (ENVO:01000060) such as... | depth 40 m
CTTCGCCTTCAGGAGCAGGGTTTATCATATCATCGTCTCCTTCAGGAGCAGGGTTTACCATATCATCGTCTCCTCCGCCTTTTTGTTGTCCCCCTTGAGGCGGGTCTTTTTCTGTACAATCGTCATCAGGCTCAATCATGTGATACGCATTGTGCGCAATCTCATACGCCCAACCTGCTTCGTTTAGAGGTAGTTTATATTTAGGATAAAACCTTGATGGAACATATTGCATTTTGCTTAAACGATAATTTAAGACAGAAGAAAGCATATCGCATACTTCATCTCCTAAAGATGCGTTAATACGAACATCGGCACATATATTCCCACAAAATGAGTGGCATGGGTCGGCATGAATACAATCACCATTAAAAACATGACCTAACTCGTGTGTTATACCTGCCTTCATAATTTTCGGGTAGGCAAGAGTTAAATAGAAATTTGTGTTTATTGCAATACGATAAACTTCCTTTTTAGAATCCCAATAGCTATATATAGTATCACAACTTGCGTCATACATTAAATAAACATCAGAAGGTAATTTAACTAACTCTCTTATTTTTGTATAAGCTAATTGGTATTGGTCTTTCGATAAACTAGGCAGCTTTTGTGAGTATGATGCAGGGTTAGTAGAAGTGTGTACCTTACTCATAGGCACAGGCATATTACGTTCAATCGTGTCTAAATACCACGCAAAGAACGTATCAAAATCCTCAAAAGGATTTTCGGGGAATAGTACATCCAATGCCATTATTTTCCGTAAACTTCACGGTACTTTTCAAGTGCCTCTTTATTTTTTCCTTGGGCGGTTTTTAAATAAACATCTATAATAATATTTACCGCACCTATCTGACCTGCTTCTTTAAAAGAACGTAACGTAGGCACAAGTTTAATTTGTTTTTGTTGCAAAGCATTGATAGCGTTCATAACGCCTAACTTTTCAATAGCCTTAATATCTACTTGTGCGGTTTCATCTGAAACTTCATTTTCATCAATATCCATCATAATAAAAGCGTTTACAAAACGAATAAGTTGGTCTTTTTCATCTGAGGGTGCTTTATGCCTTGCAATAAACTCAATTGCTGAAGGGTAAAAATTCCCTACTATTTCTTCTCTTATACTCGTACCCTTACTTTCTTCTACTAACCCTAAAAGTTTGCCTATCCAAGCAGCCGCATCTGCGTTGTTAGAGACGCTATTAGATTCTTTTTTCATGGTCAAAAGAAGAATGTTAGTTGCTTCCGCCCCATCGCCATTAGCGTCATTTAAAGCGTCTTGAATCATCTGCTTTAAAGAACTCAGCTTAGTTGTTGAAGTAGAAGGCGTTTCTTTTCCTGCGGTTTCTAAAGAAAAAGTTCCTGAACCTCCTAAAACGGCTGAAGCTAAACATTTATATATACCTTTTTGAAGTTGTAAACTACTACCTCCGTCCATATCATCATCTACACCAAAGTTGTTTCTAATAATTTTGAACAACGCACTCGTTTTAGTTTCTGCATACAATTGGTCTTCTCCTGACTTTTTACCTGCGACAATTGCGTTTTGAGTACCTGTTGGAAATTTAGCTTCATTTATCTCATTCAATAAATCTTTAACGATATAATTATTTCCTCCATCTTTTTTATTAAGCAATGTGGGAAGAAAGCTAAACTGCCATTGAAGATTTACTTCATTCAATAATTTAAACTCAAGGTCTTCCGCTAAAGAAGATGTCTGACTTTGCCTTGTTACATCATTAAGGCACATACGCATTCCTTCCAAATCACTTGGTGGAGTAGTTACATACATTATTTCCTCGATTATTACATGACAAAAACGACGGAACAGAGCATCTTCAATATCAGCAGTTGCATTGGCAATTCCTATAACTCTTGAATCTAAAAGAGGCATCTTTAACTCTATCGCTTGGTCAAGCTGCTCTTTTACTGCTTCGTAATTAGAACCAACTTTTACTTTTTTAGGGACTCCCGCACCTTTTCCATCATTCAAAGTACGCATAGAGTAGTCTTTTATAATACGCTCTCTAACAATGTGAAGAAGAGGTGCATATTTATCTTGCTCACTTTCGTCTACCTTATCTAACTCATCTAAAATCAGCCAAAAATTTCCATATCCAAGCAAAGTGCTTAAATAAAGGCACAGGTCTCTCACGTCATCTCTAACAACCACATCCGCCTCTTCTTGCATTTTAAATAGTTCAGCATCCGAGTATAATTCACGCTGAACCTCCATGCCTTTATCATTTAAAAAACTTTTAGCTAATCCACCTTCCATATCCGAAATCTTCATTTCTTCTTTTTTTGTGACGGTACTGCTCCATTCCCACTTAAAAAGCCCCTCAAAAATACTATTTAAGGCTTCATAATTCTTTCCTGTTAAACATCCTGACTTATCGCCATCAAAATGATTTTTAATGTATTTATCAAATATCTTTTTTCCGTTAGTTACATAGGATTCTATTAAAAACGTGCTTGGAAACCAATTTGGCTTATAAAACTCCAAAGTATCTCCACCTGCTCTTTTTCCTGTTAATCTCGGTAGCCCTTCAATATTAGAAGGTTTTTCTGAACCGATATACAATAAAGATTTGGGCATCCTCCATCGTTCAGTCATTTCGATGATTGAATAGGATTTACCAATAGATGATTTACCGAGCAACAAAAATGGTATGTCGTATCGGATTAGTTGTTTGACAAGTTCGATTGTCCTTTTGCCTGAAAAAATTGCTTCTGCCATTATATATAAAGTTGAAAAAAATGGAATTTAATGTTTGAAGGTAAAAAAGAAGGTGATAAAATACCCCCTTTTTCATATTTATATTTTTTTCCTTCTACATCGTCACAGTCAAACTTGACTCCTTCCCCTTCTTTCTGATTTAATTCACTTATTATTTCGCAAGTCGTTTTATCGCCCCCCTGAAAACTGTATTTCTTGTCAGAAGCCATGGAGCGTTTATTTACTACTCCTTCACCTCCTTCCATCTCCACCATCTGAGACTCAGCAACCCTAACGGGTATGCCTCCTTCTTTGTGGCTTTGACCTTTTAGCAATTCTCCGCGATAACGATTACTCATTTTTTGTACTTTTGTTAAAAATAAAGCTATGGCATCTCAAATTCCAAATCAATACCTTGATAAAAAAGGCAACGCATCAACTCTTGGGGTGGGGCTATTTGCACTCACAACTTTTGTGCTAATTTACCAAATTTATTTCTATCGGAAGTTCATAAATAATATTGAAAAAAATTCAGATGTCGATGAAAGGCTCGCAAGGATAGAAAGGCTTCAAATGGAGTCAACTAGCATTACATAAAGGTAATGAATTATTACGAAAAATATCCTTTATAGGGACATAAAATACTTTTCAGGGGGAAAATACACCTCTCTCATTTTGTCTAAAGGTAAATGTGCTACGTTTTCTATGCGCTGACCCCCTGCGCAATTAAATGGAGTTTTTCTTGATTCCATTTTTAAAGGCATTAAAAAGTTGCCTTTTTCATCGCTAATTTTCCAAAAAAATATTCTTTTATCAGGAATTAATACGGCAAAAACAAAAAACGGCACTTCAAAGGCTCTTGAAGAAACCATTGTTCCTTTATTTATTTTATCTGCACTTATGAGCAATGACCCCCTTTCTTTAAGCAATTCAAAGTTCATATTTCTACTTTTCACTTCTACACAAGCTTTTACTTCTCCATCTCTGATTAAAACGGCATCTAACCAAGCCCTCTCGTATTTAGCGGTAGATGAACTTGCCACTTCACACTCATAAACTTTGGCTATAATATCTAAAGCGGTGTCGCAGTATTTATCGTATCCTTTTTTTAAGAATGTTTTTGTTTTATTGATAGGTAGAACGTAATCTGCTTGTTTCATGATTTTCCGAAATCTATTGAACTTTGCCCTTTGCTTGTTTTGTGCATGAGCCGAATCTTTCGACAAATCAGGTCAGTAAAGTTTTTATCTCCCTTAAATGTCGTTTTTATTTGAAAGGTTATTTCAACAAGGTCGTCCAAGTTAAATTCCTCTAATTTATCAGTCCAATCGCCAAAAAGAGTAAAAGCTATCTCTTGACGTGGTTGATTTTTATACTTTTTACTTATAACAAGGGTGCTAATTCCCTGTTTAATCGGATAAATACTCTCAATTTTCCCTACTAATTTCATCTAAGGCGTTTTTAAGACCGCAGTTACAAGAATTAGTTCGGGGTAATGCTCCATACAGAATGCTGCTAACCGCTTCGGCTTCTTGCATACTATATTTAATTTGTGCTTTTTTGCCTTGCATAAGAATCGGTGCAATTTTTTCAATAAGAAAGCACATATCACATGATAAGTCAGCAGGACACTTGAAAGTTTCCTCCAATGCTGACCATATTTCAGGGTATTCATCTGCAATTTCCTCAAACTTTTTCCACAATATTACTCTCAATTCCTCGTTCTCCTGTATTTTCAAGTCTATCATTTGTAGTGAGATTTAATTTCTCTCTTAAATCTAAGCCTTTTGCCACCAAATTTTCAAATAAATTCTGAATAGCTAGAAGTTTACACCTATTAATCACTTTTATAACGGGAGTTTTTGCACTATGCTTATTTATTTCATCTATAATTTGTTTCCTTGAAAACTCATTATTTACGTCACGATTAGACTCTTCTTTCAATAATTTCTTTGCTTTTAATAAAATATTTTTTTTCTCTTTATCAGAAAGGTGTATTAATTTTGAGTCTATTAATATGTCGTAGTAAACGTGTGCTTGCCACGAAACCTCTTCATCCTCTCCTGATTTAAAATCATCCCAAATTGATAAAAGGCTTTTTAATCTTAAAGCCTCTAAGTCTTCATCTGACGGCTTATTAATTTGTTCCAATAATTTATTCTCGTGCGCATCTAATTTTAGGGTATAGTTGCTCCAATGTGTCATTTTATATTCCTTATATGCAGTCAAAATTCCACTTATATATAAAGGAGAGAAGTTTTGATAATGATTGGGGTCTACATTTAACTTATGAGCAACCGCTAAATTAAAAGCATTTACAATTTCATCTAAGGTTAGTTCCCCAAAGTTTTTTTTCATAAAAAACAAGTTCATTTTCATATCCTCTTGGTCAGGAACTTCTTTAATACCAAGAAATTTACACCATTTCATAAGAATAGTATATACTGAATGCCAACCACTTTCAGGCAAATCTCTTAATTTATCTTTAAAAGTTGCGCTAACTATGGCTTTTGTCTCGTCCGTCAGGTTTAACGAATTGAGTAAAGTCAATGGAGTCTGCTTGGTTAATTGCGTTGTTGTATCGCTCTGATTTTGTAACATGGTTTGAAATTTTATGGTGCATCGAATGTTCAGAATTTTGAGGATTCTCATTCAAGTAGCTATCGAACTTATTTCCAAACAAAGTGGCGGGACGTAAATATATTTCTTGTGCCGTTCCTTTCCACACTTTTGTTTTGTTGTCGATTACTTGACAAAAATCATTATAGACGTATCCTTCTTTTAATCTTGCATCAATATCTTTTATTGTTTGTTTATTTTTAATCCTATATTTCTTACCCGTTTTTTCATTTAGGTAATCCATTATATTTCTTCTTACGTCTTCGTGTTTATTTTGTGAGTTTTGACGCTTTTTTTGTTTCACTTTTGTTTCAGACTTGTCCCAAGTTTGTCCCAACTTGGTTTGTTTAATCAAGGTAATATGCTGAAACTCAATACCCCCTCTTAACCAAACTTGTCCCAAGTTTGTCCCACTTTTGTCCCAAAGTTGTTTCACTTCTTCCAAATGTCTGTGCAATCCTGAACGACTGAGTTTATGGTTTTGGCACAGTTCTTTAAAACTAAATTGAACAGGCAACTCGTCCATACGTGAAGCTATTTCAACCCACATAGAGACAAACTTTTTTCGCTTCTCTGAAACGATAAGATATTTCCAAAATAAGGGGGTCATTAGAACCCAAAATCCTCAACATCTTTTTCTCCCTCATATACTTCTACATCGCCAAGAGAATTTTCTACTTCAAATTTACTTACAACCTCATCATCTTTACTTACGACCTTATCCTCATATCTTCTCTTATGGGGTATAGGAATAGCATCATGCTCTACAAGGTCATTTGGAGTAACTTCCAATGCAACGCATAATTTATTAAGCGTTTCAATTGTCATATTTTTTCTTTTTCCACTTCTAAATTCAGTAAGAGCATAATATTCAATCTTTAAATCTTTTTCTTGTAGAATGCGCTCTAAATCTTTAGTTGTCATCTCTCTTTCATGAAGAATCTTGTGTAGTTTTGTTGTGCTTTTCATTTTTTTAATTGAGGGGTTTCTTTTTGTTCTTCTGCTTTTTTCGCATAATATTCAAACATCTGTTCATCAAATGATGGGTCGATATTATCATAACGATGTAAGCAAAAGGCAGCATAGTCAGTTGTAAACCATTGACCTTTATAATTAAAGCCATCTTTGTTTTTTTGAACTGCCTTGTTATATGCTTCTACTAAGTCATTATAAGTATCAATAGTTAAAAAAATATTTTGCTTTATTTCAAATAAATGTTTTTGATACTCAACTCTTTGCAGAGCAATGTCTACTTCACTTTTTTTTCGCGCTTTCGCTATATATTTTGGATTTGCCATGGTGCAATATATGTTATACGATATAATAGTTACGATTAATGATAATTTTCTTATTCACATCCTGTTGTGAAATATCAAATCTTCTTAAATAAATTAATAATTTCTTCGTCCATAAACTGACATAATGCCTGAAACATCCTCAAGCCCATTATCTCTTGTATTTTAGCCTTTTTTTCATCTGTTATTTCCCAATCAGGGAAATCGGGTTGCCACGGTGGAGCATAAGCAGGTCTATTAGGACTCATGTGGATACCCTGAATAGGTCTAACGTCTGCATTTTCAATTTCAACAGGAAGCCCATGTACGGGTATTACTAAATCATAATTTACAAATTCGTCATGGTAATAGTGTGCAGCGTCAAAAGGGGGTATTTTCTTCACCCATTTGTCAAGTTCGCTTATCTTTTCCATATAAGAAGCAAGATGTTGCTTCCATTCTTTAGTATAAAACGATTCTGTTTTGACGCACATAGTGCCACTTAACTTATCGGATTGATTACGCTTCAGAGCAAAATAAGTGCTTTCGGGAGATAACCTTTCAAGTTCTTCAAAGTCATCTATAATATTAGATTGAACGTGCATAATATCAATGTCACAAATTTTTGTCCACTTACTCTTTAGTTCGGGCGTTAAATAAAATCTTGCAGTAGAACCACAAGGAACAATATCTACGTATTCACCTTCAAGGGGTAGTAGCAAATATCTTTTTGGAAAATACATATCCAACAATTCAAGTGCATCATAATATTTTATTAAAAATTTATTTATATTTTTTATTCTAATTTCTACTTTTACGTTGTCATTTGTAATTAATGGGAAAAAAATAAAAGGAATTACGAACTTTTCGTATTTCTCATTATCTATTACGGAAAATAAAGTCAAGTCATTCATTATATAGTAGTGTTTTTGGAGTAAAATATATATTTCTCTTCTCCTGTTTTGTGATTAACCCAAAATACTCTGTTTCTTTGCACTTTGGTTATATTACAAGTATTTTCTTTAAATTCATAACCCATTAAATTAAAATAGTCGTAAATTATTTGTTTGCTTTCTTTTTTAAAGTAAACGCAGTCTGTAAGCCACATCATAAAATGGTCTTTAGGAAGTAATTTTATCGTTTCATTCATAATACGATGTACTTCATTTATAATTGCCCAATAGTATGGTCTTAAATCATCGTCTTTTTTTAATTTAATTAATCCTTTACCTTTCCCAAATTCAAATGTCTCTTCAAAGCTTTTTTTATTTAAACTACCGATAGACGCAACTAATCCTAATTTTGAATTTTTTCTTTTATCCCACCCTTTAATGTATAACTCTTCGGTAATAAACCCAAGATTAAATGCCGTTTTCCAATAACAAGCATTCAAATCAATTTCTAGCAAAGTCTCTTCCGTTTCAGAACTTTCTTTTAAAGCTTCAGTATTAAAAGCAACTACTTTTGTTCCTTCGATATAGCTTGGAGGTTCTTTTCCATCATCAATAAGCTTTCTTATTTCACGCCTGACCATCATAATAAATTCTAATCCCTGCATTCTCTTTTCACCTTCTAAACCAAAAAAAGTTCTTTTCCTTGTTGTTTTTCCATAAGCATCAAGAAAGTGAACCACTCTTGACATACCACTCATTACAACCTTAAAATTCACCTCCTTGTATTGCAAGTCCCTCACATAACTTGTGTATTCATCTATGTGAGATTTTTCGTTCATTCTTCTTCGTTATCTTCTTCTGAAGTCCATGCAGCCTCTTTAAACGCTCTGTATGATTGTTCTAAAACCCATTCAAGGTTAGTTTTACAAGCTTTTACATTACTTATTGCTGATTCAACATTCTGAACAGGAAAAAATTGATTAAGGAATATCGGCTCTATTTGAAAATCACCAAAAAATTTATCCTCCATATCCAAGGTCAAAACTATCGCATAGAAATTCGTGATATAAGCTGCATTTATAATTACAACAAATTTGTATGTATTGCTACCAATTTCTATTGATAGGTCATGTGATACTTCAGGTATTGGTAATTCCATACATAGAATGTTTTAACACGAAATTATTCACCTAACCTCCGAGAGTCCCTACCATCCTCTATATGATTTATTCTGTCTTCAGAGTACCAATCTTCATACTCACACTCGCTTGTGTCCACTTCTACAACTTCAACATCCATTTTCCCATAAGGGAATTTTTTTTTATCTAGCGTTTCGTTGATAAAAGCATCTATATTTTTAGCTATGTCTTCAGGAAAATCTCCTGATGTAACATCAAAAGTAATATTTACGTGAACATGACCTCGGCTATATTTTTCACCGTCTTGATTGTAATAAAGACTCATTTTTTTGTTAAATCTATGGTTTCAATTTTATCAATAAACCACTCAGGAGCGGTAGCCTCATAACCTCTTTCAGACACTTCAAAATCACAAATGCTTGCGGGTATCCAAAATCCCTCTTCGTTTATTCCTAATTTTATTAAATATGCCTTTGGTGTTGCAGCTACTACTTTTCCGTAGTCTTCCATAATGCCGTGAATAATTACTTCTTCTTCTTTCTGAGGAGTCATTTTATTGGGGTTTTATAATTTTATTATGCGTAAAGATGAAACAAGTATAATTTATTACCAACGATATATAGGTGTAGTTTTCAACATTATATTGTTTATGGTTGTAAGCATTTTTCATATCTTAGTTTTTTTTTAAATTTTTACATTAAACTCTATGGCACACAAGCAACAATTTGAATTTGTTCAAAAAGTAAAATCTCTTTATCCTTCTTATTTTTCTAATTCAGTCGTATATGACTTTGGCTCTTTAGATATAAATGGAAGTAATAAAGTTCATTTTGAAAATTCATCCTACACGGGAGTTGATATTGGAGAAGGAAAAAACGTGGATATTGTATCCAAAGCCCACGATTATAAACCTGTAAAAAAAGCTGATGTAGTTATAAGCACAGAGATGTTAGAGCATGATATGTATTGGGAAAAAAGTTTAGAGAATATGCTCTCTGTATTGAAACCAAATGGTCTTCTAATTATAACTTGTGCTACTACGGGAAGACGTGAGCATGGTACTGCAAGAAGCAGTAATGGCGACTCTCCGTTTACAAGTAAGATAGGCGAATGGGCTGATTATTATAAAAACCTTACAGTTGAAGATGTGGCAAGTATTCTACATCCAAAAGAAAATTTTAAAGATTATTTTGAAAATGCTACTACGGAATTTCCGTGTGACTATCAGTTTTGGGGAATTAAAAAGTAATGCGTGTTGCCGTATTAATAATCTCCTCTGATGAGAAACAGAGGTGGATATTAGAAAAGTCTATTTGGAAGCAGTATATGAACTCTCACGAGGAGGTAGATTGTTTTTTTTTAGAAACAGACCTGTCTCTCCCTTCTAAATCGGTTAAAGTAAGTGATAATCTTATTAAGGTCGGTTGTGAAGATGGTATAATGAAAGGAATATTTAGAAAAACTATTTTAGCATTACAACATTTAGAAAATAAATACGACTTCTATATACGAACAAATCTTAGCACATTTTGGAGATTTGATTTATTACTACCCTTTTTACATGATATTTATAAAAAAGATGTTTTTTACGGAGGATGGGCATGGAAAGAATTAACTGAAAATCAATATATATCGGGATTCTCTATTATAGTTAATAAAAAAGTGTGCAACTTACTTGTAAAAGAGGGGTTAAAGCACTATGAGAAATCGGGGCGTGATGATGTAATAATTGGACGTATAATATTCAAAGTGCTTTCGGAACTTTATACGGGGGGCTGCACAAATGAAAATGCTTATAATTTTAATCCCTCCGCTCAATATGAAGATGGAAGTTGCGAGTTTTCTAAAAGCGTTGTTTCTGATAGAAAAAAATACACTTTAAGAGGTTGTATGGATTCAATAGCAAATAATTACAAACCGAATGCGGATTACGATGACGGAAAGCGTTGTAGGTATGCTACTCCATTAAATGATAAATGTTTCTATTGGGAATATGAAGATACACCTCATCATTATCAAATTAAAGACTCTATTAAAACCATAAAATCCGACAAAAGATTTATAATTCGGACACACGTTCACTCCTCTTACACAACGCAGAAGAATATTTTAAACGCATTACTAAAAGAATTTAAATATGAAAACAAAAAATAATATGACCATTAGCGAAGTATATCACAAATCATTTTTATATACGGACAAATACGATTTAGGATATTTAGCACACTTTTATTCAGACTATTTAATAGAATGCAAGGGTGAAATTAATAATTTCTTAGAGATTGGCGTATGTTTAGGTGGAAGTATGAAATTGTGGCGGGCTTTCTTCGATAAACACGTAGAGGTAGTTGGTGTAGACGTTCAAGACCTTATGAAAATTGAGGGTTGTAAAATTATTAAAGCAGACGCTTATTCTACCGATTTTGTGGAAACAATTCCTAACGACCATTATGATTTGATTGTTGATGATGGCGCACACACTTTTGAAACATGGATGAAACTTATTGACCTTTATTACGACAAAATACCTGATGGTGGTCGAATTGTAATTGAGGATATTATTGCCCCTTACAAGGCAGGAAAAGGGGCGAATGAATCTCAACGAGAATTGATGAAAGAAGCTATTCGAGAGAAGGGATATTCGTATATGAAGATTCATGACCTTACAGGTAAACAAAAAACTCCAAGAATGAAAGAGTTGTGGAAAGATTTAAAAATCGAAATTTGGGAACTTCGTAAATGAAGACATTCAATTATATGCTCATTTTACTTATGTTATAAAATCTTATATTTAAGAATAAAGAGAAGTAACTTCGGAATTAAATAAAAATCTATGCAAGCAAACATTAAAGCTATAAAAGAATTATCTTCTGAAATATCATGTTCTTTAGAAGACCATGCTTTAATTCCTTTTTCAGAAAAAGGTATAACAAGTAATATTATTGAATATCACATCAAAAAAAAACTGAAAAAAATTATTACAGATTTTTTCCATGAATAGTTGCAAATAGCTATTTATATTTATAAGTTAGCACCTTCAATAGTGGTTAGGGTAAAGTGACACTTTGCTACTTTTTTTAGAAGTATATCCTACCTTTAAACCTTATATGTGGTTAGAGTTTTTATATTTTCATCTATTTAATACGCTCCACCACTTCTTCTAAACGCGAAGATGAAATATGTCAGCGAAAAAGAGGGGGAGTTAAACACATTAGGTTACGATTGATGGACAAGGTAGGGGGGCTAAACGTAGCTTCCCTATTTTTTTTTTGTCCCGTGGTGTAATGGTAACACACCTGTTTTTGGTACAG
>TARA_R110002012_G_scaffold78665_1_pt1 | contig 11948 bp, 7 predicted proteins | sample TARA_R110002012 | Tara Oceans TARA_R110002012 (sample SAMEA4396515) | marine metagenome | biome: Westerlies Biome; feature: [DCM] deep chlorophyll maximum layer (ENVO:01000326); material: water (ENVO:00002006), including particulate matter (ENVO:01000060) such as... | depth 40 m
GATGAAGAACTCGACCGCTTAGCCGCGCATATCGAAGAAGTCAGCCACCAGCTTTCAGAAAAAGGCCCCAAAGGTCGCCGTCTGGATTTTCTGATGCAGGAGCTTAACCGCGAAGCCAACACCCTCTCGTCCAAATCTGTGGTGGCTGAGACGACGAGGTGTGCGGTGGAGTTGAAAGTGTTGATTGAGCAGATGAGAGAGCAGATTCAGAATATTGAGTGAGGGGCCAGTGTTTATCTTTTATGATTTTATGGAAATAACAGTTATTGAAAAAGCATCTATTTAGTGGTTAACAGGAAAATTTAGTCTTATAATCCGCTTTACCGGATCGCTGTCCTGCCCAGGAGTCGCTCGTGAACCAAGCAGAACTGAATAAAGAAGAGCTATGCCGCTTTATTTGCCAGGAGCTACCTAGCCATCGCTTACAACAAATGCTCGAAAGCATAGAGGTGGCTTTTCAGAAGAGCGATAGCCAACTCAAAGAGACTTATAAGCATGTGCCATTGGCTGGGCCAGGGCCGCAGTCCCACCATTTCACCGTGCAGGAAGCACTGCTAAGCCTGCCAAAAGATGAGAACTTCGAAGTAAGTAACCAAGTCACTAAGCCTGCCGGTGGTCACTATGCACTGGTTTGCGCCGGCAGCATGCAGCTAACCACGAGCGTTATCACCATGGGCAGGACGCCACCCATACGCGATGCTCGTTTTAGACGTTTACTTGGGCTCATTAATAAAAGGCTGGAGAAACAACATCCTGATCTTTTTAAGGCATCCGCCTCACCTTTAGGGCCCAGCCAAGAGGCCCTTCATGCGTTATTACTTCCACATACAACGAAATGGACAGACAGCAGCGACCATAGTAGCCCAATCGGTGTAGCCATTGCGGTCCCCTACAGCGATCCCAGTGCAGGGTTTCATTTGTTTATTGATGTAGGGCAGTTGTGGCAATACTACAGCGAAGCAGGTGATGGGATAGAAGATATTGCCTATCCGACCCTGCGTGATAGGATGCGTCGCGCAGAGAACCGAGACCAAAATGAAGGTGTAAACGAGTGACATGAGAACAGGTGTTGATGGCTTTCAAGGCCAGCGGTTGAATCAACTGCGTATGGCCCAAAATCTGACCCTCGCGGAGCTGGGAGAGCAAGTAGGCCGCTCTTCCAGCACGGTGTCGGCCTGGGAAAAAGGGACCCAGCTACCTGAGGCCGAGTCATTTGATCGTCTTTGCCATGTGTTTCAAGTTTCACGCATGTGGTTTTTGAAACCTGTTCCTCCTGTTGTGCAAGAAAGCCATCGTCCCTACTTTTTTCGTTCACAAGCCTCTGTTCACAAGCAGGCGCGTGAAAGATCACAACTCTATTTGGCGTGGCTGCAAGAGATTTCTGATTTCTTCCAGGAGGCGATGGAGTGGCCAGAAGTTAATGTGCCGATGCTGGAGGCAGACGACTGCCGGTTGATTAGCGATGAGGAAATAGAAGACATCGCCAGAGAGTGCCGTGAGGCTTGGAAGTTGGGTTCTGCCCCTATCCCCAACGTGATCCAAGTAATGGAAAATGCGGGAATCATTTGCACTCGCGCGACTCTGGGGCACGTCAAAATGGACGGTGTTTCCCATGTCTCCGTTTTAGATGGCCGACCCTATGTGCTAATCGCTGAAGACAAAGCCAATGCGATCCGTAACCGCTTTGACGCCGCGCATGAACTTGGGCACGTAGTGCTGCACTCCAAAATACCGGCTGCGCAATACGCTAAAAAAGAGCTGTATGATCTGCTAGAAGGGCAGGCACACCGCTTCGCCAGTGCTTTCTTAATGCCGCCCGAGAGCTTTGCGCAAGAGGTCATATGGCCAACACTCGATAACCTGCTTTCGCTCAAGTCGCGCTGGAAAGTCTCGGTGGCTTCGATGATTGTGCGCTGCCGTGATTTATCGCTGCTGAGTGAACAGTTAGAGCTAAGGCTGTGGAAAGGGCGTTCAGCTCGTAAATGGACGAAAGGCGAGCCAGGCGATGATGCTCTGGTTTTCGAGCAGCCCAAGCTGATGATGCGCGGCGCCCACCTTCTGGTAGATAGCAACATTTTTGAACGAACTGAACTGGTTCACCAGATTGGCTTGCCGCCAGCAACTATTGAGATGCTGTGTAACTTACGCTCGGGTTACCTAAGTGTTCAGCCTGATGCTGGAGATAACGTAGTGTCTCTCAAACTCAAGCGTACTGCTGCAAGGTCTGATCGAACTCGGCGGGCAGAGGTTTTGCCGTTCCAGAAATAGAGAAGGGTGTTTATAATTTATAGCTCAATTTTGTCGCTATAGCTGTATCGGAGGAAGATGGGCTGCTGTTATAGAGCTAATCGAACGTGTACAGAATGAAATTCGGAATATTGAGTAATGACGGTAGAAATTGACTTTAGTGTATAGAGTATCCAAAATGTCTAACAAGTGGACTGGGAGTGCCCGGTCGGCGTCTAAACCTCGGTGAGTTTCATCGGGGTTTTTCGCTATCTGGACGATGCACAATCTCACGGCAAATGCTTCAGCCCCCACTGATCATACCCATCGCCTACCGCTTGCCTGCCGCCTTCGCAGTAAAACTTTCTCCGCAGCACATCGAAGGCCTGATTGGGTTGCTCTGGCTTGAGCACGTGTCGGCCGATAGGCCGTGCCACCAGGTCCGCGAGCTGAAGCCCTGCCGAGTTGCTGGCCTTGGCGGCCATGTGAATGCTAAAAGGCAGGTCGTGCTGATATTTGTTATTGCCGTCACAAATGCGGCGAAACTCCAGCTCGAGTTCGTCATCTTCTTTGGCGCCGCGTTTTTCGACGATGACGTGCGTTACGAGATTCTCCTGTCCCTTTTCTTTGACGAAATCGAATAGCGTTTCCAGGCAGTGTTTTAGCGCCAGATGGTACGGGTTATCCTGCTCGTCGCGGCTGTTTAAGCGGTGCTTTTCGATGACACAGGAGGCGAGAATGAAGTTGCTCTCGTTTATCAGCGTACTCAGACGCCCCATGAACGCCTGCTTGTCGGCCCGGTTTCTAAACAGCCTGAAATCGCCCTTCTCCTTGCGAATCTCGTGCTCATGCAGAATCACCAGATCGTGGCCGAAGTAATCGAATTTCAGTTGTTGAAGTTTAGGGACCACGGTCGACAAGTAATGTCCTTTGTAGAAAATACAAAAGGCCAGCACAAAAACCGGGTAGTTGGGGTCGATATTGGCCATGCCGTGGTCGCCACTTTCATCGACATAGACGATAAAGTCGCTAAAGCCTCGCGTGTTGCCAATATCAGATATTTTCGTCTCGCTCGTCATAAGGCTTAAATCCCCTCGACATCTATGCCGTGCTCGGCCAGCCACTGCTTGCGGCTTGCGTAGTCGGGCATCGCGCGTTCGAGGCGTAGCCAAAAGGCCTCGGAGTGGTTGGGTTCGTGCAGGTGCACCAGCTCATGCACCACCACGTATTCGGCGATGCGGGCGGGCAGTAGCATGGTTTTCCAGTGAAAATAGAGCACGTCGCCCTTGCCGCAGGAGCCCCAGCGGTAGCCAAGGTCCTGCACCTTGATTCCGGCCGGTGTGACCTCGAGCCGCGCGGCAAAGGTCTTCACCCGCTGCCAAAGCCACTGTCGACCGCGTTCGCTGTACCAGCGAATAAAATGGCGCCGTGCGTCAGAACACGCATCACGGCGCAGATGAAATCGGCCGTGCTGCCACTTGAGCGGTGCTGTTTGCTCATCGACCAGGTTCAACCGATGATGGCGTCCCAGGTAAAGAAAGCCTTCGCCCTGCACGTAGCTTTTTTGGCGCACCTGCTTTTGCATCAGCGCTTTTTCAGCCAGCTTTTGATAGACCCACGCCTGTTTGCGGCGCACGAACGCTTCCAGCCGTTGAGCGCTAACGGCGGGAGGCGTCGATAGCACCAAAGACCGGTCGCGCTCGACGGAGAGTTCAAGAGTTTTACGCCGTGCGCTCTCGCGCACGGTGATGGTCAGATCATCAACCTGCAGTCTCATGACTGCTCCAGCCGTGAGGTATTGGCTTTGGCCAAGTCGCGCAGCTTGTCCACCAGTGGCGGTATTTGCTCAAACTCTAAAAGCTCACTTTCGTAAATACGCTCGAACAATGCCTGCTCCAGCGCTTCCTGCATCGGCCGGCGGTGGGGCTCCCAGAAACTCGACGTCTTCACTTCATGGCTGATGTGCTCGACCAGGTGCTCGGTGAGCTGGATCAGCTCTGACTGGGTCGCCAGATCCGGCGGGGTATCGCCGCATTTGACTTCACGCAGCATGCGGTAAAAGGGCAGGTAGCTCTCGGGGACGTCGGGCAGGCCTTCCTCGAAGCGGGTACTGCCACTGTTCACTTCATCGACAATGGTCTGCAGTGCCGCGATAAGCGCGTCCCACTGCCCGGCCAGGCCGTCGAGAATCTCCTTGAGCCGTTCGCTGAGCTTGCCGTAGTAGACCGGGTCTTCATCGAGCTTTTCGCTGACCTGGCTGCGAATGGCGTGCTCCATTTCCGACGCGACGGCCTTGTTGGCCTTCTCGCTGGATGCGGCGCTATCGGCACCGTAGCTGGCCGCCTGTTCGCGCACCTGGTTTAACTGCTGGCCGAACTGGGCGTCGGTCAGGTTGATTGGGGCGATTTTGGGGTCGATCCCCAGTGAAATAACGTGCTCGTCGATCAGGCGACGCACCTTGGCGCCGACATCCTTGCCCAGCACAGTGCTGTCGCGGTAACGGCTTCTGGCCCGGGCGTAGATCAGCGCCAGCGCCTTGGCATCGCCCGTAAACGGCAGCGCCTCCGGGCGCGGCAGCACGGTATCGAGGCTCTGCATGAACGCCTTCAACTTGACGCCAAACTCCTGGCGCACCCGCTCGCTGTCCAGCGCCTGCACGCAGGCCTCGGTGTCGTTCAAGTCCTCGATGCCGCGAGAACGCAGCACGTCTACCGCGCGCAGGTGACGGTCGCGCAAAGCGGGAATCTCGTCTTTCAGGCTACGCAGGGCGCCGTCGATATCCTCGTCGCTGTAAGCCGCCAGCGCCTCTTTCAGATGATTGGCGACCCCGTAGTAGTCCACGACGATACCGGCCTGCTTGCCAAAGCCGGTGCGGTTGACGCGGGCCACGGTTTGAAGAAGCTCGGCCTCCTGCATGGAGCGGTCCAGATACATCACGCCTTCAATGGGCGCATCGAAGCCGGTCAGCAGCATCGACTTGACGATCAGAAACGCCAGCGGGTCGGTCTTGGTGTCGCCCCCTTCCTTGCCTGCTAGCAGCGGCTTCTTGAAGCGCGCGATGGCCTCATCCTGCCGGGCACGGTCGGTATGGGGCTGCCACTCAGCGCCGTCGTTATTACTGCCGGAGACGATAGTGGCAAACTCGAGTTTCGCCAGCAGCTCGCGGTAGCGCCACGCCTGAATGTGCGCCTGAAGTTTGGGTGATTTATGCGCCAGAGCTTCCTCATCCAGCGCCTTTAGATCGGCGCTGAGCCGGTGAGCGTCTTCCAGAAGCTCAGTGCGCGCCTTTTCAAACGCCGCCTTGTAACGTACCGCCGCCTCACGGCTATAGCCCACCACCTGTGCCTTGAAACCGTTGGGCAGAATGTAGGTAACGTAGTGGCGCAGCATGTCCCGCGCCTTCTCCTTGATGAGCTGCTGGGCTTCCAGCACGTGGTCGCGGGTGGCGTACTTCTGTTTGATCGCCTCCAGCTCTTCCGGCGGCCGGTCGGCAAAGAAGTCCTCGAACAGTTCATCCAGGCTGCTGCCTTCCTTGACCGCCCCCGGCGCGGTGCGGCCTTCATACAGCACCGGCACGGTGGCGCCGTCCGCCTCGGACTCGCGAATGGTGTACTTGTCGATGAACTCGCCGAACACCTCGTGGGTACGCTTTTTCTCGCCCATGATGATCGGCGTGCCGGTAAAGCCGATGCGCGCGCAGTTAGGTAGGCTCGCCTGCAGGTTGGCGTGCAGGTCGCCCGCCTGGGTACGGTGGGCTTCATCCACCATCACCAGAATGTTTGAGCTGGTGTTGAGGTGCTCGAAGTCACTGGCCTTGGCTTTGTTCTCGGCGTCGCGGTACTGCTGAATCATCGCGAACACCAGCCCCGGGCCTTCCTGGCGCAGGATGTTTTTGAGCGCGGTGGTTTTCCTGGCAACGTGTACCAGGTCGCCGCTCAACGCGGCGGTGTCGGAGAGTTGCTTCTGCAGGTCGGTACGGTCGGTGACGATGACGATTTTGAAGCGACGCAGCGCGGGGTCGGTGCGCATGCGGCGCACCAGAAACATCATGGTGAGCGACTTGCCCGAGCCCTGGGTGTGCCAGATGATGCCGCCGCGCCGGTCGTGCTCGCCGTCCTCGATGCGCGTTTTGCCGTGGCGCAGCCGGTCGATGGTCTTTACCACGCCGCGATACTGCTGATAACGGCACACCAGCTTGATGCTCTGCCCACCGCTGGTGGTGAACAGCGTGAAGTGACGCACGATATCCAAGAGGTTATTGGGCGCGAGCACCCCCGCCACGGTGCGCTGCTGGGCCGAAAGCGTGTTGACGCCGAGCGCCTGGGCCACCTCCGCCTCGCGCTGCTGCGGATGGTCCGCGCTGGCCACCGTTTTCCACGGCAGGTAGTGGTTAGCACTGGTGCCAATGGTGCCCACCCGGCAGTCGTCAAAGCAGGTCGCCAGCAGCAGCTGGTTGGTGTTAAAGAGCGCCGGGGCGCCTTCGTGATCGCCGACCTCGCCGCTGACAAAGCGCTGGTCGCTGTAACGGCGCAGCTGGTCGATGGCCTCGGCCATCGGCTCGGCCAGGTTGGGGCTCTTGCACTCGATCACCACCAGCGGAATGCCGTTCACCAGCAGTACCAGATCAGGAATGACGTGCTGCTTGGCAGTATCGTGCCCCGGCGGGCATTTCACCTTGTACTGATTGATGACCGTAAACTGGTTGTTGGCCGGGGTGTCCCAGTCGATGTAGCGGATCGAGCGCGAGCGGCCGCCATCCCAGCCCGGCAGGCCATCGACTACAACACCTTCGGTAAGCAGCTCCGTGGCCACCCGGTTGGCCTCCAACAGGCCCGGCGCGGCGATGCGCGTCAGTGCCGAGATCGCCGTACTGATCCGCTCATCGTCCAGCCATTCGGTGCGCGTACCGTCCGAAAGCGTACGGGTATTGATCGCGTTGAGCCGCTCGCGCAGCACGCCTTGCTGCACCACCTCGGCAAAGCTCTTACGACCGGTCGCCGCCGGGTCATCCAGGCTGCCTTTGATGTAGCGCCAGCCCATCGCCTCGAGCTGCGCAATCAACGGCTGTTCGCTCAGTTGCCACTCCGGCCCCATCCGGCCTCTCCTTATTCTGGTTAGCTTGCCTGCGGTTGGTCGATCAGCTCGGTGACGCGGACCCGGCCGGTGAGCAGATCGTCCATTAGGCCGGCTTTTTGTTTTTTGAGTTTTACTAGTTCAACTTCATTCATATGTTGCTTTTTTCTAGCTGCAACTAATCTACTAGTTATAATTTCTTGTTCAGGCCGAGGAGGAACTGTGATTTTCAAAGTTTTAAAAAATGGCAATCCTATTGTTTTTATAGTGCTTCCGATAGCAATGGATTCAAACTTCGGCTTCATTTTTTGAAGCCAGAAGTAGAGGTAATCGCCTGATATTTTTTGTGAACATAGCCAAGCTATAAAATGCTGACTTACAGCCATGTCATTACCAAGTATTGAGCTTTTACCTATTCCTGCATCCCGCGAAAGAATGACCGTACCTTTCTTGTGTATTTTTGCCGAAGAGTTAGCGATGCCTGCGTCACTGATCTCCTTGGCAGTAAGATTTATATAGTGATCATCCAACTTATTAGAGTCAGCGAGAGAAACCCATTTAATTCCCCCGTTCCAGTAGGAGCTTACATTTTTATCTGGCGTATGGCCGCTCCCTCGTTTTGCCACCTCATCAAGAAAGTATATCTCCCACTCCTTCGGAATCCACCCCAGCGGCGACTCTTTATACAGCTCCGGCGCCTGCTCATAGGGCGGGCGAAGCTGGCCGTTTTCGTCGATTCCACGGGTCAGCAGGTCGTGCAGCAGGCCCTGCTTGACCTGCTGCAGCTTGGCGATAATGGCCTCGGTCTGGCGGATTTGAGTGTCGAGGGTGTCGAGGATATGAGCGATGGTTTTTTGCTCCTCATACGTGAAAGCAGGAGAAGCTATTTTATAAATATTTTTGGTTGAAAGATGTTTTACGGTTGTCTGTGGAGTAGTGCGATGAATATTTGAAATATGAGGAATCAAATACCAAAATAAAAACTTTTGATTCAATTCGATAGAGCTAGACTTTATTTTACATACTCGTTGATTAAGAAGCGCTTTAGAGCCTTCCCAGCGGATGACATTAAAGTCGCCATCCATTCCGATAAGCAAGTCTCCATTTTCTACCTCATACTCCTTGGGATAAGGCCCCATGTAATTTATTTCAGTTTCTCTGTTGGCTATATCACGGATTCGTATGAGCGGCATACCTTCTTCGGTGGTAAAACCGCTGGAAGGGAAAGCGAAACCAGATAAAACGTTGATTTTTGATCCGAGCGTTTTTTCAAACATATCCCAGCCCCTCCAGATACCCGGCAAGCGTCTTCGCAGCGCTGTCCCGCGACTGCTCGATCTCGGTGAGCGTCACCTGATACTTGTCCCACCAGTTTTCCACGGCTGCGATGACCTGCTGGCGTTGGTTGCCGATATAGCGCTCGACGATGGTGGCCATATCACCGTGTAGCGTGGTCAGCAGCAGCTCGGCAGCCTGGGCGTTATCCAGCGCGTCGACTTTGGCATTGAGTTCCTCGGGCAGCGTGGCGCGCTTGGCCTTGAGTTCTTTGGCCAACGCGGTGCGCTGCTTTTTCCACGCCTTAATCTGTTTTTCGAGCTTGGCACGCTCGATATCGGAAAGCGCTTCTTCACCGTCTCTGGTGTCACTTTCATCATCGTCGTCGCTGCCACTCGGTTTTGGCAGGCGCTCCTCGGCGGTTTTGATTTGGCTGTCGAGTTCGGCCTGCTGTTGCTCCAGGGTTTGCAGCGCTTCGAGGAAGCCGCCCAGCACCAGCTTCACCAGCTTGTGCTCCAGCGGGTCCTGTTTGTCCATTTTGTCTTCCAGCGCGGTGACGATGCTGGTGCGCCAGGCGTCGACCACGCCGCGGGCGTCGCGGGCCATCAGGGTAAGGAAGTCGTACTTCTGCTGGTGCCAGAAGCCCGCGATCATGCCGCTGACCTGAAAGTCGTCCAGCAGGCCCACCGGGTGCAGGCTCTCGGTAAAGCTATTGAGCAGCTCTTTGCGAAGTGCTGCATATTCACGGTGCTGCGCCAGGGCGGTGATGCTTTGGCTGTGGCGGCGCCACCACGTATCGAACGCCTCGCGCAGCGCCTGCTCCTGGGCCAGTACACCGGAGTTGCCCTCGATGGCGGGTTTGATATCGGCCCTGCTTGCGATGTGTTCGCGGAACAGCCAGTACCCGGCATCCTCCGGTTTGGGCGCAAACACGGCCGCCGGGTCGAAGCCCTGGGCATCGAACAGCGCCCGCTTGGCCTCGATCTCGGCCTCCGGGATACCACCCACCAGGTGGGCGTGTACGTCGTGGGGCTCCGGCGGCGGGGCGTTGTCGGCGTAGCGGCGAATGTTGAGGTTGTAGCCGTTCTCCGCGAGCTTCTCATTACTGACGATGGTGGCAAAGCCCGGCTTGTCCTGGCCCTTGCCAGCCACAAACGCTTCGTAAATGGCGGCGATCTTTTCGATATGCTCGGGCAGCAGGTAGTTCTGAGCGCGCCCCTCGGCATATTCGCGGTCGGCGTTGATAAATAGCACTTTGCCTTGGTTATTGGGGTGTTTGCTGGCCACCTGACTGGCGCCAATGGTCTTCTTGTTGCGCAGAATCAGAATGCACGCCGGGATGCCGGTGCCGTAAAACAGGTTGGGCGGTAGGCCGATGACCGCTTCGAGCAGGTCATCCTCGATAATGCCCTTGCGGATGTTCTTCTCCTCGCCGCCGCGAAACAGCACGCCGTGGGGCATCACGGTCGCGACCATGCCGTCGTCAGCGCACACTGCCAGCATGTGTTGCAAAAACATCAGGTCAGCTTTTTTCGAACCCAGCGGGACCTCGCCGTATTTGAAGCGCTCGCGAAATTTGGGCTGAAACGCCGGCTGGCCGCTGTCGTCTTCGTCCTTGCTGCCAAAATTGAGTGAGAACGGCGGGTTAGTCAGAATGCGGTCGAACCGGCGAAGTACGTTCTTATCTGTAAAATGGCGCGGGTTTTCCAGCGTGTCGTCGTTTTGCAGGTTAGCGGTAGTAATGCCGTGCAGCAGCATGTTCATCCTGGCGATCGACCAAACGGCCCCGGCGTTCTCTTGGCCGTAGCAGTCCAGCCGATAGCCGTCGCCGCCGTGCTCGTCGATCCACTCTTTCGAGGCGATCAGCATGCCGCCGGAGCCGCAGCAGGGATCGTAGACTCGGTGATCCTGCTGCGGGTCGAGCAGGCGCACCATCATGCGCACCACCGAGCGTGGTGTGTAGAACTCGCCGCCCTTCTTGCCGGCTGAATCGGCAAAGTCGCCGATCAGGTATTCGTAGGCCGCGCCTAATAGGTCCGGGAACTCGAAATCCCGGTCGCGCAGGCGGTATTTGCTGAAGTGGTTGATCAGCGAGCGCAGCTTGGCATCGGAAAGCTTACTCTGGCCTACCTTGCGGTTGAAGTCGATGTGTTCCAACACATCCTGCAGACTGGTATTGCCCTGCTCGAGGCCGCCAAGTGCTTCGTTAAGCGCAGTTCCTATATCCTTGTGTGCATCGTGGAGCAGATAGCTCCAGCGCGAGGCTTCAGGCACATAGAAGCTCGTTTTGTACCACAAGCGATTTTCAGCCATCTCGCGGGCCGCTTCTTCGCTTTTGCCCTTGGCGATCTGCTCGCTGACGACCTGCTCATAGCGCTCGTCGAACACGTCCGAGCAGCGCTTTAGAAACAGCATGCCGAAGATGTACTCCTTGAACTCGGAGGCATCCATCTTGCCGCGCAGGATATCGGCGGCGCTGAAGAGGTGGTTCTCCAGCTGGGAGAGCGTTAGGGGCATTAAGATATCCTTGGTAGTTCATTAAGCCTAGTCTTATGAAGGCAGCCTAAAGAACGAAATTTACATGGTGAATAGTTTAACGAATCACGCGCAGCCAAGGGAAAAATTAGCCAGCGACTGCGCGTCATATTCATGAGGGTGCGGTTCGGCGTTTGGCTATTGCTTATCGCCACATACCCACCGTCAACGGCTGAGTAGCCCCTTGTTGTCCTGCCACGCCTGGTTCAGCCGTTGGGTGATCAGCTCCACCGTGCTGGCTTTGACCCCCAACTCTTTTGCTGTGTCAGAGAAGGTACTGAGAACGTCGACTATCCCTTGAACGTGCGGCTGCGCCTGTTTCCAGGTCGAGAAACCGGCATGCGTTGCCAATTGCTGAATTGCTTTAAGCGGCGGCTGCTTACCATAGCCTGCATAGGCGGTGGCGTGCTCTGCGAAAGGATGAGGGCTAAACGTTACGTCATAGAAAGGCGCTGTTTTCCATTGCCCCACATCATCCTGCAAGAACGCCCAGTTTTTACTGTGATCATCCTGATTACAGGCAAACAGATTAAACAGCGCACGGTGGAACTGTAGTTGCCCAACGGCGGGGGATTTACACAACTGGCGGCTGGCTTTGATAAGGTCGGCGTAATCCAGGCTAGGCGTTCGGAAATCGGCGTCCAGCAGCCCACAGGCGCTATGCATATGCAGACGCCCCGCAGGGTTTTGATTAATCCAATCGAATCGTTTGATGGCAAGCCAAGCGCGTTCCCCCTGCGGTGTCGGTATGCGCAGCAACTGCCATTCCGGCGGCTCGAGGCCTGCCTTTTCAGCCAACGCCAGGTATGCCGCTTCGCAGAGGCCTTCTTCGTGACCCA
>TARA_R110002012_G_scaffold223885_2_pt1 | contig 11939 bp, 11 predicted proteins | sample TARA_R110002012 | Tara Oceans TARA_R110002012 (sample SAMEA4396515) | marine metagenome | biome: Westerlies Biome; feature: [DCM] deep chlorophyll maximum layer (ENVO:01000326); material: water (ENVO:00002006), including particulate matter (ENVO:01000060) such as... | depth 40 m
CGACATCATGTCGTTAAACGAAAAGGCTTACGACAAATACCAACACGGTACCTTTTTTGGTATGGAGTTAGTACCAGATACGCGTCGCCTAGCCATGATGAACCTTATGTTGCACGACATTGCCGTTGACGATGAAAATGCGGGTATTCTATTTGGTGATACCTTATCAAACGAAGGTAAAGCACTGCCTCAAGCTGATTTGATATTAGCGAACCCACCGTTTGGTACCAAAATGGGCGGTGGTATTCCCACTCGTGACGATTTAGTGCATTACACCAGTAACAAGCAACTGGCCTTTTTACACCTTATGTACCACCGAATGTTAAAACCCGGCGGCCGAGCTGCTGTGATATTGCCCGATAATGTATTGTTTGAAAGTGGTATAGGAAAAACCATACGTAACGATTTAATGGAAAAGTGTAACTTACACACCATTTTACGTTTACCTACCGGTATTTTTTATGCAGCTGGCGTTAAAACTAACGTGTTGTTTTTCTCAAAGCCTACAGATGTTAAAAAAGACAAAGCACAAACTAAAAACGTATGGGTATACGACTTACGCGCAAACATGCCAATGTTTGGTAAGCGCACCGTACTAGGACACGATCACTTTAAAGAATTCTTCGATGCTGTAGGTAGCAATTTAACGAATGTTGACGAAAAAGCTAGAGCGAAATTTATAACAGAGCATAATAACGGAAGTGAAATTGGTAATGTTGATACCTGCAGGTTGCGTTGTTTCACCCGCGAAGAAATTGCTAAAAAAGACGATTCCCTTGATTTAGCATGGATCCGTGACGATAGTACGGAAGACGCTAGCACCTTACCAGAACCAGATGTCTTAATTAACGAAGCCTTAGAAGAATTGTCGGGTGCGATGCTTGAATTGAAATCCATACTTGTTGAGTTAGGTGCAGCGGAAGAGTCGGTTGAGGTGGTCTTGTGAACCAGTTACCAAAAGGGTGGGACAATACGACATTAGGTGCGGTTGGTAGCTGGGGTAGTGGAGGTACACCCAAGCGAACTAATAAAGATTATTATAATGGAGAAATACCATGGTTAGTCATTGGCGATTTAAATGACGGGCTTGTTTATCAATCTAAAAATACAATAACGGAACTAGGTGTTAAAAATAGTTCTGCAAAAATAATAGAGGAAGGTACATTGCTAATTGCAATGTATGGCTCTATTGGTAAATTGGGTATTACTGGTTTTAAGTGTGCCACTAATCAAGCCATTGCAAACTGTAAGGTATATGATGACTTGGTAAATAAAAAGTATCTATTTTACTACCTAAAAAGTCGACAAGAACATTTGTTATCATTGGGAAAAGGAGGAGCACAACAAAATATTAGTCAAACTGTTTTAAAGGCTTATAACTGTCCTTTAGCTCCACTAAAAGAACAAATCCGTATCGCTGATAAACTCGATTCAATATTAGCAAAAGTCGATGCAGCCCAAGCACACCTCGACAAAATCCCTAACATCCTAAAACGCTTCCGCCAATCCGTCCTCGCTGCCGCTACCTCGGGTAAATTAACTAAAGAATGGCGAGAGGAGCACTTGGAGTCATTTGACTGGGACGAAATAAATGTCTCAGATATAGTCAGTAAAATTGAAGCTGGAAAAAGTATAAAGTGTGATGAACGTCCTCCGGGTGAAGATGAATTCGGAATTATTAAAATTAGTGCGGTCACATGGGGAACATATAATGAAGAAGAAAGTAAAACTTTAAAAGATAAAACGATTTTTTTAGAAAACAGACGAGTTAAAGCTGGTGACTTTTTGATATCGCGCGCTAATACATTAGAGCTATTAGGTATGCCTGTTATCGTTCATAACGTAACTAAAAACTTGATGTTAAGTGATAAGGTGTTGCGCTTAGTTATGGACGAAATAGAAAAAAAATGGCTTAACTATTTTTTCCGTTCACCGATGGGGCGAAGACAAATTGAAAATGGCTCTAGTGGTAATCAGGAATCAATGCGTAACATTGGTCAAAAAGCACTAATGGCCATTATTTTACGTAACCCACCTTTAGACGAGAAGAAAGAAATCATCCGTCGAGTTGAATCGCTATTTACTATGGCAGATACCGTTGAAAAACAATACAAAGATGCTAAAGCGAGAACTAACCGCTTAACCCAATCCATTTTAGCCAAAGCCTTCCGTGGTGAGCTGGTCCCTCAAGATCAAAATGATGAATCAGCAGAAAAACTATTAGCTCGAATTTTATCCGACAAAGAAAAAAAATCATCTGCTAAGCCGAATAAAAAATTAGTTACAAACATTGATAATAATATTAAAACAGATAAAAATATTGATGAAGCTTCAGTAATAAAATGGATTGAAAATCTAGAAAAAGAATCTTTTATAAATGAAGATTTGAATGAATCATTTGGTTCAGATTACGAGAAATTAAAAAAAATATTATTTGCCTTACTCAAAGAAGATAGACCAATCATCACTAAAGTATTTGATGTGGCAAAGAAAGATTTTATATTTAAAAAGGTTCAGGGATGAAACTACTAAAATTAAAAATTAATAAATCTAATACCTGCGGTGGACTGCTAGATGGTTTGTTAATACCGTTTAGAAATAGTACCAGTGCCACGGACCAGTTCTTGCCTTTATGTTTAATTGGACCAAATGGTACTGGTAAGTCTCAGATTTTGCAAAATATTGCTGAAATATTTCAATTGGTTTTTAGCTATTATTTACCTGAGGAAGAGTCCGGTAAACCAAACAATGAATTAGAGTTTGAAATTGAATATTTATTTGCCGAAACGGCTAAGAAAAACACACGAGTTAAAATAACAAGAACAAAAACAAGTAAAAATAAAGCCACATTAACCGTTGAGTTCTTCAGAGAAAACGAATGGGTAATGGTCCTAGATGAGTCTGAGGTTGTTAAATTACTACCTTCAAAAGTTATTGCTTATACCTCAGGAGATAATGAAACTTTAAGTGTTCCTTTTTTTATTAGCCGAGAAGGGTATGCAAAAAAAGTTGCTGGAAATGCTAAAGATAAAAAAGGAGAAGTTCCTGACCCTAGGCTTTTACTAGTAGATTACGGTACAAACTTAGAGGTTTTAGTCGCTAACTTGATATTAAATAAAGAGTCGGCCAGGAAACAATTGCTTGAAGAGCTTAACCTTAAATCCCTTAGTTCGTTTCGTTGTGTTATTCAACTTAATCATACCCAAGCACCATCAGGTGGGGTAACCTTAACACCAGAATTACAAGGTTTTATTGATAATTTGGTTAGCTGTGCTACTACCAAAGAAATAGATGAAGTAAAAAAAACTTACACCTTAGATTTCTTAGTTGACGAAAGTACATTTGAAGCATTCAAACATTTTTGGCCTAATGGCGCATTAGACTTGTATTCATCTTTTCATAAATTAGCAATGTTAAATGACCTAGTTATCCCTAAAGCAGCCAGAACCTCATTTAATCAATCGATAAAAGATCGTAAATTTGCAACACGTTTACCTGAGCCTTTTTCAGAGCATAAAGTTTTTCGTTTTGAACGTGTGGAGTTTATCTCTAAAAAAACAGCTGAGCCTGTTGATTATGTTTCATTGTCTGACGGTGAGCATCAATTAGCACAAATTCTTGGCATGTTTTGCATGGCAAAAGATAAAAACACATTGTTTTTATTAGACGAACCTGAAAGTCATTTTAATCCTAAGTGGCGAGTTGAATTCATTTCTAAATTACTTGAAATGCAAACTTCTATAGGTAGTAGACAAGGTAGTTCAACTTCAGCAATGCAGGAGTGTTTGCTCACAACTCACTCACCATTTGTTCCTTCAGATATGAAACGAGAAAATGTTTTAATCTTTAATAAGGATAAAGGGATATATCAGTTCGCCGCCCAGAAATTGAAACCTATGGCAGTACATTTGATGCAATTCTACAAGAATGCTTTTTGATTAACCCTGCGATGTCAGAAATACCAAAAGCTGAAATTGAGCGCTTGTTAACATCTGAGGATGTAGATGAAATAACTAAAGCACTTCGTGGTTTAGGGGATTCAGTAGAACGTTTATATTTAGTTGACCATGTTAGGGGCCTAAGAAAGAAAGAGGCTATTTAATATGTTTCAATCCTACCCAATAGTTGCTACAGCTAACAATTGGCTACATGAAGCCGTTGTAGAAATCATCAGAACTATTCATACCCGATTGGATAACGGTGAAAGAGTATTTACTACAGGCACTAAACCAAAAAAGCAGCAATACTGGATTACATTATTACCCAATAATGTTGATCCAAGACTTAGAGGCTGGCATGGAGTAAGGGATCGGGTTTTAAAATATGCGAAATACCTTAAGAAACCGACCATGACTCAAGCACAACGTCTTGATATTTTACAGGCAATAAATAATCAAAATAACATAGCAGGTCTATTAAACAATACTTCAGATATTTCACTAATCAATGAAGCCTATCCCGAGGTTCATGAAGCAGCCAAAGATCTATTTCTATTTTGTTATGGAAAGCTCGGCGATGCTGGTATCCGCAATGCCCAGTACCAGATGATTTATGATTCATTGGTGGCGAAAGATTGTCCGTTTTGTGGAGTTGGTGACATGATGAATATTGCGGAAGCATCCCAAGACCAAGATCATTATTTAGCTAAGAGTGTATACGCGTTCTCGGCTGCAAATATTCGAAATTTAGTTCCAATGTGTATCAAGTGCAATAGACTTCATAAAAAGGCTGATGATGTGATTAAGAATGAGGCTAATATGCGTGTAACAGCTTTTGATCCTTATGCGTGTAATGCAACTGATATTTCTATCGAGCAGAGCCAAATCGCCGAGGGTGTATCAAGTATAAATCCTGACTGGATTATAAACTTTGTTCCGCCAACCCCTGAAGCTGAAAATTGGGACCGAATATTTAAAATAAGAGAAAGGCTTAAGAGAGATATATTTGATGAGTGTTTTGACCGTTGGTTTGATGGTTTTTTGAAAAAATGTTTGCGAGAGAGAAGTAAAGGTTTGTATTCCAATACTATGTCTGATGATGAAATTAAAAGTGTCCTAGAAGGCCACCGCGATTCGTTACTTGATGACGTCGGGTCAGGGAAAGATAGATTTAAACCACATTTATTTAATATGATGTTAAACCTTTTCGATTCTGGAAATGAGAGGATCAAAAGCCATGTTAGAGATGCTGTTGTAGGTGATGAGTTTCGTTGATGGAATTACTTAAGTATGGATATTAAAGAGTTATTAAAATGGATTGTAGGCTTAATAGTGGGGGCGATCACTATATACAAATTCTTTTGGAAAGCCCCTTCAGAAAAAGAGGTCAAACTATCTGAAATTAAATCTGAAACTATCGCTACTCGCTTAGTAGCCTTATTCGAGTCCCATGGTGTTCACCGTAATCAAATCCCTGAATTCTTTGGCCATGGTTTAGATATTCCTTCTTGTGCTAGTGATGATAAGTTATTAGAAAAAATAACACCTGAAATAATTAGCCAAGCTGCTGCACTATTTGGTGTTAACAAAGACTGGCTCGAGGGCAGTTCTAAAGAAATTTATTCCATACCTGATTTTTATAAACACCCAGAAGAATTTGAAAACTACCTAGTTGAATTGTTAGCAAGTGCTAAGGCCGATAAATTTTCTGCTTATTCGCTCATCTCTGAGAAAAAAGTAATGAATACATATAATGATTCATTGCTTGTAATCGCTGAGCCTATTGGCGAAATAAACCAACGTGAAATATACAAGTACCACTTATTAGGACGCTGGGGCGTTCATTATTGGAAGTCTCGCGCCTATTTTACCGCATGTTGCGCATTATTATACAAACATGGTTTATTAGTGATAGGTCAAATAGTTAAACGTAATTGGGTTAGTGAAATTTATGAGGGCCAAACATTACTTGAATATGATTACACCGAACGATATGGCGGTGTTAATTTTCCGACAGTAGGTTCATTCATAGTGTCAGACTTCGTTGAAATGCCAGATAACTATTTAAAAGGCATGGATACAGAACAAGGAAGAGCAATACCTTTAGCATTATCTAAGTGGCTGTCACTGAGTGAAAATGGCTATATGCGCTGCTTCCCTAAAGATGAAGCCTTTCATGCTGGCGTTGAAAAAAACTTTAAGAAAAAATTGGAAGAAAAAGCATAAAGGTATTTATATATTGGAAGGCGCTTTGATATTAATAAATTATGCGACGATTAAATTTTGGTTTACAAGGCTTAGACCTGCTATTGATATTACTTGCAATTCAGAAGGTAAAGTTATCATTGGTGATACCAAGTGGAAGCTAATAAACGAAAATAAACCAGGTGAAAAATACAATGTCAGTGAAAGTGATATATACCAGATGCTGGCGTATAACCGAACATATCAGAAGAGTGAAGGCGAGGGGGCTGAGATATGGTTGATATACCCAATGTCGGAAAACTTTACTCAAATAATACCTTACTTCAAATTGGATAATGGAGCGGTAATAAAGGTTAGGCCATTTGACATAAATAGGTCATTGTTGATTTAGTCGTCTTTAACTAACTAGATTTACTTCTATCAAACGATGTTCAATCTGTACCAAATACTTAATGAGTTTATTGCAGAAGAATTTTTAATGGAACGATAATAGGTATGGGAAATAAAAAGCTTGTTGAGTATTTAACGGAGCAGAATATATCAAAATGCAGAAAAGTTAAGCCTCGGTATTTTGAGTTTAACACTAAAGCTATTGAGTTGAGTAGTACTGCGCAAGATGTAAAGCAACTTGTTGAGGCTGAAAAGTACTTTAAAAAAGCATTAAAGTTAACTGATAAAAACCGCTATATGAAAGCATCAGCTCATCATGAGTTAGGCGTTTTTTATTTTACTCTCTTTGCTCGTTTACCTGGAGGCCCAAATAAAAACTTAAATTTGGCTGAAATGTATTTTAATAGAGCAATAAATAGCTCGGAGCGAAAAAGGTACCCTGATCATTATGCGTCTAGTTTATCTCAACTAGCAGCTACATATCGTAGAGCTGCAATGGAACCTTTGTGGCACCAACCACCAGAGGAGTGTTTAGAGCAAGCCGAAAAGTTACATAAAAAAGCATTAAAAGTATTATCAAACTCACTACCTAACTTTATTCGTTTAAACCAGTCTGCAACTGTTTATTTTAATCTAGCAAGTGTGCTCTTTGATGCAGGTAGAAAAGTTGATGCCTGTAATATTCAGGCTTCTGCTTTTGAATGTTACATTGCGGCAATGAATTCGGCGCCAAATGATAACTTTATTTCAAAAATAAATCTAAAACCTTCGCAAATTTTCCCTATGACTTTTGCTCGACTTAATTATTTTTCAGATAAGCTTGAACATAAGGAACTGTGTAAAAAGATTACCGAGATATCTCCTCAGTTTGGTGTTGACCCCCTTATACTTATGAGAACTAACCCTCTAGTTGATATTGCCAATCCTCTTGTAGAAATTCGACACTTAGTCAGACAGGCTTTAATGAGTGAGTCACCTGAAGGGGGTAATATCTTAAAGGAAAAGTTAACCCAGTTAATGGAGGCTAGGCGGTCTACAAGTACAGATCAAGAGAATGATAGGTTGGGGGTATTAATCCAACAAACATGCTCTGGCTTAGCGAGAGTACTTTCAAAGAATAGTGAAGGACTCAAAGCATTTGCAAAACTTGAAAATGTGAGTGCATTGAGGTTTTGCGAAAGCTCGATGAATCACTGGTTAATTCCAGAAAACAAACTTGCTAATGACTTAAAGCAAACACAAGGGAAGTTAGGTTATTTTTATTACCGACTGAATGAACAGGCACTACTCTTAAAGGGTGGGAGGCTAGATACAATTCAGAATAATCTAAAAGATTTAGCTATTATATTAAATAGTCAAAATGAAGTGGAAGCTATTGGTGGAGCTAGTCAAACATTTAATGGCAATAAATATACCAAAATTATAGAGGCTGCATGCAAAAATAATAATCCAGTTGAATTTTTGTCTAAAGCTGCAGATGGATGCTTAAGAGATTTTAATAAACTACATAAAAGTATAGTTAACTTAGATCCTGCTTATTATCAGAAACATAGAGAAACTTATTTTATCAAAGAAAGTGATATTAAAGTCGCATTAGAAAATCACCCTGAATTGGTTTTAGTTAAAATTGATATTGAAGATTATTATGATGACGCGCTTATATTAGTTGCATACCTTGATAACAATAAAATAATAGTTAATTCGTTTTCTATAGAATTACCAAAGCAAATTATCAATAAAATTGCTGAGATGATAACTAAAGGAAAATCAGCTACCGAACATTGGGAGTTAGACTTTATTGCTTGGGAGAATATCCTCCCTAAAGGTTGTAAAAACGTTGGCTTGCTACCTTCATTTTTTGCATCCCATATTCCCTGGATTGCTACGGGTCGTTCAGGGTATCGGTTAGTTGATTTAGTAGAGGAAGTTAATTGGCTACCATCTATTATGTATCTTTATATGGAAAGTAAATATTTTCTATATAAAAAAGGTACTTATGTGGCGCAAGGTGGAGATACTCGATTTGACAATCTTGCTCATTACCAACAATTAGATAATGAAACTAAATTAAGTAAAAGTGATGTAATTAAAAGAATTAGTGATGCTAAAGTATTTAGCTATTATGGGCATTGTGAACATCGCTACCCAGAAAGGCCAACATTATTACTTCAAGACTGTTCTATTAAAGATATTGAACTGACAGCTGCCGTAAGGGGAGCTAGCAGAATTGAGTTATGGGCTTGTCAGAGTGGAAGTAATATCCCATTACATATATTACCAAGTAACGTTAATGAAGCGTTTGGAATGGACATGAGAATGTTAGAATGGGGAGCTAAAACGTCTATTGGTACATTATGGGCCGTGCCTGAGTTGGTTACAGCTCATATTAAAAGGCACTATGAGTTGCTTTTATCTAAAGGGGAGAATGCTTCAGCCGCGCTGATAAGTTCGCAGCGTTGGTGGATTAACAAAGGCGCAGATGATGTGTTAGCCGATATAAAGACTAATGGAATAACTAATTATTTAAATTCTATAAAAAATAGCTGCTCTAATTTTAAGACTATAGACGCTCTATTAGGGCCAGTATTATCATCAAATAATAACGGGAATACTGTGGACTTTGATGCCTTAAGGGAGAGCTTTAAACATCCATCATCGTGGGCCGGAATTCGGTTTTGTGGAATTAGTACAGCTAAAAGTACCTTTATAGAAAAAGAAAAAATAGAGCTTGATGAGGCTGATAACATAAAGTTGAATAAGCTGATTAATGAAATGAATTTAGAGTCAGGTTTTGTTGCATGAATAAAGATAATCTTCCAATAGAAAATTGGTCACAGGAAGGACGAGAAGAGTATATTGAAAAAAATAGGGTGGTAGTTGAGCTTGCAATTCAAGAAGCATTGGAAGTATTTAAAGCAGATATTGTTTCGAAGGCCTTTGGAAGTCAGGAAAAAGCGGTTACTAAAATAATAGAGCTATTTGTTTCACCGCAATTTTCATTGGAGTGTGTATCATGTAAAAATATAGACCTTTTCACACAATTAAAATTTTGGGTAAAGTATAAAACAGCAGGGAATGTCGTAACGAACGCAAAGATAATAACGAATGAAACTTGTAATAAACAAAATGAAGTTAGGGCAACCAATGAATTATGTCTTGATAAAATATCAGAATCGATGGAGTTATTTAATAAATGTGTTGCTCCTGATGTTATTAAGTATTGGATGAAAGCGAACAAAAAACTTTTAAATGAACTAGCAATTAATGAAAATATTGACTTAGCGTCAAATGCTTATGACATAGAAAATAGCGTGTCTAATACTCAAGAAACTCGTTATAAAGTTGATGCAGCATTTAGGTATCTATTTCTTTATTTAGGAATTGGTAAGAAACTAGATACTGCTAATAAATATGTAAATAAATACCTAACTAAAGGTGATAATAAACCTCAATATGTGTCTCTTGAGCGTGAAACACACCATGATAAGCACCTAGTAAGGTTATGTATCATAAAAATTATAGACAAATTTTATGATATTCATAAAAAGAGTGATGTTTCAGATGTTCTAACGTACTCATTATTGAAAGTTATTGCTAAAAAAGCCGTGCTCGATGTTTATGAAATTAACTCAAATAACCCTGATAAGAAAATTATCGAAGAGTATACCGATAAACTTAAAAGCTTTAGGCAACGACCCTCTTTTATTAAGGAAGCGACTTTATGACGTTGGATAAATTAACACTAGATGAGTTAGTTCAAGGTCATGATAGTGATTCTGAGACTTGGCAGCTACTCCTTAAAGATAGTGAAAGAGAAGAAATGTGGGACGCTGCTGTTAAAAGACGAGAACAACTCAATCGGTTCTGTATTTTTGCTGTAAAATGGCCAGGTTTGGCTCAAAAATATAAGCAACTTCGTTCATCAATTAAAAAAAGTATAGATTCACCTAATCTCATATTACGTGAAGTTATTCCATCAAATAATCCTTTTCTGGCAGTTTTAAGTAATCAAGAGAGTTCTATCGTAGTCTCGGATTTAGTCGAGATAGATGTTTTTTGGGGAGAGCAACAAATAATTGAGCTTGATGAAGAGAAGCAAATAAAGTTCTCAATTGAGAAAGATTTACCTATACATTATTCATATAGTGAAGGTGCTGGGTGGATAACTACAAATGATTTATGGCATTTTTATCCTTATGAAGGAGCTGTGATGTTAACCTTTATAGATGGAACCAGAAATGAGCAAGATGATCTGTATTCAACAACTCAACAAGCTAAATCTATTTCAACAGTAGTTTTATTACCTAAATAAAAAAGCGAAAAAAATCAACTTGAGCTGCGTATAGGAGTACCAACAATTAAAAGGTACTTCTAAATGTTAAGTAAAAAACCGCAATTATCTAATGACTCTGAACTTCAGCGTCCAATTAAATTAAAACCTATCTTATGTAACTTTCAGCCTTCAATTTGGTTGAATTTACCTAAATCCTACCAAAGAAAAACACAAGATCTTATTAGCTGTATTACTGCTGGAAAACCATATACATGCCTTGGTGGTACAAGGATAAAATGTAATCGTCTTTTGATCCGCTTTCGCGTGGGTAGAAACCATCGCCTTATATTTCTTCAAAGAAAAAGTCATCATGAATTCTTACTCTTTAATAGACAAGCGTATGAGAAGCACTTTCATCGAATTAACTGATTTTAAATTTGTACTTTAAATTAATAGTAAAGGGGAGAAGTGCTCATATTTAATATGAGTACTTAGCTTCTGATGAAGGAGTTTATAAAAAATGAAAATACTTAAACGCGCATTGTTAGTTACTTTTGACTTTACTCAAAGAGGCAAAAGTGGGACAGGATTTGCAGCTGGTAGCTTGTTATCAGCTTGCCGTAACCATAAAGAATATAGAAAAAAATTTATCATTGGTCATTTAGCGATACCTATGTCTGTCTCGGCTAAAGAGCAATTGACAGTAGTTGAAATAGTCAATGAGATTGATAAAAAGGTGCCGCTTGCTAATTTAGATAGATTGGCATTAGCTTGTTATGTTTGGAACTCTAATCTTGTTGAACCAGTGATAGCACAATGTCGAAAAAATGGGTTTAAAGGAAAGGTTATTCTTGGTGGATATCAAATCAATCGTAAGAGTTGTTATCAATTATATCCTAGTGGCGATTTTTATATTCCAGGATACGGAGAAGCTTCATTACCTGAAGCTATTCTTGATGAATATTCGATATCTAGCAGAATTATCGAGAGTATCATAGATTTTGAAACACTCCCTTCTCCATATTTAGATGGGACTATATCGATAGAGCAAGAACATGAAATGCTACATTGGGAAACGCGTAGAGGTTGAATCGCCCCGTGTTTGCCAGAGACTCAATAACTTGAGAAACTGG
>TARA_R110002012_G_scaffold7562_6_pt1 | contig 11939 bp, 10 predicted proteins | sample TARA_R110002012 | Tara Oceans TARA_R110002012 (sample SAMEA4396515) | marine metagenome | biome: Westerlies Biome; feature: [DCM] deep chlorophyll maximum layer (ENVO:01000326); material: water (ENVO:00002006), including particulate matter (ENVO:01000060) such as... | depth 40 m
CTTGTTTTCCAATCTATTCTTGCCATTTTATGCTACTCCTTGTGTTTGTTGCTTTTGTGCTTCAGTACTTAATATAAACATACCTTCATACACAGCTCTTAATGATTGTAGTTTTTGTGTTAGCCATGTATATTCCTGCCCATAACTTTGTACTTTAGTTGTAAAGGCTGAAGTTGCATTGCTAGATTCTGTTGTCCAATACTGCATTTTAGCTCCATAATCTGCAGAAGTTTCACTATTCTCTGCTCTTATTTCACCACTTATTTTTACAAAATTATCCATTCTATTTTTAAAGTCAGCATCTGCTCTACTTAATTCAGCTTGCATAGCACTTGTTGCTGCATTAACTGCACCTTGATACTTACTTATATCGTATCCTGTTTCTGCTTGGTAAACAGTTAATTGTTTGGTTATATTTTGTTGGTATAAACTTAATTTAGCTTGGAACTCTGTATTTTCTGCTTGAACTTCTGCATTATACTTTGCTATTTCAGTTTGCATTTTAGTAGACCATTCTTGGAATGTATCTTGTCTTTTTTGTTGAAATTCGTTTAAAGCTACCTGCACTATTCTTTGTTGCCATTCTGATATTACATGAGCTGTTTTAGCTTGATATGCCTGTATTTCTGCAGAATATTTACTCATCTTTGCTTGGTATTCTTGTGTATCAGAACCTTGCTTATTTGTTGCATTTCCTGTAGCTACAGCCAATTCTGCTTGATAGATTTGAACTTCTTTATTAAACTCATTAACTTCATTAGCTATATCTTGTTGATATTCTTGTAATTTATTTGAATACTCAGTAACCCATTTAGTGTATGTTACCTGTAGGTTTTCTTTATCCCATTTATTTATAGCTGCTGTAACATCCGCTTGGTAAACCTGTACTTCTTGTGAATGTTTTGCAAGCCTTAATTGCTTTTCGTTTTGTTCTTTAGATAATGTGTTACTAGCATTTTGCAAGGCTTCATCACATCTTTTTTTGTATATTTCAGATTCTTGATTAAACTTTGCAGCTGAATTAGTTAATTCTGCTTGAAATTGTGTTATTTGTGCTTGTATTTTTTGTAGTTTTAATCCTGCTACTTCTATATCTTCTTCGGCTACACTTGAGTCTACTGATACAAAATCAGGATGACTTAATACAGGAACTATATAATCTGCTGTATTTGAACCTGCTTGATTTGCTGTTCCTGAACTAAATGAACCTAAATCTATATTTGCAGGAGCTGCAGGTAGTACAATATTTTCAATAGTTGGAAATGTAGGTGCTGTAAAAGTAGGTTTTGAATATGCGGGCACATTATTTCTAGGAATTGTCATATTTATTTCTGCATTATCAAAACTAGGAGATTCAGGTGGAGCAGGTAATTCTACTCCTAAATCTAAATTAGCTATAGATATGCTATTAACATCAAAAGTTAAAGTAGGTAAAACTACATTCGATATAGTGCTATACGAAGGAGCATTTATACCTGATAAATCTACATCTTCATCAGCGGGTATAACCGGCAACACCAAAGAAGCAGGACCATCGTAAGTTGGTATCGAATCTGTAACTACCTTTAATGTTGGGGCCACAGGTCCAACCGGCATCGTTAACTCAGGGAGTGAGGTATGGAGCTCACTCATTTTTCGCATTATCACGACTGTAGCCCCATAATGTACTACCGCTGAATAGTATTGCGGTGGAAAATTCGATATGGAGTCTGATGTTGGTGTTATTATAGGATATGATAAGTGCTGACATGTTGCAGTTGGTTCTGAAACTGTATACCCTGTAGCAGCTTCTCCACTTTTAAAATCTCTATGTATTACAAAATTATTAGCATCTATTTTTTCAAATACATTATAAGTTCCAACATAATGCTGTGGATTATTTGCTGTATCTGATTGGCTGATAATTATTTGGTCTTGCTCGTGATAACCATGTGCTGTTGCAGTTATTTTTGTTTTATTACCTGAATCATAAGTAGTAAAAGCTGTTATAGTTATATCTGTTCCTGCCCCCGGAGTTGGTAAAACAAATACTTTACTGTTTAATAAATAATACACAGGGAATTCTGAAGTAGCATAATAAATACTATCACTCTCTGATGCTCTGTGTCTTAAATTTACAGGTATATTACTGCAAGGCTTACTACCTCTAGATACATCATATATTTTTGATGATTCTAGGGCTAAGCCTGATGTAGTTACAGCTGTTGATGCTGTAAAAAGCCACACATCTTCAGGATTAGATGTTACAGCTCTACGAATCACATCTCTCGCTCCATCTTCTAGTACTTGTTTAGCATTAGAATTAGTATTTGCTGTAAAGTGTGCCGGCAAATCTCCCGCAAGGGTTGATAATTGGTCTAAAAAGCTAGCCATCTTTAACTAAATACTGAAGTTATTGTTACTGTACCACTAGTAGTAGTCCATTTTGCATATATTCCTGTGCCATATGCTATCCCAACAGATGGGGTAAATGTAAAAGATTGACCTACTGCTGTACTAGTAAAAGTTATTAAGGATGTTCCTGAAGCACTTGTACTATTTAAAAATTCAACTTTATCTCCTACTGCATTTCCTACAAAACTAATTTGTACAGAAAATAGAGTTCCTGCTGAGCCTTTTATTTGTCCGTTAGCAGTTTGTGTTACTGCTGTTCCTGTTCCTGAGGGTTGTATGTTTAAAGAAGCATCTGAATCGTTCATAACTCGATTTAATGCCTCCTGTACTGTATATTTCTTTAAATCTGCCATAGTTTTCTTCCTTCCTAAGGTTATGGTACCATGAGTGGACCGGTTACAGGCCTATGTGAGCGATTCAGGGAACCAGAGAACTCGGAATCGCCCACTCAGCCTTATTGTTTATATTACATACTAACTAGCAAGTAAACCTGCTGTTCGCAATTTAGCCAATAAAGCATTTATCTTAGCTTTGTTGTTTGCAGCTGATGCTGTACCGCTTATGTCAGCTTCTGCTGCCATAGGTAGTGCTGCTACTAAGTCGTCTATCTCATCTAAATCTGCATTAGATAAAGATTTAAGAGCTACAACCTGTGCATCTGTTACTTGACCATTTGGATTATTCGCTAGCCAATATTTATCACTTTTACTTCTACTTGGCATAATAGCCTCCTTTATTGGTTACGATTATTTCCAAAGAGCATGGCATTCAGGCATACTGAACTCAAATCCACCCTCAGTTAGTATCATGTCAACTCTTTTATCTGTACCGGTGTTTTCTAGATTTTGTACACCAACATAAACTGATGTGCTTCTATTTACACCATTAGCAACTAAAGGTCTCCATTTTACATAGTTCATATTCATTCCTAGCATTTTAACACCACTACCATCTAAAGCAATGTTTCTAGCAACATTAATGTCACCATAAACAGTAGATATAGTTGTGAAATCAACACCGAATGATTTTTTCTTACCTGTCATAGCAAAGCTAGCACTATGATTAGTTGACATTTCTAGATTGTTATTAAAATAACCGCCTAATTTGTGCAACCAATTATAAGTAGCTGTATCACAGAAGAACATCATGTTTTTAGCATTATTATACCTAGGGTCTACTAATTGACTAAGGTCATCTAAAAAGTCATCCTCAGTTTTTGTAGCAGTTGCTAGGTTAAAGATATTACTTTTAGTTAAAACATAATCTACAGCACCTTGTGTAGTTTGATAGCTTTTAGTGCCATCAGAACTTGTGTATGTGCCTTGTTTACCAAATAAAGCAGTTTGCTCTATTTCGTATTTATGTTCTATTAGTTTATCTCTCCATAATCTAGCCCATTCATTCTTTTCATACTTAAGAGCTGTTGCTCGTGCAGTATTAGTCATACCAAATTCATTTCTGAATATTTGTGTATAACCGAATCCTGTGCTATATGGTTGGTCTGCCCAATTCTTTTGCATAAGAGTTGAACCTTCTTCATAACTTGAACCAACAACATAAGACCTTTTAGGCTCTAAATGTTCAGCTATAGTTGTAGAGTTATCTGAAGCAAGAGATGCTGAAGTAACTATTGCATTACTTGAATTAAAGTTAACCATATAAGAACTGCCGGATACACCGTCATCTCTTACAATTACTACTTTTAACTGAACTGCTTCAATTACATTTGCAGGAGTTGTCATACCTGCTAAAGTTGTAATCCAAGCACCTTTTGAAGTACTATTACCACCATCATCAGCTGTTGTAAACCATCCCGATGCAACTGCTTCAACTTGGTACAATCTGTAATCAGTCATTGAACCGCCTGCTGCAGTACCTACAGGTATTTTTACTATTTGGTTAGGCAAGAAGAACTCAGGTCTTGTACCTGTAGCACCGATTGCTTTGCCTGTTTGGCCTATGATGTTTTGAATATTACCTTGAGAAAGATAATCAGTTGCCATATATAAATATGACTCACCTGCTATTACTGAACTAAGTGAAGAATCAGCACTTTGGTTTGCTGATGCTGAACCTACACCTACACAATAACCATATCTTTTCATCCATGACTGTCTCTTTTCTGTGAATTTGAATTGAGGGTCATCTGTTGGTTTTGTTCCGATTTTAGAAACAATTCTAAAAAACGGAGTTTGGTCGATAGATAACTCTGTGAATTGCTCCGCAAAGTTATACTTTCTTCTCATTTCACCGGTGGAAGGTTCTCCACCTGAAATATTGGTTACATTACCAAGGTTTCTAGCACCTCCGTAATTTACTAAATCACTCATTGTTTACCATCCTTTTTTTGAAAGTCGACAGTAAACTCAGCAGAAAGTCTACGAGTCGAACATATTATTATTTTTATCTAAACTCAACAAAGAGTTAAAGATTTTGTCTTCGACCGGAATATCAGTTGAATCCGTACTACCCGTAGCTGCTACAGATGGTGTTGAGCTTTCTTGAACATTCTTAATCTGCTCTCTAACTTGCTTCGTTTGATTTGAAGCTACATTCTTAGCAAACTTATCTTTATTTAATATAAGATTCATATCATCATAAGATATTGTATGTTTTTGGGCTCTATCCATCATAGTAGCAAACTCTTTTTCTGTCATGTTATTCTTCTTCATCCAAGTTCTAGCTTCTGCTCTTTTTTGCCTTGCAGCAGTATCTTCTTGCATCGCTGTAGCAACTTTGCTTTCAGTAGCTTGAACCTTACGGTCTACTATCTGATTAACAACTTTACTAAAAACTTGAGCTGACTTAGAATTTGGGTCACCGAAAGCTTCATCAGCATCAAAGATAAATTCATCATCTAATCCTAATTGTTCTTTTGGAGACTGCCTAGGACCCTTTTCAAGATATTGTCTAACATTATCTACTAATCCGGGGTCTTTTTTCATGACATCTAAGATTGCACTATATTTTTGATTCTCATTTATATACTCTTGATTTTTAGAGTTTTGTCTAGATGAATCAGCATATCGCTTTTTATACGGATTGGAATCACTTTCCCAATCATTAACCACATCTTTTTCTTTATTGGAGTCGCTATTCGTAGTTACTACTTCTTGAGCACTTTCTGAATTTTGAGTTACCTTTGTTTCTTGTGGGTCGCCTGTATTTGGTTCTGCTATTGCACCATTTACAGACTCTTCTAGCTCTTGAAAGAAACCTGAGGAGTCATCCATTACAGCATTGGCGACATCATCCATGAAGTCGTCAGTCTGTTCTGTTTGAGTTACCTTTGTCATATTTATTCCTTTATTTGGTTACCTAAGTTACACTTCTTCGTTGTTATTTACAACTTTTTTCTTTATATCTGTATTAACCTTTAGATTTACCTTCTGCTCCTTAAGAGCTAACTTAGCTTCTTTAGCTGATAAATCTAACTGTGCTTTGTTTACTGCTGTGTCTGACTTCACTCTAGCTTTAGAGTCTAATACTTGCTTTCTCATGTCATGTTCAGCTTGCAGTACTTTTCCTTTTATTCCTGCTTGCACTAATTGTCTTTCTAATGTTTCTATTGTCCCTTTATCATTCTTCATTTCTTCTTCCATTCCTGAAATTTTACCTTGCAATTCAGAGTATAAAGATTTTCTTTTAGCTATATTTTCTTTATCTTTTACATCAGTTTCAGCTAAAACTGCCATATCATCTACTACACCTAATTGCATTAATTCTTTTAATTCACCTAAATATGCCCATCTATTAACAGGTAAACTGTTTCCTGCTATAACTCTAATATCAAACCTTCCTGCTGAATAATCATTAAACATACCTATTTGCTCACCCACATCATTATACATAGGAATGTTAATTTCAACCTCTCTTTGTTCTTGTATGTGGCTAGGTTGTGCAATTCTAAAGATTTTATTTGATTTATAAACATGCTGTGCATAATCTCTAACAAGCAACCCTAATTGCTTTAAGCCTGACTTAACATTGTTTTCTACCCAATTCTTTACTCTTCTAGTTCCATATTCATCATTAGCTAATAAACCTTTATATGTATCAGGAGATGTTGAAGAGTCTCCTTGTTGTGAAGAATATATTCCTGCTAGATACTCCATATCCTGTTTACCTTCTTGTACCATAGCCACAAAAGCTGATGATAATTGTGCAGGTAAAACTTCTTTAGGAGATTCATAACCGTTATTAACAGGTAATAATGCTCCCGGAGCTGATGAAAATTTTTCCCAATAATCTACATCTATACTTCCATCTACATACATCCATCTCAAAGATGAGCCTAGAGATGCATTATGTACCATTAGCTGATGAGCTTTATTTAATTCTTTCTGTTTTCCTATTAATGGAGCTACTGCTGACATAGGATAAGGAGTTCCTGTCCATTTATAATGTATAGGAACAATAGGATAAGTATCACTTGGTAATATTCTTTCAGCTACTATTTCATCACCTATACATATACTTAATCTAATTTTTCTTTCAAAATATTTAACTTTTTGAGTTATATTGTTTTTTAACTCACCTTTCATTAATATTTCAAATTCTTTATCTGAAACTACTTTTTGTTCTACTCTAGTAGCCTCTTGTATCATTTGACTCATAAGCTGTTGTTTTTCAGCTTCAAAATTTACTTTAAATTCTTTTTCTAAATCTTTTATACTCTTATCAAATCTTTCTTGTATTATCTGACCTGCCTGCAATGATTGCTCTAATTGTAATGACTGCTCTTTAAATACAACAGCAGATTCATCTGCTTTTTCTTGTATTTGCATTGTAGCAGCTTTTTCAATTTCTGCCATTTCTTCTTCTGATGGCTCTATTGTATAAAAAACATTTACATAAGGTACTGTTATTTTTTCATACAATTCATAATAATCAATTAAAGTTTCATCTTCTCCTTCTATAGAAAAATTTTCTGAAATATCTTTATATTGAAAATCTCTTTCTTCTGCTTTTTGTGTAAATCCAAAATGTGAAGGGTATTGTGAATTAGCTTTTTTAATTTTACTTTTAGATTCAGGAAAAGCATTTTCTAATTGTTGTCTAGGTACTATTTTATGAACCATCATAAAGGCTGCATCTCTATATAATGCATCTCTTGATTGCGGGTCTACAAAAACATCAAAAGGTTCTAAGCTTCGTACTTTAACTTCACCCATACCTTGGTCTTCATTAGCATCAACATATACTTGCATATAACCAACAGATTTGGTACATGCATCATTAATAACTTGGTGTATTTGTTGTTTTCCATCTGATATGTACCATATAAAATCTGCAATATCATTATGGACAGCAGCTATTTCAGAGTCAGAACCTTCAGCTGCAACAGCTTGCCATTTAGGGTCATTCGCTGTAGCATAAAAGTTCAACATCTCTACTATAGGTATAATCCTATTAATAGTAAATGTAGGCTGACCATTTTCTTCTAATGCTTTTTTCTCTTCTGCACTTAATTGATTATCTAAATAAAAATCATGACCCTCTTGATTAACCACTTCCCACTTTTGTCGTGAGCTTCCGTTTAATTTTAAAAACAATTGGTGTAGTTTTGATGCTTGGTCTTTTTTATTCATTACCATTTAACCTTGTCTGCCCAATATGCTGCTGACATTTTACCCTTTTTAATATTCTTTCCATGTCTTGCTTTAAAAGATTTTCTTCGTGCTGTTTGTTTTTTAGCTTCACCTTTTTTAGGTTTTCCTGCTGTTTTAACACCTTGCTGTCCAAACCTAATAGTTTTTACTTTATCTCCCACTTTAGCAACAACAATATGAGATTTAGTTTTATGGCTAGGAGTTCTCTTAGGTTTGTTAAAACCACTTACTCCTGCTCTTTTTAATCTAGGGTCTTTTACAGCCATTAGTCTAGGTCCATTAAAAGTTCTTCTATTCTGTCAAATCTTGAGCCTAGAACCGCTTCTATTTTAGAAACACTAACTTCTAAACTTTGAATTTTTTCTACATTTTTATTTACTCGGACATTTACAGACTTAGATGAATCTACAAAAGATTCCATCTTAGTCGCAAAAATGCCTTGAGTATATACAAAATGGACAATAAGAGAACCTATTGTTATAATGGTGCCCCAAGAAATTTTTTTTTCAATTATTTTTGTCATTTTATCCATTTTCCTAGATTATAATATAAGAATTAATTATGCAATAATCCAAGACTTAGGTTTAGCATATTTTTTCTTTGTGTATTTTCCTTCAGTATATTCTTCATCTTTTGGTAATGTAACATATTTTACAGAGTATGCTAATGCATCAATTGTATCATCATGTCCCATTCTAGGTCCAAATGTAAGTATTTCATGTTGCAAATCAAACATATCTTTCTTTAAATGTACACTTCCTATTATAATTCTCTGTCCTAACACTTCTTGTATTCTATCTCTTTTAGATTGTCGATTCCCCGGTTTTTCCTCTTTAAACTGAACTGACATATCGTTTCTTCGTCTCATTTCTGCTATTAAGGATTGGAATATAGGTCTTGACATTGTAGTTTCCTCAATCACATGAAGCTTAGGGTGATATATTTTATTGTATTCAAATATGTGGTCTACTATACCTTTCTTGTCATCTCCCGGAATACCTAGAACAGGGAGACCCCTTTTTCTTATATAGTCTAAAACATATATATTTGCATTTGAGTCTATACCTATATACATTAACACACTAAAGTCAGACTCCCGCCTCTCTGAATCTGTAGCAGGGTCTACACCACAATATACATTAATCGGAATGTGCTTACCCCCTATATCTAGTATGCTAATCTCCTTTTCGCTATCCCAAACATATTTACCTTCCCAATTTTTAATATGCTGCTGAGTGAATATAGAATCCTCTGCTGACTGAACTTCCATGTGATATTCCTGCCAATACTTAGCAGGTTGTCCTGAATCAGCATAAAATTTCTTTTTTTCTTCTAATTTTTCTTTTGGGAACCAAGATTGCCATAAAGAGGTACCATCACCCTGTATAGCCTTATAAAGTATTACTTTCCATGTGAAGTCCAATCCGTCAGCTTCTGCTCGCTGAGAATTAACAATGAGGTTATTGATAAAAGAATCATAGTGAACAGGAGTACCATTAATCCTAAGGCGACCATCAGCAGGCTCCAAAGCAGGATGAACAACTGCGGTAACCATGTTAGAGTTTTTAGAACGAGCTTCTGCAGTAATGGTATTATTTTCGTCTTCAAAATCATCCAAAACGATAAGGTCGTATCTTTTGTGTAGCTTAGCCCCTCCTCTAATACCCGATATATTTGATTTCGAAATAAGTTTACATCCATTTTTTAACTCTATATCTGATTCTGTCCATTTCATCCCCTTTTGTTCGCCAAAGTAATATTTAATCTTATCATTATACTCTAAGTGATATTTAACATAATCCATATTACCGGTGGCTAGTTTTTGTGTGGCTGACACCCATCCATAAAATAATGGGCCATCTGCGAAGCAGAAGCCATGTAGAATGTCGCATTTTGTTAAAACTGTCTTACCATGCCCCCTAGGCATAATAATAGCTAGATTCCTGTTTTTATAGACTCCTTTATTATCCTTTTCACTCATTGTGTCTGTTATCTCATAATGAAAGAATGGAGTCTCGGACCTCATGTAATCGTCAGGTAAGAAAAGCTTACCAAATGCAATTAAATCATTTTTTGCAAGTAGTAGTGCTTCTTCTGCCGCACCTACATTTCGGCTGTTTATATTCACATTGAACTTTGGTTCCATACCAATACCCTTCAGGTTTGCTAAATTCAGGAAAAGGTGTCTTACTTGACACTTTCAGGTATTTCTTTTTTTGTACCACTAAGTGCCTTCCTTTCAACTGATTCGATTTGTTCTGTACTAAATCCTTGAAATATTCCTGCTACTTCAGTAACCTTTTGGGTTTCAACAACTCCAAATGCATCCCAAAGCATATTTAATGCCTTTAGCCTATCGGAATCGTTTTTCGCACCATCTACAACATCTTTAGCCGATTCTACTAGATAGTCTAGGTCAATACCAAGTTTTCCAAATGTATCTTTTAAATCTTGTCTCACTAGTTTCTGTATCCTCTCTTGTTTTACTAAGATAGCTGCTTTTCTTTTTGCTGTATCTTCGTCTTTTGTTTTGTACACATGTAAATAGGCTTGTGTTGGTTGGTCGCCAAGGGCGAGCCGCTGAGCAAATAAAACCTCGTACTTAGTAGGCTCTTTCCTATTTACCAATCTATCGTACCAATTCTTTCCACTAACAGAGTATATATCCTTTTTACGAACTGTATCCATCTCATTATCATCGGAAACAACATATGTCCCGGTACATGTACCAATACACTCCATACCCGAAGTATTATATCTTCGAAGTATCTGTACAATCTTTCCATCATCTGCTTGAACCCAATCACCAACCTTACCTTTTCTCCAATTAATGTTATACTGAATATCATCAGGAAGTTCGTCTGCATTGTAGACATGACAGTTTGTTTTGTTTACTTTGTAAGTTTTCATAGGATAGGTAAGTTAGCGAATTTTGGGGTAATTGCAAAGACCTTATTTGCCACCCTTGTAATCTTCTTATTCTTATTCTACTTCTTGTTCTTCTTCTTACACTCTATGCCTCAGAGTGATAGGGACCCTGCTATATATGCTAACCTTTTTGGTTAAGTATACAAACTTTCAAAATTGTTGCATTTTAATGCTCTACGGTGTTTTTATGTGGGTGGGGGTGCAAATGGGTTTTTCTCCTCGGAATCTCGTTAACTTTGAAAATTTTCGTTTTTTTCCATTCGTATCGGTAATGGTGGTGGCTCAGCCTATCCATATGTAATAATAATGTGTGGTCCTGTAGCCATGGGTAGCCCCCTGTCCCCCTCTCTAGGGTCACCCTGTACCCCACCCTACCCACCACTCTACCAATAGTTATATATAATACCTGTAAACACAGCAACATACACCTATATATAAGGAATTTGTCCTGTATTGATTACACATATAGTTGCACATGGTGGTAGTATCAGTAGCACCTTGGGCATCCATGGCTGTCAGTCCTAGGTTGTTTATCTATATGTATATAAGTAGTATTAGGATTGCCCCGAACCTATGCTATTCTCCTCTATAACTAGGCTGTGTATGGCTGTGCTGTGCATCCCATTCTCCTCTTGAACCTATGATTATGGTACTATTATAGTAGTATATATGTATCAGTATTGCCCCAAATCTAGCAAAGTGTAACACCTAATAATAATTATTTTCTCGTTATAAGTGTAACCTTTGTTACAGATTTAATTAGGAATTCTCATATATTCTTTTGTACCTTTATTGTGTCGCAGATGAATGTTTTTTGAAATAACGACTTTGACAGGTCGGTCAACCGAGGAGGAATGAGAGTATCATCGCTCCCATTTTCTCCTCGAGCCTTGCTTCTGCTAGACAGAACACAGATACTAAACCGAGGGTAACACCGAGGGGGGCTGAGAGGTATCGAGGATAATGGACAGAGATAGGGAAGAGTGACTGAAGGGTATTTGTGAA
>TARA_R110002012_G_scaffold314035_1_pt1 | contig 11934 bp, 8 predicted proteins | sample TARA_R110002012 | Tara Oceans TARA_R110002012 (sample SAMEA4396515) | marine metagenome | biome: Westerlies Biome; feature: [DCM] deep chlorophyll maximum layer (ENVO:01000326); material: water (ENVO:00002006), including particulate matter (ENVO:01000060) such as... | depth 40 m
CCCAAAATCATAATACTATTATACTATATGTCGAGCTTAATTTTAAACGATAAATCCTGATCTTCTTTTTTTAAGACTGGATTTGACAGAGTTGCAACACCTAATAGATTTTTATTTTCATCATAAATGGCGACTCTTGAAATATATACTTGGTTTTCATACTCTGCATCAAAACCAATAAAGCTTGAACTAACAGTATTATGAATTAATCTTTTTGGATTTTCTTCATAAACCAGAGATGATGTTAGTCTTGTTTGTCCTTGCCCATACTGAATGAAAGTTGGGTTATTTGAGTAATTTACTTCGCCTTTGCCAGCATGCGCGAACATAGTTAACACCTGAGTGTCACTGGTTCCCTTAAAGGACATATTGAAAGATGCAGATGAATATGTTATTCCAGCAGTAGATGTATTAACTCCATCTAGAGCGCCTGCTCCAAAATACAACCAAGCTGGCTTAGTTGCTGATGCCCCTGCAATTAGATGGACAGTTTGTGGATTTAAAGCCCAAGAACCAGTTAGTAAAACAAACCCTTCTCTATACAGGACAACACCAGCAACAGAGCCAGAACCAGTTGAGCCAGCAGGTCCCACCTGAATCAATTCTCCGTTCTGTTTCTCGTCTTTAATCTCTCCAATCAAAGAACCAGATAAGAACCATTTTAAATTAATTGTGCCTGGCTTAATCTCACTACCATAAAAAATAGAAGGAATGCTAATGAGATTAATATTTTGTGTGTCTTTATTTCCAAATGACGATGAAACCTTATAATGCTCACTTAAGGTTCCGTAATGATTTAAAGTATTTTTAAGTGCAAAAAAATGAGGATAAACAGGGGCGCCAGCACCTGCAGTCACCGTAGCAGGGGACGTGCTCGTATCAACCAAGGCGGTGCGCAGTCCTGCAGTTGCCATATACTCTCTAGTGATAGAGGCAGACATAGGATAACTTGATTGGATCTGGTCACCGTAAGCATAGCTTCTGTTCCATTCTGCTTCAGATACTGTTTTGAATGATATTTTATCACCATTCTTGTATACAAAAGGGAAGATTAACGGATTTGTACCAGAGGCACGATCAATATTATACTCATACAAACTAATATGACCTGGAGGCACTCCTAAGATTCCATTAGAGAATGCTCCTGACTGTTCAGGTTTACTATTGTAATACACCTTGCCATCAAAGATGAAGAACTCACAGCTTGGGTGAGCTTTCATCGTATTGGCAACTACATCATTTTGTCCAAACTTTTTTAAGGACATTTTAGTAGTCCAATCTAACCCTCAAGGTTAACTCATTTGTAGGATCTTTCTTGAGGGGTTCAGATACCTTAGCCATTGCCATGAGGTTGTTGTCAGCTGAATACAAGCCAACTGTTGTAATATAAGCAATTGGAGAGTCGGTGTTAACAGATTTAACTCTAATTGTGCTAGAACTTAAGTATGTAGGATTAGCACTGTGGTTGTATTTGTTATGCGGGACTCTACAGAAATAAATTGTAGAGTTAATCTCTGTTGTGTTATTAAAAGAGATGTTCTGGATTCTGTGCCTCAAAGTATCACAACTAGCTGTAATAGAAGAACTAACAAACATATCAGCAACAGTCTGAGCTTCGCCTGCTGATGAACTAAAGAAAGCTGGTGTTCCAGGATGGAAGCTTCCAGTACTAAAAGAAGATGTGCTTAGTACAACGATCCCTGCTTGATAGAAGACAACTCCTACACCTTGACCATTCTTTGCAGTGTTATCAAATAGCACTCCATAATCACCACCGAACGTATTTGTTGTACCACCTGTATCAGAAGCACTAACATCTGTAAGGGTTATATTTCTGCCGCCGGGAGAACTATAAGGAAGAGCATAAGAGCCGGTCCCAATAGTCATACTAAAGGTCCCTTTTTTAATTTGGTCTTTAGTAATTAATCTAGAGAAGTTAATGAAGAAAACCTCTTTCATTACGCCAGCAGCGTTATTGTCAAGAAGCAAATCTCTTTCGAACTTTCTAACTGCGTTTGTAGAACCAGTATACCCAAGGAGAACTTGAGAAAATTGATTGTACATATTAATCTTTTTAGCGTTTAACTCATTTGTTGAAGCAGAAAGAGGAGAGGACTCATCATAACCAACACTAATATCAAAAATATGATTAGCCGAAGAACTTAAAAATGGGTAATCATAAACACTCTGAAACTGTCCATGTGTGTAGTTTTTTACATTTGTTGGGGTATCGACCTCGCGATAAGTACCACTAATGATCGTTCCAGTTAGTGGAATAGATTCATGTAATAAAGTTCTTGTGGTTGTAATGCTTGATGCAGGTAAAGTCTCAAATGATGTGACTGCCATTTGTAATCTCCAATTTTCTTAAATTATGTTCGCACTCTGATGATTCTGAAAGGAATCTGTAATGTAGCTACGGCGCCTTGAACATAAATAGTAGTATCAATAATATCATATGTTCCACTAAGCCCGCTAATGCTAACACCAGTGCTTCCATACAAAGTGTATTCAGCGTTTAATCCAGCTTTTACAACTGGTGCGATTCCCGCAACCGCTGCCTTTGGTCCACCAATCACAGAATAACTCTGCTCGGTGTTGTTTGTTGTTGTTTTGTAAACTTCATTAGGCACAGCAGTGACCCTGTTAGAAGCATAATTTGAAATACCGACATCCAAGCTACTAGGTGTTCCACTAGCCAATGTGATATTTCCATTGAAAGTGTTGCTGGTTCCACTGTTTGTGAAAGAACTTCCTGCTGCTGGACCCTGAATTGTAGAGAAAAGCCTAGAATCAAAATACACATAGAAGCTTTGATCAACTAAGTTGTTGGCGACCAAGAAAGAGTCACGATTAGCAGAAGTTCCCTCTGGAATCGCAGTAAAGCCAGTATCCAAGCCTGTCTCAAATAAGACAAAAGGGCTAGAAGGATTAATTGTTCCATCTGTGCTGGCAACTGTTGAGCCTAAGCGATCAACAATTGTTGCGCTTCCGTCGCCCGAGGTATCTCTAACATAAAAAACACCAGCATAGCTTGTAATTAAATTAATTGGCAATGTTGCCAACTCATTAACTTTTCCAGTTGGAAGATATAGAAGATCGGTAGCCGTATTCGGCAATAAACCATAGTTAATCCCAGCGTTAATCTGAGTGAACGCCTCAAAAACTGGTGTCTGTAAGATCTCTAAATCATAGTATGCAGAACCAGAGGGGTGATCCTTGTTGTACAAGCTGTAATCAATCTCATCATCACCTAAAGCAAACTTCGTAACTGAAAATGTTCCTTGAGCCATACGACGACGACCCTCATCAGTCAATACTGCGTCTAAAATGATATCGCCTGAATTATCTAAAAAAGCCATTTATATTCCTCTCTTTATGTAAATAGTAGTGTTTTTCTTTATTCACTATTCAATTTGTAAGTAACGTTTAAATCAATTTTCTTACCTGTCTTTTTAGAAGTTAAGCGAATTTTAAAAGTTTTGTCCCAAATTAGATCATCTAAATCGCCTACATTTAAGTTTTTGATTTGCGAACTAGCTGTGTCACTAAAGTCAACACCATCAGTGATAAGCTCGATTTGCTGCATATTAGGCTGCAGTTGGAATATCTTTTTAAAAGTGTTACTAACTCCAATAGTTTCATTTCGGCTTGCAAGCTCACGCTCATCAATGACATTGAAAACAGCGTACTTGTAGCCTCCATCATTAACTAGTTGTGTTTCGTATATTTCAGAAATCTGAGAAACAGCTCCTTGTTGATTTAAGACTCTAAATAAATAGTAATACTTACTGTTAGTTGCAACAGTATCTTCGTAAACAGCGTTTCTGAGTGTGTAAATATTCTCATTCTGAATCTTAAGATCGATAGTGTCAATTAATGAACCATCAAAGCTATTAATCGATGCAGGCAAACTATTCATTCTATAGACTTGAACGTATCTTGGCTTTGCAACCGACTCCAACTCAAGAATTGAATTCTCATTTAGATCATTAGACTGTAAGTAGCTATTTTTATATGAAATATCATCATTTGTAATTGTACTAGGATAGGTGTGATTATCAACAAAATAGTCGTAAAAAACTTTAAAACCCACTCTCTGTGAATCATCATTGATTTGATAAGGCGTAATTTGTAAGACATTGCCTGGATGATCTAAAACTCTCACAGTTTTTGTGAAAAGAGGAACTTCAACAATTTTCATAACAGGCTGATATTTCATCGTGAAATCAGCGATATATGGGAATTCAGAAAAGATCTCAAAAGTGTTGCCATATCCCGCAGAAGAATCCCTTGGAGTGAAGTAATCACGGAACGCCGAAATAGACATCCCAGTCCCAGGTGAATAAGCCATCTCTTCAACTTCAATGCTGCTGTCAAACAATTCAGCTGATCTATCTCCGGTTGATGGATTATACATCTCAAGACCAACTTTCGTACCATCTGCTGATTCACACCCTAAATCTCTGCTAAGAAGTAAATTATCAGCGCTGTATCTCGTGCCAACCACTAAAACGTAAGCATAGACCGTATAAGTGTAGTCAGTACCATACTTAACCTGAGTGTCGTGAAAATCAAATTCAGCGTTTGGCGAATTCATCATCCAGAAGTTTTGTAAGACGCTTTGTGTTCTAGAGTCTCCCGTCGCTGTTCCCCCAATCTTTTCAACTCTAAAAGCTAAAGCTTCAGCATAATTTAAATCTGTGCTGTAAATACCAGTCAAATCTGACTTATTAAAAAGAGTTGAATTAACATAGTTTATAGCCTGGTTCATAACAGTTGTAGAAGCTTTAGTATTAAAGAATCTATATTTATCATTCTCTGCTTGGGCTGAAGTTCTTGCGAAGTTCTTTTCACCAATAAACATACAATTATCATTCATACCAGCTGTATCAAAATTGTTTCTACAGTACGCCAACATCTTATCGTATTCAATTGATCTGTAATTATTAGATTTATTGTCGTAGACTTCTTTGGCTACGGCAGAGCTAGTAAAATAATTTGAAGCTTTAATAGTTCCTTCATCTGTTGGGGCTAGTTGTTCTATTTCTCCACTAAATGCAGAATATAGAGTTTTAATAAATTTGGACGAGAACCCGCTAGTTTCAATGTGATTTAAAAATTCTCCGCCCATTCCTGTTGGATTTGGCCAAGATACATTCACAGCGTATGGAGCACATCTATTTAAGGGTAAACGAGCGTTAGTGAAATGATTTACAACGGCTTCAGAATCAAAAAGCATATTTCTCATTCTTGTCTGAACCCATGAAACCGTCGAAGAAGATAAATCATTCTGAACATATGAGCTTGTCAAATACTCTTTAGAGAGATAAGTGTTCTCTGTTCTTATTGGTGTGTTAAAATCATTTTGCAAGCGATAAGGCACTGCATATGGCAAATATGATGCATCAAAATTAGTTAAATGAAAGATTTCAGTATATTTTCCCTCTCTCGAAATGTAGTTCAACAGCTCAGTATCATACATTTGCCCATAAGTGCCAAATGCCCCGTTATCAACCGTCGTTGTCGTGGTGGTTCCAGCGGCTGCTTCGGCTTCTACTTCTGCACTCCAGCGCGACAAATCAGCAGCGACATAATGGCAATACAAAGTATGCTCAGACGGAGCAGAATTAAAACTATAATTTTGATATTCAGCAAGATATTGCCTATAATTATATCCAATATTGATAACACTGCTAATTGAAGTAGTACTATCAGCTAAAAGCTTAGCCTCTAGATTAGAGTAAGGCACATCATAATTAAACGATATATTTTCAAAAACATCACTGGTAAAAATTGGGGTGTAAGTTCTTGCTCCCCAGTTGCCACCAACCATTATTGTTCTCCAATGGTTATCGTCTTTAATGTTTGAGCCGTCTGCCGCCAATCTAACGGGCATTGTGACACTGGGGAAGAGAAAACTACCAGTCTCAGCATGATCTGCCTGACTGTAAAGACCTTTCAGGTAGTAAGAATCAGTTAAATTATTTGTTGAAATGTTATTAAAGTTGGTGTATGTAATAAATTCACTTCTTGTATAGCTTTCCCAATACGATCCCATATTCATTCTTAAGCTATCTAAAGAGCCAGAATAAACATCTGTATTGATTATATTTGTGTTAATACCGCTCATTAATACCCTCCTCCGCCACCACCAGAACCAAGCGCAGCACCTGCGCCCGTAGAGACAGTTGTGGTCTCATATGTAACTTGTACATTAGTTGAAGGCTCTAAAGATGAAGAGAGGATACTAATCTCATTTAGCTCAATAGCCTCTTCTGTTGTTTTCTTAAATAAAACAGTTGCTGCAGCATCAGCGTTAATTAAACTATAAACTTCATTAATCAATTTTGTTGTTGTGCCTTCTACGGCATCAGTAAAATTAGAGTACTCACTGTTAGAACCATACTTGTTATATTGATCATTTAAAAAAGCCACATCACCTGAATAGTCAACGTCCATGATTGTGTTAAATTGATTTGGTATTGCTTCTATGTAGAAGACTCCTCCGGTATCATCATAGCCAGAATAAGCAGGAGGACTTAAACTTATATTTTCACTCGGAACGTTAACTGGCCAAAGAAACTCATCGCCATAATTATTAAGATCATCTCCTGCGATTAACATTGGAAAGGAGCCAGGATTCTGAGAGATGTCTGTGTTACCCAGAATGTACTCGTTGCCATTTGGTTCTTCAGAGATATCATTTCCGTCAAAAGTAGCCACAAATGAGCTACTAAAGATCAGACCCATATCGCTATATGTTGCTGAAACATATGGAAAGTGTATTGACATTTTACTTACCGCTATTAATTGTTGCTAAATAATTAGCAACCGGAATTGATTTTGTGTAAGTTGTTTTTCTATCTTTATTAGATTTATCAATAGCTTGTGCCAAAGGTTTCGCTGTTTCGGAAGCATAAAACGGATCTTCATCACTAGGAAAAGACACTGTAGCCTGTGCTTCTCCTCTCTTCTTTTTATTAGTTGGAATGTTTGGATTCTCCAATTCTTTTACTGTTGTTTGCTCATCCAATAAACTAAAGTTTTTATTACTGTTTGTTACAGAGACACTTAATCCGCTTAATGCAGTTTCAGTAGCGAATGCGATATCATCACTATTGCTTACCTCACCATTATTACGTAACAACTTAGAGATATTTTTTTGAGTCTGCGCATCAGAGTCTAACTTTCGGGGTGATGGTAACGCTTTTTTCCCCTCTCCTATTTTTATTCCAAAACTCATAAAATCACAATTCCTTATTAAATATATGTCCCTGGTCCGCCGTCGCCAACAACTAAGCCGCCTTCGCCTATTACCGGCTCATCATCATCAATTTCTAAACCAACACCACCTCTACCCACACCAGTTCCAGGAGTATCATCGGTGTCTGTACCGCTACCTGGTGTTTCTGGCTCGGATCCTGAGTCATCGTAATCATCACCCTCATCTTCTTCACTGTCGGCATCTGGTGTTCTATTTTCTAGAGTTTCCGAAACATTGCCAGTCATAAAGATTAAGTCTTCATAATAATGATTTATTCTATCTTCGTAAGCACCAACATGCTCTTGGTAAAATTGATCATAAAATTCAGTCATCAAATCAACAAGTGCTTGTAAGTTTTCAAGTGTGCCCGATGAAGGAGAAATCTGTAAAGTTAGCTCTGATGCCCTTGTTCTGATTTTGTTCATATCTCCATCGTAAACGTCACTAATGATATCTAAATGGATGCTGTATACCACAGATGCCAAAATCCAAGGGTAACTTGAGCTATCAGAGCCATAGATTGTCTCTATTTCATTGAGGAAAAAATCATTAAATTTTTGAGTTGTATTATTGAAAGCACAAAGTTCTGTGGCGTATGATAAATATTCTTCTAGAGATGCCAGCGCATCACTAAATTGAGAAATCAACAACTGTAAAAGACTGTTAGTGGTGTCCTCAATATAAATATGGGCTGTGTATTTACCATATTCCCCATCAGATATGTTTCCGTTCCAGACATAATCTAATAACTGAAACATCATCAGCCTGTAATCATCAATTGGGCTTTGAGCAATACCATATCCATAAGCCGGATTGGATGGGTCAGAAAAAGCCCGAACTGTTAAACTGGAACCAAAGCCATCATTAAGATCAGTTCTTCTGCTATATCTGGCAGCTAACTCAACGAAGGGAGTATAAGGCTGCTCACCAGTAAGAACATCAAAAGTTAAAGCAGTAGCCCCTGGAGTTTCCGTATAAGTGTTGTCGGGTGAGTTAGTTAGCACATCATAAGGTGAAATATAAAGGTACGGTCTATCAGAGAAAGCTCCAGCTTGGTCTGTGTAGACATTCAAGCTAGCGGGATATCCTTCATCTTCAAAAGTAGAGATTAGTTTTCCATACCCATCTCCTCTCACAACGCCTTCGTTTAAGCTTTCTCTTTCAGCAATAGCCAAAACAGTATTAAAACTTCTGAAGGGCACCGGAATTCCCAGTTGTTCTAATTTTGTTAAATTAAAAACTCTAGAGATGTTTGATGTCTTTTTTAAGGCCTTTTCATAGTCAAAAAAGAAATTACCATAATTTATTGTTAAAAATTGTTCTGGCACCCTGTTGCTCGTCAACACATCGTTATCTTTATATTCTTTGATTAAGTGACTAGTATAGATAAATTCCTCATAGAAATCAGATGACACGCCTAAACTAAATCCGTCTTCCTCAACTTCGCCAGTAGTAAATTGCAATTCACTGCTGTATGTGTTGATTTCATCGACTATTCTTCCGCCTAGGTAATCAACACCAATATTTGTAACATCGCCACCCTCTCTGCTGTCAACAATTTTTGAATCATATACAAGCTTTCTTCTTAAAATACCACCGGTTTTAATTGAATCATTACAAGTGAAGATCCTACTTCTAAATCCTTTGTAGAACTTTCCAATTGGTTTTGATGGAGTCTTACTTGGAAATGTGGGGACCAATTGCTGTAAAGCTGGCAAAATCGCAGGGCTATCAGACATAGTTTCTAGAATGTTAGAAATGGTATCCATCATTCTTTTAAGTGGCTCAAAGCCATTTTCAGTATTGTACTGTTTAGAATATCGGCTTAATAAATCCTGAAACTTCTCAACAACCTGCTTATGAGTTATACTAGCAATTTTATGAGGAACCGAATCAATAGACATTAAGGGAGTTTGTTGATAAATCTCACCTTCAGAGTCAACAAAAGCAACTCTTTCTGGATCTCCAAGGGCGCCATCTTGATAAATCGTTTCGTATGAAATATCGCCAGTAACAATATTTAAAATTCTAGGATCATTAACGTTGCCATTATTAACAATATCTTCATAACTTTCGGTGGTGGCAAATGTTATAAACCTTAACTCATCAGCATGATTCCAATTAAAGGCTGTTTCTCCAAAAATAGTATTTGATGGAGTAACAAGTTCATCGTGAATATAATTCAAATACTCGTTTCCAAATTCATCAAAAGCGGTGTCTGGATCTGTGGAGGATAGGGGATTAAACTCTAGAAGTTGTACTTCATATAAACCAAAGCTATTGTTTAGAGTTTCAGCGTTTTCGTAATAAAACTTAAAAGGATTTAATTCTTCATTAACAATCTGATCATAATACTTTATGGGCATTTTAAGATTATAGTTCCCATCTGGATCATCACTAAAGTTCGGATCAGCAGATAAATAAGCCGATGCCAAGTAAGAATTAACATAAAAATACATCACATAGTATTTCAAGCCTTCAAGTTGTGTCTTGTAAGCAGACTGAACATCAGAAACTCCGGAGTTATAAATTACTTTTTCTGTTTCTGTTGGTACTAGAAAATTTGTTCTGATGGTGAAGTTACTGTTTGGATCTGCTTCAATTGAACTACCGTTTAGTGTAATTTTTTCAACATACGGAGACGGCATAAAATGACCCAACGTTCTTGTTGTGTCACCGTTTAAGATTAATCTTGACATATTTCTGGCTCCGTGCTCGATCCGTAAATATCATAATAGTAAGATGTTTCATCATCCCCAAAGCAATCAAAGTCAATGTCGATATAATAAGACTCTTTGTTAAATAAATCCAACCCTTTACAAGCAATTCTTTGATTAACATCACTATCCAATAAGACATCAAAATAATATTCAATATTTTCGTTTGTAAAATCGACATGAGTAGTTGTGGTTGGTGCTTGGTTAACCAAAAACTCATTTTGTACATTTGAAGTTTCTCTTTTGAAGGTTAACCTTGTTAGTTCAGCGTGATCTCTTGCTGTCGCATTTGTATCCACTCTGAAGACTTCAATATCAAAGTTTCTCATTAATGCTCTTGTGTTAACTTCTTCAACGTATACAACCGGATCCTCAGCCATTAGTTCAATAACTTTTTGATCAGCAAAAGAAGGACTTCTAGATGTAACATTTCTTAAGTTTTGAGGATCAAAAATGAAATCATTGTTAACTATTTTTTTAACATAAGTTGATACAATATCCACTTGTGGTATTCTACTTTGCGTGGTTGTGTCAAAATTAGCAGAAGCTGTAATTTTTGAACTTAAAGTGGCAACTTTCCAAGATGGTGCCATTTGTGCTGGACCGTCCAGATAAGCATCACCAATAGCATTTTCAATTTTAAAAACATCAGAGTCCGGATTTGTTTCGCGAGCTGTTCGCCCTTTTAAAACAAAATCAACAGAGCTATCTAGATTTTTACTTTTTGTTTTCTCTAAATCTTTAAACAAAACAAGGGTTTCAATATACTGTGTTTCGTCTTTGATTCTTTTATCTATATCACTCTGCTCTTCAGTCGCAGAAGTAAAAGTATATCTTTTATCGTAAACAACATTATCATCAAAAAAGGCGTAAAAAGCCGGCTTAAATTTTCCGATTGATAACATATATTTTGCATAAGATGTTAGCTGTAAATCGAAGACTTGTTCTTTTTTATTCGTAAATTTAGCCATACTTACTCTTCATCCACTGGTTTTTTGTATAGAGCCTTAGCATCCAAGACAATAGATTCAACAAAAGAAACATAATCATATGGCCAGTTAAACTCAGTTCTATATCCATTGCTATTATTTTCTTCTTGATTATTGGATTTAGCCTGACCAACTTGAGAAATAGTTGTGTCTTTGTATTGTGTCTGCCCTCTCTGCTTAACTTTAAATATCATCCATCTGGTATTTTCATCAATAAATTCATCTCTTGTTAGAAGTTCGTTATCCCCTAGCTTGTGGGCAATTGATGAATGTGTTTTTGTAATCTTTTGATAATTTCTAGGTGCGAGGTTCTGCCAAATGTAGTTTAAGTCATCAGAATCTAACTCATATTCAAACTCAAAGAAATACATTGCCATTGGATTGATGTCAGCATTGTTTAAGAAATCAAACTGAGGAGGCAACACATACTCTTCCATTGTAGTAACTAGATTCCTGATCGAAATACCAGCAGCATCTAAAGAATCACCGTCTTCACTACCCACTGCAGAAGGCAAGCAAGAATCGATGACACTTCTATCAATACCAAAGAAACTCTTGTTTTCGGAAGTGTAAGATTTGCTAGAGTTCTCTTCAACATTAGACTGGTATGGCACTGCAACAATCGCTTCTTTAAGCACTGTTTTAGACTTAAACTGTCCCAATTTTGTAGAAACATTGTTGAAACCAAAAATATCTACCAAGGATTTCATATTCTTGTAAGCAATGCTACCGCTTGAAGAAGCATTCTTATCGTTATAGTGTGTGTTATTGTCAACAACATCGTAATGATACTTTAACCATTCAGCTGGAATATCACCAATCTCTAAGAAAATACCCTTAGCTGGATCAGGCTCAATAACACCAAACTGATGCCACATTCCTCTTGGAATCGACGCTGAGGAATACGTAGAGATGGAAAGTGTAGAGTTTGCATTTGATATGGGACGAACACCAGCGTCAT
>TARA_R110002012_G_scaffold24917_11_pt1 | contig 11933 bp, 9 predicted proteins | sample TARA_R110002012 | Tara Oceans TARA_R110002012 (sample SAMEA4396515) | marine metagenome | biome: Westerlies Biome; feature: [DCM] deep chlorophyll maximum layer (ENVO:01000326); material: water (ENVO:00002006), including particulate matter (ENVO:01000060) such as... | depth 40 m
GCGCGCCAAGCGCTTGGCGGGTAAATCATCGGCGAATGAACCATCGATCCATTTCATACCCGGCAGGTAAGGCACCGCTTCCCCCGCCGCATTGCGACACATCAGAGTAACCGGCGGATAAATGCCGTAAATAGCGCAAGACGCCTTCACCGCAGAGCGAATCAATACGTTAGGCGAGGTAATCGCATTCAGCAGGCGCGGAGCCTGCTGGGTCGAGAGCCCGGTTACCGTAATATTGAGTTTGCGCCCGGTGAGCTCAAAGGCTTCCTGAAAAGTCAGATCCGGCAGAATCTTGGCCAGGTAGTCGCGCAAATTGTCGGCATCCATCGCCGGACGTCGGTTACCCAACAGTGACAGCGTTGGGCGAATGGCTGTTGTTTCTTCCACGTCGTGGTGCAGGTTATCTGTACTCAGGCGCTCGCGCAGCTCATCATCGTGGTGCGTGCAGGCGGTCGCAGCGAGAATGGAACCCGCACTGGAGCCCGATATAATCTCCGGTAGCAGCCCTTGCTCAAACAACGCTTTGAGCACCCCGGTATGAAAAAAACCGAGTACCGCGCCACCGCTCAACATCAAGGCAGAACGACCGTTGCAGTGACTCGCGCGCAAGAAGAAGTCCTGCTTGTCCTGCAGTGGAATAACCTCATCAGAGACTTCATTGAGGTCATTCAGCGCACCGCACAACTCATCGATATAGCGTGTAATCAGGGTCTTGGTACCCAAGCGCGCCTTGTTATACAGCGACGGCTTACCCATGCCGCCCAGATTGCCATGCACGCCTTCATTCAAGGCAAACAATAATTGCGGAAAGTCGCCGCGAAAGCGCAGATCCCTGAGCACATCAAGGCGCTGGCGTAGCGAGCGATAGTCGTAACTTTCACAGGCATCGTCCTGCTTCCATTCATCCAGACCGTGCTCATGGTCATACTCACCCGCCAGTTCGGCCCATTGTTCATAGGTCTCAGCCTTCTCCATGGCTTCAAGCAAGGATTTACTGCGCGCGCGCTGAAACAATTTCAAGCCCATATCCGTACCTCTGGCGCCACCGCGGCGCCGGTTGCCTGTATCGAAAACTTAGCGTGAATGCGTCGCAGAGCGTGCCGGCTCCACGTCGGAATGCTCTGTCTTAGCCTGTGCCGCCGCCATTTTTTCGCCTTTACGCTTGCGCGCAGTAGAGGCCGTTTTGCTCTCAGACGCAGCCGCATCGGCCTTCAAGTTGGCGTTTTCCTCATCCGCTTTCTGCGCCGGCTCCTGGGCTATCGACGCCAGCTTGCCTGAGTCTGCCCCCTGCGCCTCCAGCTGTTGCAACAGCGCCTGATACTCTTGGGTGGAGGCCTCCATGCAGGCGATATAGGTATCCATGTCACCGACAATTTTTCGATCTGCCACTACGCCCAGGTTAAGCTCGTCGTAAATACCCGTCATACCGTGACTGATCCCCATGCCGTCGCACACCGGCACCAACGGGAATACGTTGACGATCTTGGCACCAGCAAAGTAGCGCGGCTCCAGGCCGGGGATACCTGGCACGTTGGTAATCACCGTATTGACGAGAGTAAAACGACTGGCCGAGCGCAACCGGTTTTGCGTCCAGGCGCTAAAAGCGCGCATGTAGGGTGGGATCATGTCGCCAAAGGCATTGCTCAGATCACAGAGCACTTCCTTGGCGAGAGGCACGCCTTTGGCCGTCCTGCGTTGTACTGCGTGCAGGCGATCGGCGGCGCTGGCTATGTCGGTACCAATACCGATATACATGGCCGAGATAAGATTGCCGCAATCAGCACCGGCCTCACTTGGCCGCACCGACACCGGACACATGGAGACCAGGGAGCCCGTTTCAGGCAGCGCGTTGTGGTGGCTCAGGTAGCGGCGCATGCCGCCACCAATAATCGCAATCACCACATCATTCAACGTACTGCCCGGGCACAATTGACGCATACGCTTGAGCTCTGAAATATGCCAGGTGAAGGCGCCATAGGAACGGTGGGGAGAGATCTGGGTATTGAAGATGCTTTTGGGGACTCGCGTCTGTTCCGGCTTATCCTCATTGCGCAGGCGCCGCGCCAACTCTAGACCCTTGCGCCCGACGGTTAACCCGGCTTTCATGCTACGCAATGTCTGCCCCATCATCCGCGGGGTGGTGCGCGCCCACATTTCCAGTTTGGTTGGCAAGCGCTCGGCTACCTCAACGCGGTCGCGGCGACCGTACTCATGCTCGGCTGTTTCCTCCATCATGGCGGTCGTCAGCTCCAGGCTGGCCTTGCCGTCAACATAGGCATGATGAAAGCGAATCAGCACGGCGAAACTGTTGGGCGGAATACCTTCTACATTGTTGACGCCCTCAATGATGTAGATCTCCCAGGGCGCGCGCTCCATATCGACGCTGCGGGACATAGTGCGCGCAGTAAAGATACACAGCTGACGCCAGTCCCCCGGTTGCGGTAGGCCCACGTGGCGAACGTGATACTCCAGATCGAAATTCTCATCATCCAGCCAGTAAGGATCATCCAGCTGGAAAGGTGCCTGTTCCAGCCGGCGACGGAAGAACGAGGTGGTATTCAGTCGGTCAGAAATGTACTGCAGGATTTCCTTATGTCGAACCAGCCCACCTGGCGCGCTGCTCTGATCACACAGCCAGAGACTACCAATCATCATGGGTTGATTGGGCGCCTCAAAGTAAAAGAAGTGAGAGTCCATAGGGGTGAGCTGTTTCATTTTCGCAATCCTCGTACCGGATAAGGTGTATTCGATTCATCGTCAAGCGTCGCCGTAATTCGCACGGCAGGCATTGATTCAAGTCAAGCAGTTAAGCCAGAAATGTAAAACGCACCAAAAAACAGCCATAAACAAAAGCGATGCTATTTGAGGCTAAATATAATAATGCAATTTTGTGACCAATAGGTCACAGCGCTTACAGCGCGCCCCGTAGCCCGCAAAAAAAGCGCCTCAAAACCTCTTTCCAGAGCCTTTTAAAATAATAAAAAAAAGATACATTTTTTATTTATGATCTAGCACAACTGGCAGCAAGCACCAAAAAAGAGCAGGAAATCGCTGATCCAGCGTGATCTCGCCTCTCCTTATCCCACCTCATTTCTCCGATGATTTGATGCAGACCACGCAGCTATTACCCGGCAAGCTAGGCTTACCCACGTGCCACACATTCAGAACCCGGACACCTCTCAAGGAGAGCTCAGCATGTTTAACTCTGCAGGCGATTGCTTTGTCGTAAACCAGAACGATCTGCATGATTGCCAACAGCTGCATCAGCCGTTATTGAAAGAAGCGGATCTAAACGAGGGTGAGGTCCTGCTAGCGGTCGATCGCGTTGCCTTTACGGCCAACAACATTACCTACGCGGCGCTGGGCAAACGCTTCCAATACTGGGACTTCTTCCCGGTAGCGGAGCCTTGGGGGCAGATTCCGGTATGGGGCTTTGCTGACGTGATTGCCAGCAAGCACCCGAGCATCACTAAAGGCACCCGGGTTTACGGCTATCTACCGATGGCGCCACAGCTGAAGGTGCAGCCCGGTGACCTGACCGACAACGCCTTTACCGACAAAAGTAGCCACCGGGCTCATCTGGCGCTGGCCTACAACCAGTATCAGTTCACTGCTCGCGATCCAGCGTATCGCAAGGAGACGGAAGCGCTGCAGATGCTGCTGCGACCACTGCTGATTACTTCCTTTCTGCTCGATGATTACCTGGCTGAAAATGACTTTTTTGCTGCAGACCAGATCATCCTCACCAGCGCTTCAAGCAAGACCGCGCTCGGCCTGGCCTTCATGCTCCAGCATCAACGAGCCGAACGCGGCAAGCCCCTAACCATTACCGCGCTGACGTCAAACAGCAACCTGGAATTTGTCCGTAACCTGGGCTACTACGACAAGGTGGTGAGCTACGATCAGATCAGCGACCTAGACGCCAGCCAGTCCAGTGTATCGGTCGACTTTGCCGGCAACGGCACAGTTCTGGCGCAGGTGCATAAGCACTTTGCCGATAACCTGCGCTTTAGCTCATTGGTCGGCGCAGCACACTGGGATCAGCGCGGCGCAGAAAAGGATTTGCCAGGCCCCGCGCCACAGGTATTTTTTGCGCCAGGCTACTGGGAAGTCAGAGCCAAGGAGCTGGGTGCGGCCGCACTGATGACTCGCTTCGCGAGCTTATGGCAACCCTTGGTTGGCTCAGTGAGCAAGTGGATGGACATCAGCGAGCTGGCAGGCGAGCAAGCGATCAAACAAGGCTACCTGAATACGCTGGATGGCAAGGTCAGCCCACAACAGGGCGTCATCATACGCATGTGATAACGCCAACGCGCTCAACCCGGCTTTACAGCGCAGCAGCAAACTGAGTTAATTCTGCACTCAATCTGTAACAGCCGGGGCAAGCGATGTGTGAACTGCTGGGTATGAGCGCAAACGTACCAACTGATATCTGCTTCAGCTTTGCCGGGCTGATGCGTCGCGGCGGCGGCAGTGGACCGCACCGCGACGGCTGGGGCGTCGCCTTTTACGAAGGTAAAGGTGTGCGCTGTTTTCACGACCCGAACCCCTGCCACGACTCCGCCATCGCCAAACTGGTCGAGTCATACCCTATCAAGTCGGAAAACGTCATCTGCCATATTCGCCAAGCCAACGTCGGCGGTGTCAGCCTGGCCAATACCCATCCGTTTACCCGCGAACTCTGGGGGCAATACTGGACCTTCGCCCACAACGGCCAATTGACCGACTTCACCCCAAAGACCGGACAGTTCAGTGCCGTGGGCGATACCGACAGCGAAGCCCTCTTCTGCCACCTGCTCAATACCCTGACCGCGCGCTTCAGCGAACCACCGTCAACGACCGAGCTGATAGAAAAGCTAAGCCAGACCTGCCAGCCACTGCTCGACAAAGGGGTATGCAACATCATGCTCAGCAACGGCGACTGGCTATACACCCTATGCACCAGCAAACTGCACTGGATCACCCGCCGCGCGCCCTTCGGCGCTGCGCATCTAAGTGATGTGGAAGTGAGTATCGATTTCACCGAGCACACTACCTCAGCAGACGTGGTGACTGTTATTGCGACTGAGCCGCTGACGAATAATGAGCGGTGGACCGCTTATGAGCCGGGGGAGTGGCGATTGTGGCGGGAGGGGGAGATGGTGATTCGAGGAAAAATCAGGAAAAAATAAACTCTATACAGCTATATGATATCAACCAAGCCTCAGGGATCAGGGCCATTAAAATTGGTATAAAACCCAAATCTTCGAAACATAGATCACAATCTAAGTGAGCGGCAGATTCAGGGCACCCTGATATCGATCCTCTGAGAAATCTTACCAGGAAGCGATGGTGTTCCAACAACAAAAGTCCCTTCCACAGAAATCGCTGAACAAGCACTTGCAATGGGGACGGGGTCACCTGCGCCGCGGTAACGAGCCTCCGCTAAAACTGATGAGTAGGCCCTAGCCTCACTTAAGCAACTATTCTCGGCTGAGCGCAACACGTAATCCTTGTACTGCACCAATGCTATGCTGGAGAGTACCCCAAGAATACCTATAACGATCATAAGCTCGACAAGAGTAAACCCTCGACACCTAGATTTAGCCATATCCTGAAAAACCTATATCCAAAAAAATTAACCCCGCATCGCGGGGCTAATTCAAGATCTAGCTAATCCGGTTATCCAGCAATATAGACGGGAGTACCATCAGGCCAATCTTACAAGGAACACTGACCACCAGTTGAAAGCACACAGGTAGTATCAGTATCGCCTGGCGCATTAGGAGTGCCGGTAATGCTTGCAGTGAAATCGGCAAAACCAGATGCATCAGTGATAGCTGAACAGGCAGAATCAGGGCCAGCGTTGGAAGCAGCAGGTGTGTCGCCGTTGTGAATATCGGCCATCACTGTGTTCGTATAAGCCTTGGTTTCAGCCAAGCAAGCGTTGTTAGCTGAGCGAATAGTGTAATTCTGATACGCAGGGAGCGCGATGGCGGCCAGAATACCGATAATCGCAACAACGATCATCAGTTCGATCAAAGTAAAACCTTTTTGAGCTTTCATTTGGAACTCCTCATTAATGTAATAGCCTTTGGGCTAATAGTCCGAAAGCAATTATCTTGCCAACAAGTGCAGCCCTTGATTTTCATGGCCTAATTAATTAAATAACGCATAATTGCGCCCGCACAAACAACCCAAAGCCGTCGTAAAGCGACATTTTTTGTCACCCGCACGCTGTAGAGCAGACTTAACTCAGCGGTAGCAAACTGGCGAAGGTGGGCAGCAATGAGTGTTTGTAATATAGTGACAACAGCTCACAAACCGCTGCCTTGAGAAGCAATTCAAACTATGGATATTGAAATTCCCGCGCTTTCAGGACTTGCACGACGCATCGTCAGTGATCAGATTCTCGACGCGCAGACAGCTGGTAAAGCGACCAAGCAATGCGCCATCGACAAGATCCCCCTGATAACTTATCTGGTTCAGCACAAGCTGGCGGATGCACGCAGCCTCGCCATGGTCAGCGCAGAAGAGTTTGGCTACCCTTATTTTGACCTATCTGTACTAGACAAAGAAAGCCAGCCTCAAGACCTGGTCAGCGAAAAACTCATCAGGCAACACAACGTAATGCCGCTATTCAAGCGTGGCTCTCGACTGTACCTTGCAACATCTGACCCCACAAACCAGCAAGCGTTGAGTGACATCCAGTTCAACACTGGATTGATGACGGATGCCGTGATTGTAGAGGATGACAAGCTTCACTCTGCAATTGAGAAGTTTCTCGACTCACCTACCGGTGGCCTGGGTGACATGGCCGATGCGGACCTTGATGACCTAGACATACAGTCGGTAAAAGAAGATGACCGAAACGATTCGGGCAGCGACGCTGACGATGCCCCAATCGTGCGCTTTGTTAACAAGATGTTATTAGACGCTGTAAAGATGGGCTCATCCGACTTGCATTTTGAACCGTATGAAAAACTTTACCGCGTACGTTTTAGAACGGACGGCATATTGCATGAAGTTGCCAAGCCCCCACAACAACTTGGGGTACGCATAGCTGCACGACTCAAGGTCATGTCTGCAATGGACCTCGCAGAGCGTCGCAAACCGCAAGATGGCAGGATAAAGATGAAAATATCCAAGAACAAAGCCATCGATTTTCGCGTCAACACCCTGCCAACCCTTTGGGGGGAGAAGGTCGTGCTACGCGTGCTAGATGCAGAGAGCGCGAAGATGGGCATTGACGCACTCGGCTATGAAGATGACCAGAAAAAGATGTTCATGGCTGCCCTAGAGCGCCCCCAAGGCATGATTTTGGTAACAGGTCCGACTGGCTCAGGGAAAACTGTTTCTCTCTATACCGGTCTCAATATCCTGAACACCGTAGAGCGCAATATCTCTACAGCTGAAGATCCCGTCGAGATCAACCTTGAGGGCATTAATCAGGTTAACGTCAACCCCAAGCAGGGACTGGATTTCGCTAAAGCTCTGCGCGCCTTCCTCCGACAAGACCCCGACATAATCATGGTGGGTGAAATCCGAGACCTGGAAACGGCCGAAATCGCAATTAAGGCTGCGCAAACGGGCCACATGGTGATGTCTACCTTGCACACCAACAGCGCGGCAGAAACACTAACTCGCTTGCGTAATATGGGCGTCCCTTCTTTTAACATTGCCACCTCTGTTAACCTTATTATTGCTCAACGCTTGGCCCGCCGACTGTGCAAGTCCTGCAAGAAAACCATAGACGTGCCCAGAGAAGTACTGGTGGAAGAAGGCTTTTCAGCTGAAAAAATTGATGCAGGCATTACAATTTTCGGGCCTGTGGGTTGCGAAAATTGTAAAGATGGTTATAAAGGACGTGTTGGCATTTACGAAGTCGTAAAAATCACGCCTGCAATGCAACGTATCATTATGGAAGATGGCAATTCTATCCAGATTTCTGATGTAGCCCAGAGCGAGGGCTTCAAAAGCTTGCGTCAATCAGCCCTTATGAAAGCAGAAGAGGGCGTGACAAGCTTGGCGGAAGTTAACCGAGTGACCAAGGATTAAGTCATGGCGCAACAAGCAGCACTAAAAAAAACACCTGCAGCCGCCAAGAAAAAGGCCAAAGAACAAAAACTATATCCTTTCAAGTGGGAGGGTAAAGACCGCAATGGAACGCGTGTTAATGGCGAAATCCAGGGTACCAACGCAGCGCTGATAAAAACACAGCTGCGTAAACAAGGTATTTTAGTTACCAAGATCAACAAAAAATCGTCTCTTTTTGGTAAACGCGCAAAAAAAATCAAACCTCTTGATATTGCTTTTTTCACTCGACAACTAGCCACCATGATGGAGTCCGGCGTACCAATCATACAAGCCTTCGATATTATTGCAGAAGGCGCCGACAACCAGAATATGGCACGTTTGGTCAATGAGATTAAAACCGACGTTGCTGCTGGTAATACCCTGGCAGACTCGCTTAGCAAGCACCCTCAGTACTTTGATGATTTGTTTTGTAACCTTGTTGACTCAGGCGAACAATCCGGCAAGCTGGAATCGCTACTCGCTCGCATCGCCACCTACAAAGAAAAAACCGAAGCGCTAAAAGCAAAAATAAAAAAAGCACTCACCTACCCTATATCGGTGGTGGTGGTCGCCATTATTGTGACTGCGATAATGCTGCTAAAAGTAGTGCCTCAGTTTCAAAGCGTATTTTCCGGGTTTGGCGCAGACCTTCCCACATTCACCCTGATGGTGATCGCATTGTCAGAGTGGCTGCAAGCTTGGTGGTTCGTTGGGCTAGTCGGCCTGATCCTCATCGGCTATATCTATGGCAAGGTACACGTAAAATCAAAAAGATTAAGGGACGCTGAGGATCGCCTACTACTGAAGCTACCCATAATTGGGCAAATTATGTACGAAGCAGCAGTGGCTCGCTACGCGCGAACCCTATCGACTACATTTGCAGCGGGCGTTCCCTTGGTAGATGCACTCGATTCAGTAGCGGGTGCGGCAGGTAATGTAGTTTTCTACAATGCAGTAATGAAGATAAAAGAAGATGTTTCAGCAGGCTCTCAACTGAATTTCTCCATGAGGTCAACCGGCGTTTTCACTTCACTGGCCACGCAGATGGCTGGCATCGGTGAAGAGTCAGGGAATTTGGATGGAATGCTCGAGAAGGTCGCCGATTACTACGAGGCGGAGGTTGATAATAAAGTCGACAATCTAACCACCCTGCTTGAGCCTATGATTATGTGTGTGCTCGGCGTACTAGTCGGTGGTCTTATCGTAGCCATGTACCTTCCCATCTTCCAGCTAGGGAACGTTGTCGGCTAAGTATGCATATATTAGATTACCTGGCCAGCCACGCGCTGGCCTTTATTTTGCTCGCTGGCCTGCTCGGCCTGATCATCGGCAGCTTCCTCAACGTCGTAATCCACCGTCTGCCCAGAATGATGGAAGCGCAGTGGCTGCAGCAAAGCCGTGAGATGCTGGAGCTGGAACCGCCACAGACGGAGCAGACGACCTACAACCTGATTTTGCCGCACTCCCACTGCCCTCACTGCAAGACCGAGATCAAGCCCTGGCAAAACCTGCCGGTGATCAGTTACTTGCTGCTCAGGGGCCGTTGCGGGCAATGCAAGGAGCCGATTAGCGCTCGTTACCCGCTGATTGAACTGCTTACCGCTGGGCTATCAATGCTGGTGGCATGGCAGTTTGGCTTTGGTTGGCCGGCAGCGGGCATGCTGGTGCTGACCTGGGGCCTGATCAGCCTTAGCATGATTGACGCGGATACCCAGCTACTACCCGACGTACTCGTCCTGCCGCTGTTATGGCTAGGCCTGATTGCCAATAGTTTTGGCACCTACACCTCTCTGAACGAAGCGCTCTGGGGTGCCGTGGTCGGTTACCTCAGCTTGTGGTCGGTTTATTGGGTATTCAAGCTGGTGACCGGTAAAGAAGGCATGGGCTATGGCGATTTCAAGCTGCTGGCTATGCTCGGTGCATGGGGTGGCTGGCAAATTCTGCCACTGACTATCCTTATGTCATCGCTGGTCGGCGCTATTCTTGGCATCATCATCCTGAAGACGCGCGGACAGGACAATGCAACCCCACTGCCCTTCGGGCCTTACCTGGCTATAGCAGGCTGGATTGCACTCATCTGGGGTGAGACAATCACCAGCAGCTATATGCAGTTCGCTGGCTTCTGAGCCAGCGTAACGCCGCTGCAGACGGCACTTCGCATTATCATCTTGAATCCACACGCCCGGAAATAGCTGTTGCCCGTTATGAGTATGATCATAGGATTGACTGGCGGTATCGGTAGCGGCAAGTCAGCCGCAGCCAACCATTTTGCGACAGAGCACGGCATTCATGTGGTAGATGCCGATCTCAAGTCACGGGTGGTGGTAGAGCCAGGCAAACCGGCCCTGGCGCACATTGTTGATCGTTTTGGTGATGACATATTGCTGCCGGACGGCAACCTCGACCGGGCGGCATTACGCCAGCGTATTTTCAGCGACGCTGATGAGCGCATCTGGCTCGAGTCCTTACTGCATCCGCTGATTCGCGAAGAGACCCTGCGCGACCTCAACAGCGCGACCTCGCCCTATGTGCTCCTGGTTTCGCCGCTACTGATTGAGTCAGGGCAGCACCACCTGACCAGCCGGGTCATAGTGGTAGACGTGCCTGAGGCGCTGCAGCTCGCCAGGACGGCTACGCGCGACCAGGTTTCCGAAGATCAGGTCAAAGCTATCATGCAAGCACAGTCGCAGCGCGAAGCCAGGCTCAGCCAGGCCCACGACATCATTACCAATGATCGTGATCTGGCCCACCTGCACGAGCAGGTCAACACATTGCATCAGCAGTATCTGGCGATGCTGCAGGAGAAAAACCCATGACCCTGAATGCTGAATGTCCAACCTGCAAGGCACCCGTCACCTGGGACGCCAGCTTTCCTGACCGCCCCTTCTGTTCACAGCGCTGCCGCTTGATTGACCTGGGCGCCTGGGCTTCTGAAGAACATGTCATCCCCGGCAATGAGCAGGAACAGGACGTGTTTTCCGAAGACCTGTCCCGGCAATGATCCCATACCGCCCAACGCCCTCAGCACACTGATGCGCCGCATTCACGTGATGGCCGGAGTTATCGTAGACCCGGCCGGCAATATACTTATCGCCAAGCGCCCTGACAGTAGCCACCAGGGCGGATTGTGGGAGTTTCCGGGTGGCAAGCTGGAGTCGGACGAAGAGCGCCTTGCAGGGCTGAGTAGGGAGCTGCAGGAGGAGCTGGGCATCCAGGTTATTGAAGCTCACCCACTGATAGACATCCGCCATGACTATGCCGACAAGTCCATTCGGCTGGATGTATGGAAGGTCACAGTTTTTTCGGGTGAGGCACACGGAGCCGAGGGCCAGCCGGTGCGCTGGGTGCCACCACAGACACTGTCTGATTTTGACTTTCCGGCCGCTAACAGGCCCATCGTGATCGCAGCGCAGCTGCCTGATCAGTATCTGATCACACCGGACACCGACGAACAATCGCTGTTGGCTGGACTGGAGCAGGCCAAGGCTAATGGCATTCGCCTCGTGCAACTGCGTCAGACCCAGCTGGACTGCGCCGCGTATCGTGATCTGGCGGTCAAGGTGCTGGAGCGCTTTGGTGACCACTTTCAATGGCTGCTCAAAGGCGACAACGCGCCGCCTTGCTCCAACGCTGGCTGGCATCTCACCAGTGCCCAGCTACGCCGCCTCTGGCAGCAGCGCGGACAACAACAAGCGAAGCCAGACAACAAACTAATGGCCGCCTCTTGCCACAATGCGGAAGAATTGCAGATGGCGATGGAGCTGGGCATCGACTTTGTAACGCTATCGCCTATTGCTGCGACCCAAAGTCATCCAGGCAGCGAGCCATTGGGCTGGGCGGCTGCAGAGCAACTGATACAAGCGGCAACTCTGCCAGTC